>Ga0181612_165466_pt1 | contig 12696 bp, 6 predicted proteins | sample HoacroProtozoa21_FD_119630 | JGI IMG/M metagenome (GOLD analysis project Ga0181612, IMG submission 119630) | Hoatzin crop microbial communities from Cojedes, Venezuel. Combined Assembly of Gp0051906, Gp0051904, Gp0051908 | reverse complement strand
TACTCGTCCCCATGCTGAGATCTGGATCTTGGCAGCTATATTTTTCACATATGGAAAAAATACTGGGAAATCTTAAATATTTTTCCTAAATAGTAGCATAAAAAGTGATTGCAATAGCCCCAATGCCTGGCTGTTCGTGACTTTATTCTCCTTGTGTGGCTTCCACTTGGCTCACCATTGAAGTGCTGCTGGAGCCACAGCTGGACATGAGAGAGCACTGTGCTTTCAAATATAAATTCATAAATTCAGAGATTCATAAAGCGTGAGGCCAGCAGAGACTGTTCTGATAATTTGTTCTGACCTTCTTCATCATGTGGGTCATGGAGTACCCTATATATGTGAATATATATATATATTTATGTATACGAGAATCACTGAGTGCTTGACTTTATCTTATCTGATTCAGGAATCGTATTGTCATGCTACTTGTCTTTCCCTCCTTGCTGCTTACAGTCTTTATTCGGCTTCAGTGGACTTGTCTTTCTCAACCTTTTCTCTATATTCTTGTTAGGTCTCTGTGTGGAGATGTACCTTCAGACCCAAGGTCTTCCGCCGGCCCAGCACCACACAAGGCAGAGCTTGCCAGGGGAATCTGCCTATCCATGTTTCATGGCCGAGGCCAGCTAAGGTTGCTGCCCTGTATGAGCTGCTATGCTGTGCCTGGGTGGTGCCATTGAACAGAGCTGCTTGGGGAAACTCCAGGACTGGGAGTCTGTCTCTAGCTCTGCTTTGCCGTTTCTCTCCTACAAATTCCTCTCCTTCATCTCCCTCTCACAGTTTCCCTGTTCAGCTCCCCATCACCGGCAATATGTCCTCCTTTGCTGCCTTGACTCTACTGCTTGGATGTATTAGTCCTCAGCTACCTGATTACTTTTAATTCCTTCCTTTGTTCTATTGATTTTGCTGTAACTGAATCCATCTGCTGCATCTGACCGATGGGGGGATGGGAAGGCTGTTTTTCAAATGGCTTCTTTCCTCTTTAAAAGGGCGGTGTTTTACAGAACTCAGCATGAGAGTTTTGGTGCTGTCTAGAAATTTCCACAGAACATGTTCTGTATCATTTCATTACTGCTCAGCTATTTGCTGGTTATTATTAACAAATTTGATTATGGTGGGTCAAATTGTATGTGAAATATACAGTGTTCCCTTTCTCTTGTTCCTCCAGACGGCTATTTGTGCCAGTCATGTACTGTGCTCCAAGCCAACGACAGACCCACAACTGCCAAAAACGCAGCTGAAGCAGGAGTCTCCCGTATTTTCATCTTTCCACTTGCTCCCTGGCCAACATTCTCAGCTTCACTTCAAGCTGCCAGCTCCCTCGGCCCCACTACCTGCTTGGCCGTGTCCACAGGTGGTAGGCAAGGATGAAGAGGTGTGCGGTAGAGAGGAGAGACCTCTTCAGTTTGCTGTGTGTGTGGTCCCAATGGCCAGCGGTCTGCCTGTTTTAGCTGGTGGGAACAGTTTTTGGAGGAGTGAACCAGATGCTCAGCAAAACCCATCCTGGGAGCTGTGCTGGAGGGAGCAGAAGAAGAAAAGGCAACAGAGACGTTTCAGAAGGGATGAGTGAAAGAAGTGGGAACACGACTGCAGGAAAAGCAGGCTTCCTGACAGCTGTCAGTTGTGTGCTCCAGCACCGAGCCATTCTCCGCGGCTGGTCAGGACCTAGACGCTGCTCACACTCTTCATTCCTGCAAGCACCCTTGCTCAACTCAAGGAAGTTGGTCACCTGGACATGTTACGTGGTTGTTCTGCCTCCAGATGGCAGACGGTGTTACCAAGACAAGCTTTGCAGAGGTTCTCCAGCTGTGGATGTCAGATGGTGCTTCTCAGACAAATTCAAAGAAAAAGCCAACTTTTTCCTGACTCAGCTTGGCTTCCACAAGCTCAGCTGCTATCATAGAGGTGAAAGACAGCATCACAATGACTCACTCATTATATACTATATATTTCACATAAGGTTTATTAGTATTTTTTTAACGCAGATGCACTTGAGCAAGACTTCCTGCCTGATGGCCAAGCATAATCTTGAGGCCATGTGAAAAAAACATCAAAGCTCTGTTTCCACTGCGATTAACTGCCCTGAATGCTGGATTTGTGCATAACAGAGAGGAATTCACCCCACAGCCTGGGGAGAAGCTTCACTTTTCAAGTAGCAGACTGATCAAACCGCTCAACCCTGCAGGTAGGACCAAAGAGTTGGCCATTGTGCCTAATCCCATCTCTGTATTGGCTTGTTCTTGTGCTCCTGTGATACGGGGTCAGTGATGAAGGTGTGCTAACAGACTTATGCATTCTCCCATCATGCAACAGATCTGCAGCTGTTCTCATCTCATGGCTTATGGTAGCAGACATAGCCGAGGACAGTGTGAAGGTGGGTGAAAGTAGAGAGGGTTCATAGGTGATGGTGGGAGAAAGTTCAAGGACGATGCAGAGGTTAGGGGAGCTACTCCCAGGAAGTTGAGAGAGTGCCTTAATGGTTAAATGAAACCTATCCAATGTTACTTCAGCCTTCTGGCTGACATTTTGATACAACATATATGATGGAAATCAGCATTTTAATTGCTGCAATAACCATCACAGTTCAAAAGTATTGTTCAGAAATTTTCTATTACTGTCTGGAGCGCTAGTTTTTACGGTGCCATATACATGTGCAGTATGGACAAGTTACAGTTGCCGTGGGAACATTAGTAATGAAATTCTTGAGTTCTCAGTGCTTAAAAATCTCCAATGAGTTATAAAGAAGGCTTGTTTGCATTTCATTTCCTTAGTTAAAGGCAGAAAAAATAATTCCCCCAAGCCTTTGTGACAAAATTTGCCAAACTAACACCCCTCCATCTTAAAGCTCTGTTTGACTTTTTTTCCAACAAATGTCTCATGTATCCCTCAGCACTACGATGAGAGAAAAATGTTTTTTGAATAGGTCTAAGGAAATGCAATGCTCTTCCTGCCTCTATAATTTTCACACTGATACCTGTTCAACATGAGTTCTGGAAAGGTGAAATTGTGTTCACGGTACAGAGTGAAAGCCCTGAAACCTGGGATTTATTTCTGGTCTTGGGCAATCTTTGGCATCTCCTCTGAATTCTGTTTTTTGAGTTTGCTGTCTGTAAAAAGAAGATTTTGCTGCTTATTGACCCTTTTGTTTTTTTCCTGGGTCTACTCAATATGAGTCTAGGGTGATACTGAAGTCTGGATGAGTTTGAGGTAGGGATGTAATATATGTATGTAAATATCAGGTCTGTTCTGGGAAGTACAAAGGAGAACTTTTCCCCCTGTAGGTATCACAATTTTCTGTTTTAAAATACTGATTGCCTCCACGTGATCTCCCATGTCCCCACTGGCACTAGCATGAATCACCTGGCATTTATCAGCATCCTCTTGTTGTTCAGTAAGACAGTCCCCAGCACGCACACAACTAAAAGGTTTCATGCTCTTATCTGTGTGCTGAGATTGAGCAGTATCTCATGAGAATTTCTTCAATTCTCATAGCGTTAAGTGGGGGAGGAGTCTACTGTTATCACAGCCCAATGTTGTTTTTGTTTATCTGAGAAATTCTGTCTTTAAGAACAATTTTTGGAAAGTATCTGATACTTTTGATCCCCTCGCCCCAATTAAAATTAGCTCTTAACCTCTTTTTGGCAGGAAAAGAATAAGATCTAGTGCCTGAAGACAACAGGCAACCACATATCACCAGGAAAACAGTTACTTTTTTTTTTTTTTTTTCCCTGATAAGAAAATAGTTGCTGGAGCAGAAGCTGACCCCAGCACAGCCAGAGCAGCTCTTTTGAGTTAATCTGCTTCCCTTTCGGATCTCACACCACAGCACAGATAACAATAACGAATTTAACAACAGGTAATAGCCCATTTAGAAAGGCCCTGTGAGGCTCCCTGTGTATTTGAAGGCAACATCAACAGCATTTGTAGGGTCTCAGGGTAAAGTATGTAGGGTGCCTAATAACCTGTTACTCGCAAAGCTGTAGTTTAGAAGCTAAGTACACGTCTGGTAGGAGTGTATTCATAGCAAAGCCAAGGTATTTGTAGAGCTTAAAACTGCAACACAAAATGCTATTTTGCACTCAGGAAAGATGTAAGGTTATGGTTCTGTTTCAGACACATATCTAGATGTATGTACAAAATGCGAAATCATACTACTGTTTTCCAGTCTTTGAAAACTGCATTCAGGACAGTTGTAAGAGAAAAACTTTGCCAGTACACAGCTGAGCATTGTAGAGATGAATGTGGTGTGTGAAACAATTACAGAAAGCCTGGAAGCCACAATCCTTCATTTGTCTGTGAGGGGGCATGCAACTCCTTAGAGCAATTTGCTGTTGCTATAGTACAACCCTGTAAGGGTCACGAGTTCATGTGAAGAGGGTGAGGTGGGCACTTGATATTAAGGATATAGGTATATGGATGGGAAGAGGGGGAAAGGATATGGGGGAGCTGTGGTAAGAGATGGAGGGAAAAGGGCATAGTCTGAAGTTAGTTGAGAAGGTGAAAAAGAAATAATGAAAGAGGGGAAAGAAAAGACAAAACAGACCAAGAAGAAAAGAATGTATAAACAACAGAGACCCAGAGAAGTTAGAAAATGGATAAGATGACTTACAATAAGATTGATTAATGTATTATATCATCATTAACAGTGACCAAGAATGAATAATAAGACAATGAGCACAAGTGCCTCCACTCTGCTCTGTCTTGCAGAGAGCTCCTTTACTGACCCTGGCATTTTGGAAACCTGGATATGTTGAGGAGGTTGGATGGGAAACTGTGGAGAGCATATATCTCTGCTGACTCAGCTCTACCACATAGTCTGCGCATTAATTCTTAAGTCTTGGAATCTAGAGAAGAAGCAGTTGTTTTGGGAAAACTAAGAGGCAGGGCTTGAGTGTGAATGAAGGATTTGGATGCAGCAGTATAGGAAGAAGGATCTAGTGATGAAATTCTAGTAAGAAGACAACAAATATTTTACCTCTCTTTAACATCTTCTCACTCATTTATCCGATAGCAGTCTACAGACATATAATTGTTGACTACAGAACTATTCCAACGTTGATTTGAGCAAAGGAGGTATCTTCAATGTACCTTGCATTGACATTAGTTCTACTCCAAATTAAAAGAGTACCTAAATTGAACAGCTTGGATCTGATTCTTAATAACATTGACAATGTCTATATTTACATAAATACACATTTTTATATATATCTTATATTTTCATATGTTGAAAATAGAGTAATCTAACAGGGGGAAGGAAAATTATTCTACAGGACGCAGCTAGGATTGATTTCTGAAAATGTCAGTAACTTGCTTTATATACAAATTTGCATTTCAGAAAAATCAACACAGAGCCAGAGGAAGATGAAGGAAGACTAATAATAAAACATTACTGAATTATGCTATGAATAACATTGTTTAAAATAGTTGTTTCATAACTATGAATCAGATGCTCTTCTTCTAATCATTCCCAACACATGTCCTGTACTGGACAGTGTTAACCTTCCAGCTCAGAGACTGTGAATTCTCAGTGTCAAATGTCATCTGAATTCCTAAATCTCTAACTTTTTAGGGTTTCAGTTACTTCAGTCCAAGTTGATTAGCTTAATGAATGGGACTTACATTCTTGATTACAATGGTGAAATTTGGCTCAGTGGAGCAGATCCTTGGCTACTAAGCTTCAGAGGTGAGGTGACAGCTCAGCCAGTCAAGGGTCTGACCTGTAAAGTGCCAATGGCTTAGTCCTCTACAAAATACCATTTGCCCTCATCATCTTGTAAGGGTGGTGGCAGCTATGTTAGCCCAATACCTTGCAGAATCACTTAGAACCTCAGAAAACTTAGTCCTAAACTGACTTAATAATCTATTTTTTTTTTGTCTGGTTTTCTTTGTCTCCTGAAAAATCACAATGATGCTATTAAAGCTGGAGATGGGGCATAAATGGAGCCTTTAACCAATCCCATCCCCTCTCTCAAATTCAGATCAAATGGAATGACATCCAAACCAATCCCAAGTTGTTTTTGTCTTTCCAAAACCAAAACCTGAATGATGAGGTTTTGCAAAATTCAAACCCAAACCACTCCAGTTTGTCCATTATAGACATGAGACTGAACTTGAAACCTTTTATCTAGGCCCTCTATCCCCTCTGGACTTTGATGGTTTGGCTAAAAATGGAACCTGGATTTAAACCATCCCCAGTTTGGGTTGTGCAAATCACAACCTGACTAATGTAGTTCTTCAAAACCAAAACCATAGCATGGCCTTCTTGTTCTATCCCTAATTGAATTAAATGCTTTCTGTCCAGAGCATTATGGAGACTGAAATGTACAGAAGAATACTATCAGTGTAACACAGCCTTTTATTTTATTCATTCCCAAAGGGCCTGATCCTGAAATCACAAAGCCCTCTCGCCTCATCGGACCATCCTTGTGGGCACTTTGTGAGATACTTCTGCTTTGAAGAGGGCAGCTGCTGCTTTCTTTGAAAATAGTGAATTAACTTTCATTGAATTCAAGAGCAATGTACCCTTTCTCACTTGTGTTTTCTGCGTACTTTTTTATCCCATGTATGTGCAGGTTATGAAATCTCTTCTGTTTCAGGAGGGGCTGAAGTTGAGCAGAGCTGGCCATGTCCCTGTCATCAGAAGAAAGCAGGTTTATGTCTTGAACAAGTTTTTTTCAGCCTCTGACCTCATATAAGTCTGCTACCAGAAGAAAAAGGGCTCCCTGTATGGCATCTTTTGGCATTTCTGATAGACTCTACCATCTTGTCGATTTTCCTAAGAGAGAGTCTCCTAGCATAGAAACAGCTGACGCAGCTCCTAGGACAGTCCTAAATACCTTCCTGGGGAGGGGCACAGCAAGCTCTCGAAGGACTTTCTGTGAACTGTTGCCCATCCTGGATTTTTGCTCGTGACAGACGTAAGATTTCTCAGCTTTGTCTCTGCCTTCCCTTGCTGCCACAAGCGAGGGTCCAAGGGCAGTGCTTTTCCACCTCTGGACTATGTGCGGGCTACTTTGAACAGGCCAGTGAATGGCAACTAAGAAAAACAAGCCTAGTGGAAATAGGATTTAAGGCAGTATTATGTACTCTGACTCTCCAGCATAACATGCAGGGAGTCTGCAAATATAGACATGCCTGAAAACCACCACTGGCGTTCACAGAGAGGTCTCCTGGAGCTCTGGGAAGGGAGATGAGTGCTGCCAAGAAACCAGCTCCACCCTGGCATCCCAAGGAGGCAGACCATCCCAGCTTCCCCTGCCGAGGACCTGCTGCTTCCCCAGTAGCTATGCTAACAGAGCGAGAGTCCTTTTTCTAGGTCTCTAGGACTGCTGCAGGCTAAACTTCAGCTAATGCTTCACTTTATTTAGTTGGATCCCATTTTCTGATGTTTTGGTTGTTTCTTACAGGTAAATTTTTACTTCTCTGTTAGTGTTTTGCTATTGCTGCCATTCTCTGCTGATTTTTTCTGTTTTTTTTCATGTTTGGATTACAACAGATCATATAGAAGGAATAATGGCAAAGGAGATATTTTAAGAGCAGCATAGGCAGATTAAAAATGCCCCACTCTTTAAATACCAAAATCTGTGAACTTAAGAGCAATAGTTTTCCTCGTCTGCTTCAAGCACTAAGATTCGTACCCTTTCTGTACGGCTACAAGCTACTCTGAGGAGAAACAGGCACAGAAGTGGAGCAAGCCGGACATTTAACTAGATAGCTGGCACAATTACAGTTATACCACAAGTCAGCTTGGACTAATAAGTTGAATAAAACTCAAAGCCCAGTGTCTTTTTTTGCCCTAGGCAATGACTTTTATCCAGTATGTTCTCTTAAAAAGAAACAGGCTAAAAGCTAAGGACAAAAATGCAATCCTGTGTGCCTAAAGTTAAACAATGAAACCCGTGCCAGCAGTGCCTCCTTACCCTGCCCCGGAGCCCCAGGGGATGGGATGTTGTGGGTTCATCCTCTCTTTTCATCCACAGCACAGGGCAGGAGGAAGAGGGAGAGTTTTGTTTCATGAAAACAAGAAGAAGAGGATCTTCCTCCTTTCTCCTCTTCAAAGTCAGGAAGGAGGAGACAGTTGAGATGGGGGTAGGGGAAAGGAGGGAGGTCACGGGAGAAGGTTGTACCTTCCCTTTGGCATCATGGGCTCCCTTCAGAGAATCCCGCCACTTGGTTGTCAAAAAACAAGTAAAACTTCCTTCCCCTGCCTCGTATCTTCCTGTTGACCCAGACCATCTCCCACCTCGCCTTCATTTGGTACCACCAGGATATATTACTTTTCAGAGATCCCACCTGTTGGACAGTTTACAGGGCTGGGGTGGAGCAGTAAATGTGCATGCCTTATGTCTGGGTCCCTGTAGTACTGCACATCTGGGTAAGATTAAACAAAGCCAGGGGCTGGAAGTGCCAGTATAACAAAACGTACAAGCCATAAGCACTCGATTTAGGACCTGTGCACATGTTTTCAATGCTAATTTGAAGCAAACCTTTTCAGATTCGTGCTTCAATGTCCTTTTGCAATGCTTAGAAATGATGTAACTCCAATGCCTTTCATCCATAAGACCATGCTGTTACTTGGCCTGTCCTGGCCAGGCTCCTAGCACAGAACCGTGTGGTTATCATCACAGACATTTTCCTGTCAGAGCAACCGCCCCCGTATAAGTTTTTGTCAGGCTATCACTAGAAATTTGCTCTGGTGTGAAGCCAGGTCTGGCCCTAGGAGTTTATGGAGGCGGAAGAGCCCAAAAACATTGAGAGCCCTTATATGGGCCTTGATATGGCTCCTTTTGAAGGGCTGGGCACAGGCACGTCTGAGCATTGTGCTGCTCAAGCCCCCGACGGGTCCCTGGGCTCAGATCCTGCTGAGCATGGTGAGGACTGAGACCAAGTGACAGTGGAGCAGCACGCCTGGAGGGCAAAGCTGCTGCAGAGCTGACTCTTTCTCCTGTTCTCTCATGGCATCCAGCTACCCTCTGTGAGCTGAGAGTAAGCTGGGCAAATGTCAAACCACGTAAAAATAGGGGTGTTTCAAAGCTTGCTGCTCTGGAGCAAAGGGAACGTGAAAATATTGGTGGGTTATGTAGTTGCACTAAATCTGTGCAGCTTGATTTAGAACGTACTGGATAATCTTTTTTTCATTCCTGTGCCCTCCACTTTTTAACAAGATCAGGCTAAGCTCCAAAAGAGACCCTCCAGATCAGACCTGCAAGCTCATCTCCATGGTTGCCCCATATCTCTCCTGGTGTCACCTGTATGTATGAGCAGAGAGGAGCTGAAGGAAGCACCCCAGCTGAAGGAAATGGGGAAGAGCATGACGGTCCTGAGGGACACTGATGTGGCAGGTCAGAGAGGAAAAGTTTTAGAGTTTGGGTGTTTTCAATCGGAGAGACAAAAAGGCTAGAAAGAAGATACTTGTGAGAAAAATCCCCTCCAAAGACAGTTGTGGTGGAAATATTTTTGAGAAGCCCAGTCTTCAGATCTGCTTACTACATCTGATTGAGTTGCACAGTACTCAAAAGTTGTTAAAAGCGTTCCTTCTGAGAAGGGCTATCCTTGTTCCCATCCATCTGCCATGAAAAACAGGTTTCCCACTGTCAGATGCAGAAACTTTGAGGCAGAACTGGCTTGAACTATAAAGTTAATAGCATGTCCATAAATAAGTGAATTATCCTCAGACATTTTGGTGGATCTCTTAAAATATTTACTTTTTAGGGGCAAGTTGGGTAATGGGTTTTACTCAAACCTTAAAGCTTTAGTGGGCAACAAAGAATGCAGAGTGGAAGCTGCTTAACAGATGTTCCACAGCCTGGAGAGATAAAAGGAGATTGTTTTTACAAGTATAAATGATGACATAGTAGCCTGCACTGTGTAAAGTACATATTTTTATTAAGTCATTATGCAGTTGGACAAATAATTTTCCATATTTCCCAGTCATAACCTGCCTCATCCATACTGAAATTTTTGCCAGTTCTAGCTGCTTCTTTTTCACTTTACAATGCTGGCAAACTTTTTTTTTTTAAAAAAACAACCCTCAATTTTATTGCTTTAATCATTTAAAATGACATAATCTTTTGAAACTTTAGATAAATCTAATAAGGCTAATCTCATTAATAGAGTGCCAAAATCTCCTAACACTCCAAAGTGATTAAACAGTTTGGGGAAATTGCTTACTGCAGAAGACATAGCCAAAGGCAACAGAGGATTCAGATCTGGGCTCCTGTAAAAGAACTTGACTTGGTGAGCAGTGCTGCACTAATTTACTACGTGTTGTAGGTCTGGTCCCTAATTTATAAGAGTTGAACAATCAGAATAAATTGGATGAAAGTCTTCAAAGCAGCAGAACAGCAAGAAGGTAAAGGTTTATTTTCCCATAGGATCTAACATCTTTTTAAATTTTCCATACCATGTTCAAAAAATGAAAACTTTGAAATCTTGTCTCTGTTTTCAGACCATAGTAAATCAATAAACCTGAAGAAACAGACAGTGTGCTGCCATCAAAAGCACACGGGAGCTCCCCATTCACTCCTCTCTCAAACAGGGTTCCCCAGAAGTTTGTTTTCATTTTGAGTCTGCAGGTTTAGTTCGGTTGTGTCTGCTTCTCTGTGTGCGGTTAGTCCCTTTATAGCCTTTTACAGAAAAAAAAGAAACCACCCAAAGAAAAAGAATAACAACAAAAAAAAAATCTATTTTTCCTCTCACCCACTCCCCTGGGTCATTTTTTTTTTTAAAGTCTTATATTATTGGGATACCTAAACTTGTCTCTGTTCAAACAGGTTCTGTCCTACTGATGCTTTTGAAAGTTGCAGCTGACCATAGAAAGCAGGAGGATGTCCAGTCTGCCTTCATCCTGCAGAGGAAGGATGACAGGAGCCCAAGCAGGCAGAAAGTGACAAGATTTTGCATTAAGTCACCTTTAACAGTACACATAGGAGACGTGCTTTTATTAAGCACTGGAGTCAGGTGATACAAACCATAGACAGATGAATTGGTCTGGCATAACTGACTCCCCTGTGCTTCTGTCTGCAAAATATAGTTTATTTGCAGAACTGATGCTGAATAGAGCAGTATGATGCTGAAGCAATTCTAAAATTTCTTCGCTGTTCTGGTTGTGATCGGGAGTGAAAGCACAGGTCCTGAGACGCTGTTAAAAATCCCAGCCTTCACGAAGTCCTAGACAACAGGTGGTAAAGCCGACTTCCAAAAGATCTCTAATCTCATGCTGTGAATTTTGTAGCTTTGGATAGGCCTAGCTTTGAGAATTCATCAATACTGAACTGAAATCAGAACTGTCAAAGAGTAGCTTGTTGCTGGTGCTATGAATTAAAGTGATATTATATGCAGCAGAACCTTGTAGCCTACATGACATCTAACAGAAATTGCCAAAATGCTCCTGAAAAGACTTATTGTGATTTTAACATTTTGCCACCACACTGTTTAAGGTAAGGGCATTTGACCCACAGTTTATATTAATTTACGGTAGAAATTAAGATAAGATAATCCAGAAAAGTGCTAGATTGGACCATTTTACGTAAATGTAAACCCCATGTGTTTGAAAATTACAGCTCTAGTTCCTGCATTTGAACCTGTGGGATTATACTCTACAGTTCTGACTACAACTGATTTGTGAGATTTAAAGCACTTCTGTGTTTTCTTTCTGTTTCTTTTTAATCTTAATGAGAAATAAATCCATGTAAATAAATGGAGCATTATGCTTGGCTTTGGTTCAGTTTCACATCCAGACTTTGAACCCCAGCTGAAATGTACCAGGGATCTTAAATGCTTCTTTCTTGAACTGCCTTTGGTTAGAGGACACTGCATTTCACACAGATCAATGCAATCACTACCTCTGAATTTTATGCTTGAACAGCAGATGGAGTTTTAAAAATCCAAAGCTGTGTCAGTAATTGCTTCTTGAGTAAAAAATATCACAATATATTATTTGAGAATATAATTTATAGAATTTCGAGATCCTGCTAAGAATGAATGGCCAAAACACAGGAGAGTAAGGGATCCTTATTCCTTTCTCCCAACCAGTAAAAGAATAAGAGGAAATTTAAAGCTTTCAGAAAGAACCAAACAAAAATAAGGAATTGCAGAAGAAAACTGGATTTCCTCCTATGAAAACTTAAAAATAGGAGGAGAGATTTCATTCAGGAGAAAAAACAATCAATGAAAGTTTCTTATTGAAATGTAAATCCACTTGTATTTTCCACAGATGTTTAAATGGGAGCCAAAGAAACTTTAACAAGCAGTGCAAGAGAAAAATAAAAATATTAGAGACATCCTAAAATAACACCCAGACTTGTATCAGTGTTATATTTCACATGGGAAAAAGTCCGAGCAACAAAAGGAATTGTATTTTCAGTTTGAGAGACCTGTAAATAGCATTGGGAAAAATACATCTACTTTGAAATTGCATCTTAAATGACTCACGGTGAGACAGTTTGCTGGCACGTGATTCACCAGAAGTATCATGTTTTAGATCATTTTTATTTTTCAGTCTTCAGTTTCCCTGGAGTAGGGTGTCATCAGCTCTGTGCAATGCCTTGGCCACAGTGTCATAAACACAGTAATAATCATAGAATCATAGAATCATAGAATGGTTTGGGTTGGAGGGGACCTTATATATCAGCTAGTTCCAACCCCCCTGCCATGGACACCTTCCACTAGACCAGGTTGCTCAGAGCCCCATCCAACCCG
>Ga0181612_156496_pt1 | contig 12696 bp, 10 predicted proteins | sample HoacroProtozoa21_FD_119630 | JGI IMG/M metagenome (GOLD analysis project Ga0181612, IMG submission 119630) | Hoatzin crop microbial communities from Cojedes, Venezuel. Combined Assembly of Gp0051906, Gp0051904, Gp0051908 | reverse complement strand
TCAATAGACAGGCATGCTGCTGGGCAAACAGAAACGAATGCACATCAGCTACGGAAATATAAACAGCCAGCCTCGGCACTGGTGGAGTAATTTGCAGCTCTGCTTGGTCCCAGGGCACATGGAGGCTCTGAGGCCTTTTGATGCTGAAGAAATGCAGAATCAAAAAGCCATCAGGACCCGCAGGAGTGTTGAGCGTATAATGATGGAGGAGGCAGTGGGTGGATCCAGCACGCGGTGGGAGAAATGCAGGATGACCAGGAGGTTGAGCTCTGAGAAGCCTTTGTGGTCCAGCCTGCTGCTGAAACGCGCCCTGTCACAGTTGACAGCAGGATTGCTGACAGTAAGATTTTAATAAATGGTGCACACTTGGAGACCCAGACGTGGAAGAAGCAAATGTGTCTTTGGACCTGCTCTCTTCACGTCATTAACTGGTCTTTTTTTTTTTTTTTGCCTTCTCCTCCTCAGTTTTTTCAATTTTCCTGTGCTTTTAGAGAGCTTTTCCTTACATCGGATGACTTTTTCCACTTCCTTGTATAAGTTTTTACCCTTGTCTCCAGTTCTGAAGTATTTATAGCTCAATGGCACACATAACCATTGGGCATACAGTAATTTCTCTTTGAATGCTTTCCATATCTCTCCGGTGTGCTTTTCCACCCACACGTGTTCCATTGCCTTATCCCGAAGGATGTCTTTATTCCTCCTTTATACTTCTGGCTTCTCGATTGTTTTTTTCATGCCTTTCTTCTTGATGGGTTGGGCGTTTTTGCACATCACACAGCTTGAAAAAAACTTTCCCTTCAGAATCTTTCATTGAACCAAATCCTATTAATCTGATATGCACACAGACTGAAATTCAACCCTGAGTAAAAAAGCGACCTACCTGCCGTGGGAAACCTGTTTTTGAAGTATTTTGGGGACAAAGGCCTTAGACTGGCCTCCACAGAGGAATTAACTTTGCCCACAAAAGAGTCCCACTGGCCACAGCACAGTCTTGACCTCTAGGGATGTAACTGTATCTAGATATTCTTGTTGTTGGCATTTTCTTTCCTATGGTATTTTTGCACCAAAGCAGAAAACTGAAATTCTATTTTTTTCAAACATTGACATGGTTTTTCTGATAAAAAAAGCAAGAATAGCACTGATTCAAATTGTGCAGTTATTTTCTTTCTATTTGTTTTTAGCCCTGTAAGGTAATACAAAGGGAATAGCTACCTGTGGCAAGCACATAGCTTTCGTTGCAGTATGGACTGATTCAGAGTCATGCTTCAGTGGACAAAGATGGGAAAATAGGCTCACAGGATTGAAAGCAGTGGCTCTGAACAAGGCTTTAAGAGTCACGGTTAAACAGCCACAGTGCTGTAGTTAGAATACAATCAGGGATAAGAAGTTATAGTACTTCTGTTATTTGGTGCTCATGGCAATGCCAATGCAAGCCTTCCTTTAATTCAAGAAGGATGATGAAAAGCTGCAGAGGACCAAGAGTGACAGAGGGACTGGAAAATGTGTGTGTTGGTGAAGGACTCCAAGGCTTCCACCAGGCTGGCTTAACAAAGAGAGAGTTTGGGGCTGACTTGACTGCAGCCTAGAAGGAGCTAAACGCAAGAAGGAACACTTTTTAGTAGGGAGTTCTCCTGTTTAGCAGATAAAGGCATAATGAGAGTCGATGGCTAGAAGGTGACGTTAGGAGAACTCCCAAATCAATTCAATTTGCACAGATTATTGTGGCTCCTCAAGGTTCAGGACAGATCCTCACATGCAGGGGAGTTCCAAGCCCAGACAGACTGACTTTCTAAGATGTCGTTGGCTAGCTCAGAGGTGCTCCCAGCCGTGGACACTGGCAGCAGCACCTTGCCTACCTCCGTGTAAAGACGGCATAGAGCTGACCACGCTAATTGGTGGTGTGAGCTTGAGCACTAGTTCAGGCAGGAGTTAATCCAGACATCGTATGTGCTGCATTACTGCCCACAACCCTGATGAGACAGCCAAGATAGATTTAGGTTATAGGACCAATATTAGCCTTTATACATGCTGCAGAGAAATACAACACTGTTTGGCCTGGTTTTTCAAAGACTTTTCAAAGCACCAGGAATGAGCTGAAATTTGCTTAGCGTTTCTGAAAATCAAGCCATAACTAATTAACCCCTGCACGCCTATGTGCTTAATTAGTTTTTCCACTTCATTTAAGAGAGGAAAAGAGAAACTTTAGGCTTCCCAAAACTTTGCATCAAGTTTGTGGCATGAGCAGAACTCGGAAGATCCTGAATAATTTCCCCAATACTACTTCTTCCCCCTTTGTAATTAACTCAGCTTTTACTACCACCAATGCAACCTATTCTATAACATAGACAATATAAGCTACAGGAACAAACCCGAAGGATACACTGGGCTGCATTCCCATTCAGAGCTGCGATAAGCCAGCCAGGAGCACATCCTGCCTTTAATTATACTGAAGAGGTCTTGGTGATTTGGTGTCCTACATCAATATTAGGAAGCTTGGGCATTGAATTGCTATAAATCAAAAGCTTTGCTGCTCTCACAACAAGCCCAGTGGGAGCCTGACTTTCTCAAAGAGCTTAATTAAAGAGTGCTTATTGTCAGCTCACCCCTGTAGCCCATTAGAGCTCCACAGACATTTCTGTTCTCCAACATCGTTGTGAAAAGTGGGACAGCCCTTGCTTCTTAGGAAGCTCTGTGTTCGTAATCACGTCCTCACATGTCAGTGCAGTCCTGGTGATCTTATAGTCATGTTGCAATTAGCTGGTGATAGGTGTGAACAGGACATATCTGAATAACTGTTTATGGAGGTCCTGTTGCTGGGACAGTTATTCAACACAGTTGTAATTTTCCTTGTAGCTAGTACTTTCTGTGGCTGTATCTCAGTGTGCTGGGAAAAGCAAGATTAATATGTGACATTTCCAAAACCCACCTGTTTTCTTTCCTCAGAAGCGTGTGCATCCCTGCCCGCTGCTGAATGCAGCCCCTTGTGATTTACAGAGAGTGAGAGGAACCCAGGTTCCCATGTCACCCAGGCCCTTCCAAAAGCTTTGGCTTGAAATCCATGTCACGGTAGAGTTGCACTGTGGTGTAGTTAAATGAATTATTCAGACCAGAATCTGCTGGTTGGTAGAGTTAAGTTTTTTGTGTGCATAGGGCTGGTGAACTTGGGCCCCCACCAGTCTCATCCGTCTGGAACAGGCGATTTGTATGTGCTTTAATACCGATAAACAGCAGCCATCAGACATCGGGCTGCACAGTTAGAGAAACGGGTGGGGAGAGAGCAGTGATGGTTTAGGCCTGTACCTGCGCCGACCGTTTGCGGTATTATCACGTACCGATGTGGAACAGAGAGGGTGGTGTTGTCATTTGGGTTTGACTTGCACTGCTTACCGTGCAAGGGCACCTGCAGTGCTGTTCCCAGGAGTGTCCCGCCGCTCCCTGAGCCATGCAGAAGCTGTCACGCACAGTCACTACCCACACGTGCTCCAGGAGTGCTGAGAGGGAGTTTTTAAATTTGATTCAGGACGGACACTTTTCCACATCGCGCAGGCACAGATGGCCACCTCCCTTTACGCTGGGCTTGAGCAGGGTTGCAGCAGGGCACGTTCCACTGCTCTTCCAGGGGATTGCGCAACTTCTGGCGCTGCTGGCTAGCCCACATCTGAAAGGAGCTGGGAGGACTTGTGGATTCAGGTTTGTCCATTACTAAATATTATTTCCCCGTGCATTTATGGAGCCAGCCTACCTCCAAATTCCAACCCAGAGAAGTCAGAGGTGTTTAGAGGCTTCAAAAGAAAATTTGGACAGCAAAAATTAAAGGAAATCTCATGGGTCTAAAAGTTGTCCTTATTTTGCTTGTCCTTACAAATTTCTCATCCTTCATGATGGCAGCCATGAATCAATCTAGTATTAATTGTAATTAAGCTCTGGCCAACTAAATGTGCCAAGAAGATTAAGGAGCCAAGTGTAGGCTGTCACCCTGCCAGTGGCCATTCCCAGTGCAAAACTGACTTTAACAGAGCCGTCTGATAGACGGGAAGCTCTTTGCAGCAATACTACAGGGAAAAAAACTTCTGTGACTTGTCTTCACTCTTACAGCAGTGTTTATGAACTTCCTATGGATACTTGTGTCCTTCACGGAATGGTAAGCAATCCATAGGCTGCTTTAACCATACGCATCATCACTGTCCGCATTCCCACCCAGGAGGTAAGCGTTTGCAGGATCCTCATGCAGGAGGAGTTCATCCTAGAGACGAACTGGTCCTGGAAGGGAAGCTCAGCCTGTCAGCAAGTTATATATTCTAATATGTAAAGCTGGCAGTCACTCGCTTACGCCTCATGGCTCACGTGGCGGTTTGTCCAGAGTCCCCCACCCTGGTGTTTCACTGTGATGTCTTTTGTGCAGACACGGATCTGTCCCAACACAAATTCTTCACCTGCCTTTTGTCCCAGGCAAAGAAACAGTGCAAACCCCACTATGCCCACACCCGGTCGCTGGATGAAGGCTCTCCTCTGGCTGCAGCCTTGCGCAGCGGGCAGGCCAGAGCGAGCAGAGTGGCTGCAGAGCACACTGTGCCATATCTGCGCACCGTGCTTTAAATGCCTGCAAAATCAGGTGGCTTTCTGACATGAAGCAAACTGGTGGCTTCGCTGCTGCTCTGGGTACAGCAGATGCTGTGCCCCAGTCCGTGACTGCCTTAGCGTGCCAGGTTTGGGAACCAGCTGAGGGGATGGAGCGAGGGACGTGCCACCACTGGCCGGGGACACCTGCCTGAGCAGGGCAGCTGTGGGAGGCAGGATTCCCCCACCCAGAGTAATCATTTACCCCAGCGGAGCCAGGGAGTAGGCACATGGAGATGGAGATCCCCAGAGACCTGGCCCAGGGAAAGAAAATGCGGCTCAAGACCTCTTGGCAGGAAAGTGATCTGGTTTTGTGGAGGAGTTGGGCTCCTGGTTTCGGAGAAGGGAAGTTAAGCAGCAGAAGTTCCTGAGCTAGCTCTGGTGGAGTATCCACTAGGACGGTGCCCAGTGACTGAAGCGAGCAGCTTTTGAGCAGTGCATGTAATGAGTGATGAAAATATAATTGCCAGCTCATTTGGGCATAATTGCATATTTAAGAAACAGCCAGCCAAACCAAACCAGCCCATTTTATCAGGCCAAACCTCACCCTGTTCCTCTGTTACCAGAGGAAAGGATGTTCCCCTGATCCAGTTGAGTTTTTTAAATGTCCAGTGATGATGCGTCTCTGCTAGTGCCTACAGTTCTGGTTTGCCATAGCGCTGCCTCCTCCGTTGCATATTTGGGCTGCTATGGCCCAAGGAAGGGAGCCGAGACCCCCCGTAGGGTCACGCACACAAGTTACTGCCATGGGAAGCCAGTATCATTTTTCTTCCTGTGTCTTTATCTACAACGGCACTTTTTTGGTGCAGAAAACGCATTGAATAAGAAGACCAGAAGCATTACCAAGTGGGTGTGGAACACAGCGAAGCCTGTGAGGAGAGTGGAGAGCAAAGTAAGGCACGCTCGTAGTTGCTGCGAGGCTGACCCAAACAGGTACAGATCAAAATCCAAACTATTCCCGCATCTCAACTTTTCGTATTCAGAGACTAGTCTCTTCCAAGCACGGAATGCAAAGGTAGCTTTCTGTTGTTCGCTGTAATAGCTGTGGTAGTGAAGCCTGCGTTTTCCTTTATTTTTGAGCTTTTATAGCAAGTGGATGACTGTGTTCCATAGATGCTGAAATCCAGAGGCTAGTGCTGTGTGCTTGATTGCCCTTCTGACCGATATATTTTGTGAATTTTATTATTGAATGTGTTAGTCATAGGTATGGCTGTGCCACATCTGGAGTTATTATCAACAGAAGAAAAGCCTGCTTGTGCTGCTGGGTTATATAAAATGGAAAGAGCCTGAAACACATAGGGCAGTGGCACTGCCATTATCTTTTTAGCTTTATGCTTGTGTGAAGTAGCGATTTAAGATTGCACTTACATCAAAGGGCTGATGGTATGAATTGAGGATACTGGGTTGAACTTCAGATTGAAGAACATTGAAGTTTCTGAATTTCTACCCGAAAAGCAACTAATAAAATAAATGAACATAACGATGCATTGACTGCAAAGTCTGAGCTGTTTGAACAAAAAGCAGCCACTTATCTCAATTTGGTAAGTGCATTAATAATGGAAGCCTAAATGCAGTGGGGCTTTTTTCTTTTTAATTAAACTTAGCCTGGTTTTTTATCCATCTGCAACTAGCATATGACCGCAATAATAACAATTTAAAATAATAACAACAACAATAATAATAATAATAATAATGATATCCTTGATAAGTGTCATAGCCCTGTTAGATTTTACCACAATTCACACTAAAAGGATTTTCTCTGTCCTGCATCTATGGGAGAAGAGATCATGTAATATCTAATAATTCTAAACTAGAGACAGAATTTCTTATTTCCCGTGAACTCCAAAAGAAGAATTTTATTGAGAACAGTGATTCCTGAGAAATAGTAACTCCCATCTTCACAATGCTATATCAGGGCTTCCCCACACAAGAATAGCTAAATAGTTATTATAATATAAATTTTAATGGTATGTTGAGTTCTGAGTACTTTTGCAATGAAAGCACCATGTTCAGCGTTACAGTTCCATTACGGAGGTATTTTCTATATACTGATTTCAGGATTGGGTCTATTAGCTTTATTCTGGAATGGAGTGGATCAAATAACTGGAAAGTGCATACTCTTTTCGGAATATATGGTATTTGCTCTGCTGTAGTATCCTCTGTACTTTGTCAGTGTTTATCTGATTTGTTTAGGTCTCGACTCGTCCTTTTATAGAAAGATAATGACAGGCTGCTCAAGACTGCCTAAGTTAGACTTCTTAGTCTAGGCTGATAGTGTCCCACATTGAAGGATATCGATTAATTTTGACAGTACCTGAAATATGTTCCTGTGTTAGCAATGAAAAACATACTTGCCAAACTGGTGGAGCTGTAGCAACATCTAGAAGTCTGTTCTTTAAGGAGAAAGAGTGAGAACAAAACTCCATTTGGCATGGTGGTAACAAGACATAATACTAGTGTGGTACACGGGAAACGATGCAAGATGTTGATGGGCACGCACCAACGTCCTGGCAGCGCGGAGGGCAATGCGCTGCGCCCGCTGTGTCCGCTGGCGTGAGCCTCAGGGGTCTCTCCCCTCTCTGGCCTTAGGATGGCTCTGCTGAAATCTCCAGAGCTCTCTCCGTTCCATGCAATGTTTCACACGCTTGCGTAGCTCCCTCAAATGAAGCAATCAGCCTTCTGAAGTTACACCCATCACCTTTCACTGCAAATTGGCAGGTTTCCACCTGATAAACTGACTGAACAAGTTTCAAACTTTCTGGGCTTTACCTGTTGCTTTTACCCAAAAGGACTGAAAACAGAAAGCTGTGCTCCATTTGCTGACTGTCAAATCCAACATGAAGATCTAAAAGCCTGACTATACTGAATGTCGTGGTACTTCTTCTTATCAACGCACACTCAGAGCTACTCCTTCATCCCCACTTTAACCAGATTATGTATAATAGCAAGTAGGATAAAATTTTCCTCCTTATTTACTAAAATAATGCTGGCAAGAAAACTGTATTTTGCACAATCACTTCTGAGTCTAAAACACTTCTAGGCTAAATATATTCTTCTCAGATACGTGCTTTGGGCATCTGTTTTCGTGCTGCATTCTCTCTGCGAGCGGCACAGAAGATGCCTTTCTTTGCCATCACTGTGCGCGGCGTGGGCAGATCTGAGAAGAATTCTGCCTGAAGATTTCTGTTGTCTTTTTGTTCAGTCGAAGGATATGGCTCTAATTTCTCCCGTTTGTAAATTGCACACAAAATGCAGAAATCTCGGTTATACCTTCCAAGCTATTCTAAAAATACAGTTCAGGCCCTGCAGCCCCGAAAATTTAAATCCAGTGCTCCAATATGCAGGGTAGCCTAAAAGAGTGTGCTTCCTCACAGCACGCAGTGATCGCCCCTGCTCTCATTGGAGAAGAGAATTCATATTCACAAAGGCTTAGTTCCCTTCAAAATTTTGCCCATTATGTGTTCTATGAGGACACAGGAGCCAAGGTCCCTTCTATTACCATTCTGAGAGGATTTTTAGAAAAGGTGAGTCAGCTCTCTCCCTGCCAGACTTTGTGAAGGAAGGGATGCCTTTCCACTCCCTCTGGGAAGTGTAAGCAATACCAGTTTTGTAATAAAAAAATACCGCCTGGTTGTTCACCTTTATTTTTACAAGTGTCAGACCCAAAATTTAATGCCTCACCTTTACAGTGCACATTACTCCAAAAAGCCATCCAAGGCAACTCTTTTCAGCCCTAGAGGCCATGCTCAGACTAGCCATCATGAGGAGGCGGTGAGCCCCACCCAAGAAGTTTTGCTCTGTCAAAAATTCAGCGTTTGTTTCTAGCATTGCGTCTGGGCTCTTGTCTGTTAGATCAATCAAAATATTCATTTACTTACAGTCATCTGAACAAGGAAAGGTCATTATACAGAGCCATTAAGTCAAAGGAAATCTTGCATCACTTCTGATGCAGACGTAGTTATGATGAGGCTGGCCTGGACATTTGAAGTCCACTTTCAGGGTGACTTGGTGTAAGAAAGACCTGTGTTCAAAAGAGTGGGCTCCACCATCTGATCCAGAAAAGCAGCCCAAAAAAAAGCAAACAGAGCATCCTTGTTTCTTATAATTGACAGGGTAGAAGCTGGTCCACCGAGGTCCCTGGGTCCAAAAATCTGAACAATAAAAAGCAAGATGTCCTCGCAGAGAACAGAAGTTCTGTCAGGTCCCCCTCTTCCCCAGCCTGTCAGCACAACCTTAGACTTATCTGGGCTGGGTCACCGCCAGCTTGCCCTCATTCAAGCCCTGATCCTCGCAAGACAGTAGGTAAGCCGATCAACCGCTCCAGCCAGCCCCAGCAGCCAAGACCAGAAATAGAAACGCACAGATGAGTGTTGGCCACACACTTGGAGATCTCCAGCGTCCTGGAGCAAGGAGGAGGACACCTTTCTCAGAGATCATTTCATTGCTCTCTGGCCCCAGTGTGTTCTTCTCAGTGCTAGCAAAAATGTCAGATGTCCGCATGGACAGCGGGGTTTGCCTGTGGCAAGCAGGAAATTACTAAATCAATCAGTTCAGCCCCTTAATTCTGTAGGTCCTTCTTTTAGTGGAAAACAGTTGAAAAGTTGAGCCTTTCCCATTGCCACCACAGGCTGTGACTCTAACCTTGTGTACTGAAGTCTGAAGATTGGAAAAAAAAAAAAAAGCTGTAGTCTCACAGTCACTAATCTGTGAGGAAAACTGCTTTTCAAAGAAGAGGACTGAGCTGACTTCTGTGAAATCAAGAGATGCTCTCGCTGCTCTCCAGGGCTCTGGTGAAATTCTGAGATGTGTGATAAGACGGGCAGGAGCCACATGAGACAGTGTCGTACCACCAGGAGGGCAGGAGTTGCAGAGCTGGGTGAATCAGGAGGTCTGTCACTCCAGCCCAGGCACCAGCAGCAGATCCTGGGTGTAGACAGGCAGGCAGCTGGAAGCTTCTGCGTAATCACAGCTGGGCAAAGCTCCTTGCTCCCTCCTAAGGCAGCGGTCATGTTTTTAGCCCCTCTTCTGCTGCGGTCCCACCGCAGTCCCTGGAGGCACCTGGGCTCTCAGCACTGTCCACCAGATGTGCTGAGGAGTGACTGCAGCACCCACGCCGGGGCTCACCTGAGAGCACCCAGAAACAGCGGGGTGATGAGGCATGGACAGCTATGCTTGCTGAGGATTTACAAAAGGCACGTGCAACAGCCTGTTCGTTTCTAATAGAGAGTGGAGGTAACCTGGCCCCTGGAATAAAATCCTGATTTTCAGTGAAAAAAATTCATTGGGGCTTCTTATCACTTTAAGTATTTCAACCTGTCTGCAGGTTTTTGTACTAGTTCTCAGACGTTCCCAAGAGGCTTGTTCGATCTGATAAGGCTTTGTTCACAAGAAGCTACATATTTATTTCCTGAAAGGAAAACAGCCAGAAGGGTTTCTGAGCAGATACAAACCTGTGAACAGTTAAGCAGAGACTATTACGACAGCTTGTGTAACAGCGCGGTTGATGGACAGGTAGCATTTAGTCAGCTGCCTGCCTGGGGAGTCGGGACGGAGAGCACTTCGCCCCAGCACCTGCTGGGACATGGAAGTCACACAGGCTGCTCCTGCCAGGGTTTATGGGTCCCAAAAATCACTTCTCCTTTCATCTTTCCTCTTTACCACAAAACTGATCTGCCCAGGGAAGCTTTTGCCCTTTCTAAGAAAACACGCAGAGATGATGGGCAGTCGTGAGGTAAAAGTGCTCAGCATGGAGATGGAAAAACCCCAGCCCTTCAATTTTACCACCCAAGGAAGCATGAAGGGTTAAAGCCACCAGTCAGGCAAAATGCTTCCTCACCCACCAAGGCCACTATACTGAAATGAAATTTCTATGTGATTTACATCTGTCTGTTCCTCAGCTGGGGTAGCACAGGAACAGCGTTTCGTGAGATGCTGTTAAAGGACAGCATGCCCTTTATGCTGGCTCCTTGCAGTACGTAGTGGAATCTGCATCTTCAGAAACAATGTAAAATGAAAAAAACACATAAATTGGAAAGTAAACTACTGCCTCCATATGCGAATGGAAAATAATTTAATTACGAAATGAAACGGCTGTACAGCACTGCCAAGAGGGCAAACAAATGAGAACTTCACCAAAAGGAGAAAATTGCCAGTCTTTCAGTACATAACCATTTTGTTCCGAACAGCAGCAATTATGGAAATGTGCAGAAGACTGTTTCACTGGTGATAAATCTGCAATATGTCAAGCAATATTTGAAGATTCATATTTAATTACTGTGACTGCACAAATTAAACAGCGGAAAAATGTTGTCAATGCTGGTTTTTAAAGCAGAGGAATAGATCCAATGCCAAAAGCAACATGGTTAATGTCGGTAACTAAAAAAGAGAGTTTCCCTCTAGGCTAAACCTTGCGATAAAAGAGAGATGACACTTCTTATGCTCTTTTGAACATGCCTGGCAAGGTTAAGAGGTAAATAGCCAGAATGATTATCGTCTGGGTTGGTAATGGTTTTCTCAGCCACATATTTACTCTGAGCACATTCTTTGTGTTCCAGGTCACTCATAACTCTTGATCACAATTTGGTGGGGGTTTCATTTTCCCCTCCAGAAATCATTTTAAGGCAAATAATAACTTAGAAAACTCTATGCTCCAGTAGTGGCCAAGGCAGGACAGAGCTTGGATGAGTTCAAAGCCATCTGACTTCGCGGCGTTCGTTCGTGCTGTGCTTGCAGCCCATGCCAGTCGGGGAGCGGCGGGTCTCAGCCCCAGTAAGAACATGATCCGGCGCGAGGGAGCCCATCTGCCAAAGCAAAGCATGGGCTTGCAGGGCGTTTGGAGCTGCGGGTTGGCCAGGGTGAACAAAAGCAGGACAGGGCGTGCTTTATTTCGGCGTGCACAACTCGGATCAGCAGCAGCATGCATACCCCTCTGCACCAGCCGGGAAGGATCTTTCCAGAAGCATCATTCTGGAACAAGATGATACAGGGTGGGTAATCCTTCTCCTGCAGCGACCTGGAGGGCACAGGCAGAGCCCTCTGTCCCCAGGCCTGCCCAGCCATGAGCCCGCAGCCACCTGGGCACACCACAAACGGGGGTTCAAGCGAGAGCACCACGGTGTCTTGCTCCTGTTTAAGCAGAGGCACGGATACACTGAGCTTGCTGAAGTTTTCCCCAGCAGCCGCTCTGCCCCGATGGTGCGGATTTTGGCTGCAGAGTTCGTAGGGTCATCCCACCCGACCGCAACGAGAGCAGGAGCCATGCTCCTGTTGCCCTAACGTGCTGGCCCGAGTGACAGGGGTGCAAATGCCCGTCCTGATACTGCTGTGCTGCGGGGCCTTATGTGAAAGTTTTTGCCTGACTTGCTCATCTGTGTAATAAGCAGAATAATATTTTTTTGTAAGGATTACCTTTGCAAAGTACTTTCAGATGCAATGTTGAAAGGGCTATGTAAGAATCAAGTAATCAATAATACTAGACACCAGGCAATATCCCACTGTAAAATGCAGAATTAATCCCTGTGCCTGAAACCCCCCCACCGAATTGCTCTCAAGGACACAAAATTTTGTGGGATGTATGAATGGGAGCGGTTCCTTCAGAAGATGCTCTGTGTGAAGTGGATTGTGTGCCACGCTCTCCTGCAGTTGTCATGGCGAGTATTCATATTTCCCATAGCAACAGAACCAGTAAATAACTGCATAAAAAGCTGCAGAAAGTGACCAGGGCACAAGTTAATTCACTCGTCGGCATCCTTAACTTCAGCACTCTTCTGTAGATGAAACCGTCCACTGAAAAGCAAGCTTTTCCTTCGGTTTGCGACACGTTTCCTCTTCGTAGTTTCATTATGATTCACCCACCAGTTGCTACGCTAGTGACACTATCTGCACCGTGTATGTACTCCTGCATGGTGTCTGAATTAACAGAAGGAGATGATGACAGGGCAGCAAACCCACAGCGAGTGCTGGCTTTGTAGCACTTTGTGCAAGTGCTGTCTAATGCAGGTCAGCCGAAGTGCTGCAAGTGAAAGGACTGAAGCTCTACAGGAAAAAATGCACTTTTTTTTTTTTTTTTTTTTTTGGGGT
>Ga0181612_122537_pt1 | contig 12696 bp, 9 predicted proteins | sample HoacroProtozoa21_FD_119630 | JGI IMG/M metagenome (GOLD analysis project Ga0181612, IMG submission 119630) | Hoatzin crop microbial communities from Cojedes, Venezuel. Combined Assembly of Gp0051906, Gp0051904, Gp0051908 | reverse complement strand
CTTCCCTCTGAGGGTGACAGAGCACTGGAACAGGCTGCCCAGGGAGGTTGTGGAGTCTCCTTCTCTAGAGATATTCAAGACCCGCCTGGACAAGGTCCTGTGCAGCCTGCTGTAGGTGACCCTGCTTCGGCAGGAGGGTTGGACTAGATGACCGACAGAGGTCCCTTCCAACCCCTACTATTCTGTGATTCTGTGATTCTGTGATTCTGTGATTACTCATTTGGGCACATTTTTAGAGTAAAATTTTCCATCTCATATCTAATATTCTTTAGTCATAGCAAAATGAGGTCAGTCAATTTATAAAATTGGGAGAATATTTTAAATTGTTTGTAGTCCTATTTTGTGTATTGCTAGTACCGCAACAGGAGCTTCCAAAAACTTTGGCACAGACACATGCAACAGGTGTGCCTGTTGATGCTCTGGTGAAAATCCTTTTTGATTTGCACGCTTTGGTGAGTATAAAAGTGTGATTTGCACGTAACATTGTTTTTGTTATCTAGTAACAGGTTTCCACTTAACAGTCTGCCAGACTCCGCTGGCGCTGTGCATGCATATTCATGTGATTTGAGTGCAAGTTCTTGTTCAGAATATAGCAACACAGGCATCCACAAAAAAAGTGATGTAAAATAGATATTTTAACAAATCCATGCCTGTGTAGAAATTATTAAGGAACTGTATTGATCAGATAAGATAGGGTTTCTTTTTAAAAAAGGAGCGAATACATTAGAAGTGATTTGAAGCTCCCTCAGCTATTCTGTTTTGTAATTCAGACCCATGCTCCATGTTGCTGTACAGTTTTTTAGGAACTCTACAGCTCTCAGTTTTTATCTACAGATGGCTAGAATCAAACGCAGAGGCATGGCTTATTCCAATCTACCTGAGGAGAGAGAGACATCTGAAGGTATTTTTCATGTCAGAAATTATTAAAGATGGTAGTAATAGAGTCTGCAGTAACCTTTGTGCATGATCATACAGGGTTTCTAAATCTGATCCTTGGTTTCAGTACTGTGCCCAAGTTTATTTGGCAATATACTTCAGGAAAAAGAAAGAGTTCTCATTCTTGGTTATCCTGTTCAGTCATAGAATTCAGTTTATGTAATAGTCCTACTGTTGACATTTTCAGCTGAAGCTTAATCAATTTATAGTTGGTAAAAAAGAGACTACTTCAGCAACAGAACTGAGATCTATTCCTCAAAACTGTCTGTCAACTTTGAAGAGCTTTACTCACATTCAGGAAGCCACGGGGATTATGCGTGTGTATAGTAAGCAGTTCCTGATTGTATACGTACTTTTAATACAGCGCCAACAATTTTTCTGTGGCTTTCTATAGGAAGAGCAATTAGAGAATAGTCAGTTTCCTATACTGAAACTGCTCTGCTTGAGTGTGAAATGATTACGTTACAAAGTCTAATCTGTGATAAACTCAATGCAGGTTTGCTTAAGGTGAGTTGCACAAACATACAAATCAAGGATAACATTTCTCCAAATCCTCTAGAAGGCAAGGACTACCAAATCAGACCTAATGTAGCTACATGTTTGCGTAATTCCTTGATTATCCCTGTTGATCCAAAACCAGCCTCTAGCATTTTATGTTGTATTTACTTTAAGTATAGAAATAAATAAAAAGAAAGCATGGGTAGCAGTCTTGACTAAGACCCTCCAGAGAGGATAATATATACTAAAAGTCATGTGTAAAAGGTGAAGTGAATGATATAGCATTAGTGATTAAATTAATGCCATTTGCAAATTAAATTTTAAAAGTAGAACCTAGCAACATAAATCCAGGTTTCTAGCTGACAATATTTAAAAAGAGTTAGAAAAGAAAGTAAGAAAAATATGCATCTGAAATTGAGGTAAGTTTTTAAATGAGCATTTTTCAAGTAAATTACATCTTGGCAGAAAGATATTTAAGGAAGACTAACGTTTTCCAGAATTTTGTTACAGAATTACTCATTTTATTTTTCAGTAATGAAAGTCACTGTTTTAAATTAACATAATTTTAAATTAACATAATCTAAAGCATAACATAAAGAAAAGGGGGTCCACATCATACTTTAAATAGATCTTCAACATCTTTAAGCAGATTCTTAGCTCATGCACTTGCATAAAATTTTGTGGTATAAAAATCCCTCAAATATTTTAATTTCTTTTTTTCCTACAGTCAGTATAGCCTATTTAGTGTAGGGCAAATCTTAGCCCACTTGAAGTCATTGAAAACCATCATAAAAGGTCATCACTCTCTGGACTAGTATGAAGATTTCATGTACAGTCTACAAAATAAGACAAATAATGTTAGAGAGATTCTATTGTCTACAGATCTGGAAACTTTGTACATGACAAACTGATCCAAATTGTCATTAAAAATTAAAAGTAAAAAGAAGTGCAATAATATCATAATGTCTAACCATGGGTGATTCTCTAGGGGAAGAATTTCTGTGTCTCAGTAGTCTAGTCAAATTTCTAAATCAGCCAGTCATTGAACGAATACAGGAGGACCAGTTTACTTACGTAATTTGCATTCAAAAGGTCTCTGATGTACTGTCTTAAAAAAGATAGCAAAGAAAGAAAATACTTTTCTTTGGAAGGTATGGAAACAATTATGCTACAAAAGTTCTGGGCAAAATATTAATTCAGAAAAAAATGCAAAGAAACAGTCAATATCCACCGCTGAAAAGGAAAAATACTGAAATACCAGCAAAGTTCTGTATTAGGACTTTTTAAAAAATGTGTTTCTCGGTTATCTTGAATAAGGTCTGAGAATGTTAAGATGAAATTACTGGCATGTGAACACCAGTTATTCACAGTTATTTATATTAGTCAAAGCCAGAAGACTGAGGAACTTTAAGGAAGCTTAATTAAGCTGGACTGTAAGGCAGCACAGTAATAGATTACAACTGAGGAACGCACACTAAGGCACACTGGTGTGCAGTGGTGCACAGTGAAGGGGACGCTTCCTACCCACCAAAACCCAAGATGTCAGTGCAGAGGAGAAGAGTCTAGGCAGCTCAGCAGGGACCTCTTTTCCAAAACCCAAGAATGCTTCATAAAGATTGAAAGTTACCTGAAAATGGAACAAAAATCCAGACCAGTACGACAGCATTCCTTCCTTGTCCTTCGTCAGAATGGGACAGATATTCTGCCTTTGCGGCACTGCTCCCAGCCTTCTTCCTGTGCCACAACCTGCTGTCCAACACAGCTGCACGAATGCTTCTCTAACCTCGCATCTTGATATATGCAGGAACTATGCTCCTATAGTACTTCTATAGAAGTCAGGGAACGGATGAAGAGGAAGCACCTTTTGGCAGGACCCCACACTCAGGCCATTCTTGGAGTCACAGGATTTTTAATTCCAGTTGAAAGGCTGTGTTTGCATCTGTCTGTATGTTTTTAAGGTATTATCAGCATACAAACAGTAATTTAAAAAATTAATTTTAACCTGGTGTGTATCGTATAGAGACATAATACTAAAGCAAGCAGGATTTATTTAGAAGAGTGTTTTGAAAAAAAAAATCAAATACTAAAAATAGGTATTCAGTTGTATTTGAGCTGTTGAACTATTAGTACACACACAGATGTGTGTCGATTACTGAAGAATTCAGATGAGTAGACTTAAAGAATCCAGAGATTAGTTACTAAAGAGATTAGTTACAATATATGGAGCCTTTCATTTCTAGATCACTGAATCAAATTCAGTGGAAGAAGTCACCAAGGGAAAGGTGTTCACAGGTCTGGATAACATAAGCAGATAGCGTTACTTTACTATACTAGAGAGTGCCACTTCCAATCACATGTGTTATTTTCAAGACATGGAAAACAGGGTTACTTTTTAAATCTCTCAAAATCTAAGTCCACAGAGAGCTGCTTGTCCAGCAAAGTGAGGATAGCTAACAGTGAGGTGTCAGATTTCCTGCTTCCGTACATCCTGTAAATAACTGGCAGAAGAGCGGTTACATTTTTTTTCTTTTTACACAGTCTGGTTGCTTTTATGAAGACTTTTATCTCCTAGTTTGTTTTTCAGCAGGTTTTCAAAGACGCTCAGATACTGTAACAAGAAGGCATTTCCCACATGCTGCTCACAGGATGGACTACGTGGACTTTGAGGATGATAGCCATGGATGGTGGTTTGATATGGACATGGTGATAATCTACATTTATTCAGTCAACTGGGTAATAGGATTTATTGTGTTCTGTTTTCTTTGTTATTTCTTTTTCCCTTTTTAGTCTGTAGTAGTCACGGTTAAGGAAAACAGCAGTCATGTGAACCACAAGAAAGTGAAGAGAAAAAACCTGAAGAAGGCAAAATGTGTGTTTGATATTGCATTTTTATCATTCAGAATTGTAATAGACTGCATCAAGCATGCTGTGAGGCTATTTAGTACTTCTGCTATGTGTGAAAAAGTACTTGAGTTTAGTTCGAAATACAATGTGAAATCCAGATCATACTCCATTCAGTGGGCGTTTTCCCTTGATTTTGGTGGGAAAAGGATTTACCTCTAATGTATAAAATAACTTCTCTGTAGAAATATAGCATACTGCTTGTTCTGTGTACTGCAACAGAATCTAATCTGTAGAGTCATTTAGGGGTTCGACTCTATGTTGACACACTTTGCTTGCTCATTGGTGCTTCAATTTCTCATATATAAAAGCAATAAAGTTGCTTCCCATTTATAGTTAGATCTTTTGGGAACAGGGGATTATAAGCACTACAGTGCTGCACCATGCATTATATAGACATAGGTCAGAAATATTTTAATGGTATAATCCAAATCCTGGATAATTTTGACAATAGATAGACCTATCAGCATTCTACTGTGGAGATGTGCTGTACTCAGTGCCTGAAATTTTGAGCCTATTAAAGGGAAATGATGACACACAGTGTGCTGACAGTTCATCTTTTCAGCAAATGGCAATGAGAAGGAATCAGCTAACAACCCCAAGCTCTGCACGTTAAAGGGACCATTTTTGTGCAGATCTCCAGAGTAGCACTGTACCTTTTGTTACCCATCCAGATAAGTGTGTTTGGATCCATCGAGACAGCTAATGGAGGGCAAGCAGCAGGCTTGCTGGCTATGATGCTGTGAGACACTAACCCCAGTAAATACTGCAGAAAGCTGTCTTCAGTGTAAGAAATCAGTGTAATTATTGAATTGCTGTAACAACTTGAGGATACTCTCAAGTGTGGGCTCATCAGGACTATGTGTCTCCAGGGAGATCACGTAAGAGGACACAATATTTATTTGCACCTTTCATGTGAAACAATTCTAGAGCACTTTATGGTTATTCTATATATAGATTGCTGAGTTACGGTACCAAACTGCAGCCAGTTCAGCAGTCATTCCATACTTGCTGCCTTACGTGGTATTTTCAGATGAAAGTGAAAGAGCATCTATTAAATTATGAAAAGGATATTAGAAACTGTTGTGGAAATCAGGTGCTGAAGGATAGTTCAGGAGCTTACTTTTCAGGAAGGTACGTGGACGTTTTTATTTCTAAGGGCATGACACTGCAAAGTACATTGTGGTTTCCTCTAGAAAAGCATGTGAGTGTATGCATGTAGTCCCTCCTGTATCAGGATTTGTGTGGGAGACCTGTGTTTTTTCAGTAGGTGGTGTACTCCCCTGTTCTAGCAGAGAACAAGGAGAAATGTGTTGTGGAAGGTGCCATCTGCCAAATGTGGTGGAATGGAATGAATTCAGGGGTTTTATTCAGCATGTGCTTATGCTTCTTTACTGGAGCAGGGCCAGCGTGGTCAGTCTCTTACAGGCTATAAAGTGATCAGGACCAGAAACTTTCACTTAACCTGAAAAACAGCAGTATATCAGCTACTAATATTTAGTTTTCTTACAGGCTGCATAAAATAATCTTTTTGAGAATATATGTGTAAAATTAAAAATTACGAGTCTAACTGTGTTGATTGGACTAAATAACTTTTGCCATCTTTTTTTGATATATGCAAATTTAAGTAGATATAATAACTGAAATGCACCATCACGTAGTCATGGTTGTGACAGAAATGCATTTTCTGTAAGCACAGTATATCTAGTTACTTTGTCTCTACCTAAAGACCATTGGCTCTATTACGAGTGGCATTAGGCATAACATTTTAAAAGCTTTAAGGTTGTAGTAAAGCACATGGTGAATTTCCCTTTTTATATTGATACAAACAAGTCTTTTATAAGCTAGGCTTTTTAGGTCATAGACTCATATTTTGATACATGCAGATTTGCAGGTCTGTATGCCCAAATATTGTGAATGATTTTAACCATTTTTCTCATCTATGCCAGGACTGGAGTTGTAACTGCAATTTTTGTTTTTGTTTTGTCTCTCTAATCTTATGAATTTACTGCTCCTATCTCAGCAAAGAGAGGGACTGATTCACCTGTTAAGCCAAAATTGCTTCTACCTTTTGATCTCAGAAAATACTAAAATAAAAAGATCTCATGAAAAATTACTTGAACTTAGCTGACATAGTCTGAAATTGCAGTAATAATGTTATTTAAAACTATTTAGCCAGTGTATCTGATAAAACAATATCCTTAAGTAAATATTCCATGATATATTGAGAGGGTACAAACATAGTATAGGTACTAAATAATTACATATGAAAGAGTTAGTTACATCGTTTTTAATAGCACATTACCATGGTTTTATTCTGAAAAAGGCAACAAAGGAGAGTAAAAATCCAATGTAATATTGGCCCCTTTTGTATATTTACAGCAACAGTTGAGGACTGAGGGTAACTGCATTTTCCTAAATTTAGTAGGAGTGACATTTTTTTATGGCATTTCTGACAGTCTACTTTTCTTTGAGGCCTATACAATAAACTGTTTTTTGGGCTATGTTGTTTTACTTTATATCAGTTGTTATTAATTCCAAGGGGACCATTAGTTTTAAAAGATTACCAATGTACAAAGTGAAGACTGTTGCAACTCTGAGAGACATCCTCCGTAGGAATACACCTAAAAGGCATAGAATGGAGGTACTTTTTTTTGTCCTTTATTACTTCTTTGAGATACATACTTTTGTAAAAATACAATAACAGTTCAAAGGCTCAAATTTGGTTTTCTTTGAAGTCTGCCTGTATAATGCTTTTGATATTTGTGGGAGCACAAGTAGGTCCTTTGTAAGTAGTTCTCTGGTTAAACTGATCCTGCTCTGCAAGCTTGTCTTTCTTACCTACAGTACTATTAAAATACTTACAATAAACATTGAGTTGTTTCTAATATTTTGTAGTCATTTCACTAAATTCTGCTTGGTGGAATTAAATTTTAGTATTTTTTTCATAAATGTCTTGTTTGTTATCCTGTCTATTCTGTTTCTGCTTGAGGTGCAGCTAGGGTTTGTTGAATTTTTTATTACTGTGATTAACTCTTTTCATACTAGTGGCCTGTTACCTGTTTCAGTACTTTCCAGGAAATGGTCAGCTTTGTCAGAAATCATATTGGGGTAAAGTGTGGATCTTAACACATTCTGATAATGAAGAATACTCAGCTGGTGCAGTTAGTCCAAGCTGATTAACTGTCGAAGGCAACAGAAATCCAGGACAAGACTAAGTTTGGCTTTGACAGACAAAGAGACTTTGTGCACACTCAGCAGTGTATGAGTTTCTTACCTAACAGTGGGTATGTTTGTAGCTCTCCTACCTCCCAAAGGTCCAGTCATCTTGCTTCCCTCACACAATTTAAAAAAAAATTCCCAAGCAGTACCTGCACAGGGAGTAGGTGCTGTTGAAGCACAACAGATGCTTTCACAGAAGTGTACCTGCCCACACAAGCTGAGATCTAGGTTATTACAGAATCATAGAACGTTTTGGGTTGTAAAGGACCTTACAGAGCATCTAGTTCCAACCCCCCTGCCATGGGCAGGACACCTTCCACCAGACCAGGCTGCTCAACCTCACTAAAAATTTACTTCAACACCCTGTTACAGAGCTCATAAAAGAAGTAGTGAGAGTCTAGCATCTCTTGAGAATGCTAATGAAGCTCCAGCTAAATTCCAATTACAATGTCAAATAATTGGTTATGATGCAAGAGGCAGAAAGCAGCTACTGAATCATCACATCCTGGGCCGTGCTTCAATTTAAAGTATCACCTTTGGTTTACAAACGAACTTACAATTAAATGTCCTCCTCCCCCTGCCACAGTATGACTGTTACAGGAGATTGCAAAGAGTATTAAAGCAGTGAGAAAGGTAGACTGAAATCTTACAAAACCAGTAGACAGCAAGGAAAAGAGGGAAAGAGAGGAAACGTCTGGAGGCAGAACATTTCAATGGAATTTAATAATTTTGGCCTAAAATATTATAAAAAATACTGTATTTTATACAACAATAAATTTCAAGTTGTACCACTCAATTAAAGCACCTATTTAATCAACTTTCACAGAAACTAAAATCTCAAGCGTGACAAAAAAAATAACTATCTTAACTCATTCTAGTTTTGGTAAAGTCCATAATTAAATCATTAGAAAATATTCAGAAAGTTCAACATACTACTGAAGAAAAACGGAAATCTCTGTACAAACAGGTATTCAAGCATTTTCTGAAAGTTCTGTAAATACATTTTGGACCTTAAAATTTCAGTGTATCTTTTTAACTGTCCTACGCAATCCTCTCTCCATCAGCTGACACACAGGCACAATCATACTGGTGGAAAGATGACACAGGTGTTGCAGATCCTTGACTCAAAATTGTTTGTCTCAAATACACACAACTTCCCAAGATTTGGCACCACATGATGAAATGTTGCCTCAACGTCCACTTAATCCATGCACCCCACTTAATCATTAACGGTTACAAGAAACAGCATGAAGCAAAACAGAAGAAAAAGGCCACAACTCCAAGTGCCTTAAACCAACCCAGCTGCTGTTTCTTATCCTCCCTCCCTCCATTCTCACCACCTTGCAATGTTTCTGATGCTTCTGATTCCGAGTTGAGCCACCAGTGCATCTTCACATACATTAAAATATTTCCTTTTTCAGTCAGGTTACTTATCTGCTTTGTTACCACACTGGAACAAGTCAGCAAATATTGCAAGATGACTACTGATCTGAAGTAGCCAGCAGTTTGACCAGCATAAGCTGACACGAACGACAGCTCTTATTTCACATCTCTTCCATAGCCCAGTTGGGTGATGCTGGTTAACTTGCATCTCTGTTAGTTCTTATCTGCTACCTGTTTTCCTGTGTCCTCTAAGCTTGGGCTAGGGACCTGCATCTTGACCTAGTACGCGTTGTTCGCCACTACCAAAATCAAAGTAAAACCAAAAGTTTTCAGCAACAGCAAACACTCTATAATGTTTAGGTATCTATAAAATGGAAAACTTCAAACTTTCCCCAGTCCCTGGTCCCAATTTTTTTTAAATGGTTTTCATGATCTTTTTCACCACTTGTCAATTAGCTAAAAAGAAAAAAAAAAAAAAACCACCACACATCTGTCCTGAACAACTCACCATTTAATCCTTATTTTCAATTGCAAATACATGCATCTGTACAGTCTTGTAGTTGAAAAATTCAAGTGTTCTAAAATAGGATTTTCTTTTATCAGCTATTTCAAAAAAGTTATGTGACTACAGAATTATGCTTCTCGCTCCAAAACAGCAATTACATTTAAATTTACAGTTGTGGAAATCTGATATGGGAACGTGATGCAGAAGCATAGGTACATGCTATTTTAATCGCTTAGCCTCTTTATCTTCAGTCATTGAAAATATGAGGCATGTTTCAAAAACAAGTTTTGAAAATCAAGTCCAAGCAGTTTCTGTGCTTCAGCTGCTTTTCCACAACACTTCAAACACCAGTCGGAGGTGCTGATGTTATCTCTCTTCAGTACCCCTTCCACACGTTCCCATTCCCTCTCCCATAATTCCATGGCACCTCATTTGATCGTACAATTATCTGCCGTAGCTGAACAAGAAATATGTTAAAAAAGTGAATGGTTTTCTGACTGTTTAGCTCTATGATGCAATTTGTTATGGATTAAACTCTCATGAAAACATCGCCTTTGACCAGCTTAAATTTGTTATGAAGCAGCCATCTAATGACACCTTCTCCTCCCCTACTAGATAGTATTTTCTATACCTTCTATTTCAATTCAAATAATCGTGTTGTTTTGTAGCACCTTAGATCAACCTGCTGATCTGATAGAAAAAAATAATGCTGTTTTTAGAAAGTTATTTTTTATTTGGAACAGCAAGTATGTAGCCATCAAACTGTGAAAGCAAGGCAGTACACAGTAACAACACTACACAACCACGTTAACAGTAGGACTACCCATTTCAACACCTCCACATTCTCAGGGCTAAATCTGTTACAGAAGCACATTATTACACAGTAACATAACTGGCACTTCAAGCAGCCATGAACTAGTCCTGCAGGCCTCCTTCTCTCTTCTGTTTCTGGCCATGCATGAATGCCCTTATTCTGACAATTCCTTGTGGCACCTGTGCAGAAAACTACAATGAAAAATATGGGTAAATGCAATCACCTTTTTTGGGGGGCAGTCATCAATCTACCAATATCTTTGTACCAAAAAGAAAGAGCAAGGAAGCCCGAGAACGTTTTTGTCAGCAGCACTCGTAATCACAGCTTTAAAAAAAAAATGAAAAACTAAAGTGCTTAAATACAAAAGGCTTAATATAAAAGACTTAAATACTAAAGACTTAATAGACCACAATCTTTCTGCCACTCCTGCTAAGAAAAAGACACACTTTTCCCGTGTAGCTTTCTTGACCACACTCAGCACGAAGCTGTCAGTCTGGGGCCATCCCCACCGCAAAAAGACAAACAACAGTTAAGTAAGGAGGCAAGACACCCCACTACTTACGACTCATCCAGATCCTCCACGAAACCCGCACCTAACGCCACCGCATGCACCACCACTGCGAGGGAAGGAACAGCGCGTCGTGAGTGTTCTCCAGAGCAAACCGGGGCTGCTCACTCACGCCAGCGGCCTCGCTCGCCGCCAGCGCGCCCTTCCCCCTCTTCCCCCTGGTTGCCCGCCGCTCCCCTCGGCCCTTCTCCCGCCTCCGAAGCCCACCACTTCCCGCCCGCCCACCAGGGTCCAGCCCGGAGCGGTTACCGGCCGCCCAGAGGAGCCACCTCCGCCCTCCCGCCGCTGCCATGTTGACAGCAGCCGCGGCACGGCCGGAAGAGGAAGCGGCGCCGGCGACCTTCCCGCACTGCGCAGGCGCGGGGCCGCGGGCGGTGGGTGCGGTGGAGGGGCGCTTTGCGCGAGCTGAGGCGGGGCGCGCGTGGGAGGGCGGAGGCGGCGGTTCGGCCTGAGGGGAGTAACGGCAGCCAGGGCCCGGCGCGGGGGGAGCGAGCCCGCCGCCGAATGCCGGCTCTCCGCGCCGCCGGAAGGCGCCCGCGGAGGCGAGAGGGAGGGAAGGTGCGACACCCTGACGCGGTGCCGGGAGGCGGCGCGGGTGAACTTTGTCATCTCCCACCCCAGCGGTTTCCAGAGTTGGGGCCCTCCAGACTCTCTCATTAAGTAAAATTGGTGCTGTCGTTCCTTGGAAAGTGAGTTTCAGCATAAAAACGTGTGCCACCTGTCGTGTTGGCGGCTGTCTTCTGGGTACAGCTCATCCCGTACCACTTGCCAATGCTGCTATGTCAGCAACCCAGCTGCAGCGCGGTTATGAAGAACACGGGCTTGCTCCCTACTGCCTGATGTCCATATCCTTCTCTTCAGCTTTCCTTATCCTTTCAAACCTGTTAACAGTCTTTCCTATCTTCAGCTAGCTTGTCTTTCTTCCAGTACAGATCTGAAGGTCCTGAAAGGGCAGGTAATCCAGCTGAGAAACCTTTTTTTAAAAAGTTCAGTTATAGTGGGCTCTTCACCTGGGAGTGTTCAGCCTGGAGAGGAGAAGGCTCGGGGGATCTTATCAATGTGCCCAAGTACCGGCAGGGAGGGAGCAAAGAGGACACTGCCAGGCACTTTGCAGTGGCGCCCCGTGACAAGACCAGAGGCAATGGGCACACACTGAAACAGGAGGTTCCCTCTGAACGTCTGGAAACACTTTTTCACTGTGGGGGTGACCACGCACTGCCCACCAGTCTGCCACCTTTGAGATATTCAAAAGCCGTCTGGACATGGTCCTGAACAACTAGCTGTAGGTGATCCTGCTCGAGCAGGGGGTTTGGACCAGGTGACCTCCAGACATCCCTTCCAACCTCAACCATTCTGTGATTCCATGATCTGTTCCTTTCCAGTGTTCATTCCTTCAGTGTAAGTTCTTAAATATGCCTTTCTCCCCTATACTGGAGTTACTTTCCTCAGCTATACATGTAAATGTTTGAGGTCTTTGTCGGAGAAGGATATATTCTTTCCAGTGACAATTCAGTTTCTCTGACTTCAGTGTTCAAGTCTCTTCCTCTAATGATAGGGTCTACAAGCAGCGAACGTTGTGGTTGCCTAACTTTTGGGCTCCTCTGTCTGTGTGTGTGTATGTGCATGCTCGTGCATGTATCTACACGTATGTAGATACATGTTCTCTAGCATAAAAATAAACTGCCATGTTGGATGAAATATAAAAATAAACTACCGTTTACTGGCTGAGAAATGTCAAGACCTGACAGTGTATGCCATAGCTCACATTAGAATTCAGAAGTATCTGACTCTGGCCTGTGGTGGATGTATCTTTTTCTTACCCGCATTTGACTGAAAGATTATGCAGCATTATTATCAAGACTTTTTTTT
>Ga0181612_178477_pt1 | contig 12697 bp, 7 predicted proteins | sample HoacroProtozoa21_FD_119630 | JGI IMG/M metagenome (GOLD analysis project Ga0181612, IMG submission 119630) | Hoatzin crop microbial communities from Cojedes, Venezuel. Combined Assembly of Gp0051906, Gp0051904, Gp0051908 | reverse complement strand
TGGCACTTCAGGATATGGTTTAGTAGGCATGGGGGTGTTGGGTCGATGGTTGGACCTGATGATCTTAGAGGTCTTTTCCAACCTATGTTTCTACGATTCTATGATTCTTGTGCTCCCAGCCAGGTGCATTTAGGAACGTGCAGAGCAGAGCTGTGCTCAGGTGTGGATTCTGGCACAGTGCGCTGTGTCAGTGTTACAATTCCCTGATGCGTTTTGAAATCCAATTGCAGGTTGGTCCATTCCGGCCCAGGAAAAGGCTCACCGCAGTCCGGCGTGGATTTGTCTTTTGCAACCCGCACCGGCACAAGGCAAGGGATCGAAACCCATCTGTTCAGGACGGAGACCAGCCGAGACCTCTCACTGTGGACAAGGAGCGTAGTGCAGGGCTGCCACAATTCTGCGGAGCTCATCACAGAAATCACCACATGTGAGTAATACCCGCAGCACTGCATCTCCACACCGCCTTGTAACGCTCATGGGTAGTTCAAGCTGCTTCTGCTAGAGGTGATTCATTTAATAGCAATGGCATATGTAGGGTTCTATGTGTGTAACATATTGTCCCCTTGGTGGTGCCTATGCCAGTGACACAGTCACTGTCATTCTGACGTTTGATCTTGTTTTCTGCACGTTGGTTTAGACACAAGCCTGTAGTCAGCCACACAGGGCTGCGTGTCATGGAGGAGTGATCGTCAGAGGTTTGTCCAGAAAAGAGCATTTTGCTGAGACTTGGGAGAGCCCTGAGAGCTTGGTGAGAGTTTTTCCTGGAAAGGGAGGAGGCAGAGGAGGCCGTGCACATTCACAAATGTGAATTGTTCATTACTCACCCAGCTCTGCACACTTGAGAAGAGTAAAAAAATACAAACCAGTCCAAAGCCACATTTGGATGGCTAGTCATTTCCATCCCTGAACATCAGGGTGTCCATCCCTGAACATCATCCCTGAACATCCCTCCACATGCAAAATCGACTGGAATAAAAGTAATCAGCTGCAGATGGTCTGGAGTGATGCCCCGTTTGGCCAGGTAGCTGCTAGCCTGGGCTGGCTCTGGGGCTTTGAGGCCACACCTTTCTCCTGAGCGTCCCCAGGATCTGGGAGCCCTTCCCCTGCTAGCTTCTCCACTTGACAGGGCTGTTGCTGTTGAATATTATCTGCATTCTTAGCCTAAAAATGTGAGAGCACAAGCCAAAGCACAGACCTGCCTCATGGCGAAGGGCAGCTCCGGTTGCGTGAAGCTGTCGGGTACAGCCACGTGCTGCTGAGCACGGGGATGCCCGCCCACGGGCTGCCAGGCCCCGAGCCTCGAGGACCTCTGATGTGGAAACCAACCCGCGTGTTGAGTGGGAACCCCCTCGAGGGCATGGCCATCTCCTCAGCCCAGTGACATGGATGCCTTTCTTTCCAAAAGCAGGAGGGCATCAGCCCCTTCTTTTATTGCAGTGCTTTTATCCCAGTGCCAAGGACCCTTCTTGGCAGAATTGTTCACAGGAAAGCGGCGGAAAAGAGAATTCAGGATGTGAACGCCTAAACTCTTCATTTTTTTATTTGGATCATGGTCTGTATTTCTGAGCTGAGGGAAGATGCAAACTTTCTGCTGCAGTAGCTTGTATATACGGTTATCTGGGCCCTTTTTCAATTACGACAACACTAATGAGGACTCAGGAGTGTCTTCATCTTTGTCAAAATACTTTAGGAAAACCCTCTAGAGTTTCTAATTTTCTCATGCGTTGGGCGCCGCGTTTATTGATTTTGGCTCTGTCAGGCCTAAGAAGAAGAGTAGCTGTCACTTTGTCAAGGTTCGGCAGGAGGAATGCCAACCTGAGCCGTCTTAGACTTCAGTCGATGGTTTTTGCGTCAGCCTGTAGGCGTACGCGGCAACGTGAAGAACGCAGCGAGTAACTGAGAGGACTGACATCCGTGCTGCTCCTGCCCAGCACAGTCTGAGCCTGTGCCTTTACACCAGAACTGACAGACCTTGCACAACACAAAGATTTCTGCTGTTTTTCCAGACCTGCAGGTTTGCAGTCAGAGCACGATTAGCCCCGTTTCAGGAAAGGTTAGATTCCACAAGATAGTGTTGAGATCGAACGTGAAATGCAGATACCTGCAGCCAAGTGGAATTTGTTGCTTTTAAGAACGTTACAGACTAAATTTTGTGTCCTTCTTCAGCTTGTACATACAAAAGCCAGGAGTGCCGTTTGACCATCCATTACGAACACGGATTCTCTCTTACAACTGAACCGCAAGATGGTGCCTTCTCTAAGACAATTGCACAATATCCCTACGAAAAACTGAAAATGTCCTCAGATGATGGGATAAGGATGCTTTATTTAGACTTTGGAGGAAAGGATGGAGAAATTGTAAGTACTGTGCTTGGCAAAGGGATGCACGTTACCATCTCTTTGGTGGGCCTTCAGGCTGTCAGGGTGGAGAAGCACTGATGGACATTGGACTAGATGATGGTTTTAGGTCCCTTCCAACTGAAATATTCTGTTCTGTTCTATTCTAATAACAGCTGGCCAGTACCACGTTCCAGTACCAATATTTAGAGGTCGTGCTTTCTAGCACAGCACAATGATCTGGCTTTAGAAGGAGAGAAAGTAAAAAGAAAGTAAAACGGTAAAATCATGCAAAGAGGGATGAAAGATTTCTCACATTCAAGAACAAATTGTATTTCTAAATAGCCAGATGTTGGAATTTTCGTATGTATCTATTTCACTTTTTAAATGATTGCAGCTGAAGGAACTTAAGAATGAGATACTATGAATTCCAGCATACACACAGGGACTTTATGTTATGACAACAAGCTATGTTTTAGACATTTTTGAACATCTAGTTGCCGAAAAAAATTGAAGTCTACAAATGTAATGCAAACTGTCTGCTTAGGCCTCTAAGTTAGCTGTCACCATGCCTAAAAATAAGGTGCATATTCCTACGAGCAGTTTAGATACCATAAATGATGCATGTAAACATGGTCTTTCCTGCCAATTTTTTTCCAGCAGTTCCTAAGCACATTGGGTGCTTAGTTCTTCACATCCCTTTTGACAACACATATTCTGCGAACTGCTTATTGTCAGGCTGTCAGAAGGGACTTTGTTACTAGCTCTCAATAAAGTTGATACGTGACTGGTGGAAAGGCAAATCTGGTTTGTTTTTATGTGAACCTACTGTTGAACCTGCTGCCCACACTGACAAGTCTGTCATGCTCAGCAAGCCTGGGGTGAGAGCATCTGAACCATGGCTACGGGAGAAAAAATATTGTCAGCTCCGTCTCCCTGCGGCCGTGCGGACAGAGGAGCCCTGCAGCATCAGCTGAAGGTGCAGTATCCTGGCCCCAGCTGTGACCACCAGCAGATGCACTGGGTATTGGGTACAGCAGTCCCACCACCATCCCTGGTCAGAAACAGTGTGAAAAGTTGGAGGGGTTGAACCTCTTGGAAAGCTGCTTGCAGCATCTGACTTTTGCTGCTGCTTACGCAGGTGGATGCAAGCCCAGAGGCACCAGCATCTCATCTGCTCTCAAGATGCTTATTACTTACTTTTAGTACTTTAAATATTTGCAGCTGTGTGCAAAGGAAAGACAATATGTTGTAATAAAGGGTTGTTATTAATAGAAGCATGTTCAAAACACCAGGCAGCAGTTAATCAAGTACTCCATAAATGATTGCTTATTTGAGCTGTAATCTAATCTAATCATTCTCAACTTGATTTCTTCCTGTACTTTCAGCAACTGGACCTTCATTCCTGTCCAAAACCAATCGTATTCATCATTCATTCCTTCCTGTCAGCAAAGATTACAAGACTTGGCTTGGTGGCATAAGAGGGATACATCTGTTTCTTCAAAGCAAGACGGAGCGACCATGCTCATCTGAAGTTCAGTCAACAGCAGCAACCCCTACCAGCGAGCAGCACACACCAGCCAGGGGTTCAGTGCGGGGCCTTGGTCATCTCTGCAGTCTTCCAAGGCCCGGGTTTCATTTTGATCTGCTAAAGAAGTGGCATGACAAGGAAAACAGTGGATTTCATTGTAAATAATGGAATTTTAAAATCCCGTATGAGACAGTAAAAGCGTGTAGTACCATACATGTAAATGTTTCAGAATCATAACTTGTGCCTATTTCAATGTACTTGTTTCTATAGAGTAAGTCAAGGGCTAAGCAGCCAAGAGTGGGTGTTGGGTGTGATGCAAGCCCCACGTTGGTTGAGTAGAAGTTCTCCAAAGAAGATTGTCCCACCACCCAAAAGTAAGGTATTTTTTCTGTGCTAAGCTGCGCACCACTTACAGATTTTTCTTCTGGGGCACCAGCAGAACCTGTTGCTTGAATTCCCAGCAGCGCACGCAAATACTCACCTTTGAGTCGGATGCTCTAAAGCAACGCAGCTGTGGTCAGTGAACAGCTGGAGGGTCCCTGCCGAGGGCCACTTTCAAATTAAATGAGAGAGACAGCTTGTGAACATTCCTAGGGATGGACCCAAAGCAAGACTAGCTATAGCGATGCATGGAGAGCTGGCTGTCAGCGGGGTGTAGGTAGGAGCGTCCTTTGTTAATGTCCACACAGGATGTATTTTTATAGTGACTTCCCAGAATGGCTTAATGAGTTTCAGCTACCCAGGACCCCCAGTGCAGGTCAAAGTTACCTGAATCCACAGTGAAGCGTGACCGAAGCTGCTGCCAGCACATTTCCATGGCAGTTTTCCAACAGAGAGCCACGCTGAGCTTCCTGTCCTCCTGCCCCTGCTGTGTCACCCCCTCAGCTCTGCCCGGCTAGTTGCGTGGTCTTCATAGAGGAACAAATTGTGTTCCAAGGAGGAAGACTTGATTTTCTGAGACTTTTCTAGATTAGATCAGAAAAGTCAACAGCAAGGGAATGCACTGGGGCAGGAACACGAACTTCACTGCCAGAAAAGCCTTGATATGGAAGGAACTGCTCCTACGAGCATGACTTAGCAAGTCCAGATTTATTCCTTGCTGGCGAAATATAAGGCGCTCACCCGTAACTTACCAGTTCCTGTTTTGCACCAGAACTTACTGTTTTAAGTCAAAACGCAAATTCCTGAGTTTCGGCCTTGTTCACAGTTCTGTTGGGCACAAAGCAGGCAGGACCACTGACCTTCACTTCAGAGGTGATACACACAGCTTGCACCTGGAACTACTGAATTGGCTTCATGTGCTTGGGTGGGAATAGAAAGAAGCAGAACTGGGATGGCATTTATGTTGCTCTTCCACTGTAAAGAGAATTGCTTCATAGAGGGGTGGTTTTTTGTTTGCTTGCAGAGTTTTGCCCTAACTTCCCACTCTGAAGGACAGGAACTGTACAGGGGTAATAAATCAGAAGTTTGTAGAAGTTCACTTCTCCTACTGCAACACTTCTTTTACTCTTGAGAAAGCACACAAGTTTCAACTTAATTTCACTTGATTGGCAAAGAGGAAAACTAAAAACACAGTTTGGTTTGATGTTGTTTTTAAGCTAAGCCTTGAGCGTTAAGCATGAAGTCATGCTGTTTATTCACAGTATGGGAATTAGTTTGTGGTGGTTTCCATAGATATCTTAATGGTCGAAAGCAATTAAAAAATAAAGACGATGGGCTGAATTCACAAATACCGAAAACAATCGTTGAAGAACAATAGCTAAATCGCCATTTGGAAGAGCAGCCCCACGCCCAGCCAAAAGCAAGCCGGGGAGGGGAATCACCTAGCTGTGAACTTTGTTTTTACTGTCATGGTACTTGCACTTATAAAATGAATTCCTCCTGTAAATTCACAGGGTAGGAGATAATGGGCTACATAACTGACCACAAATTTCCAAATGGATGTTTCTGATGCAGCGACCACTGCCGTTCTCCTGACTTTTTTGTGGCAGTTACTTGGGTCTCCTCTGGCTTGGAAGCTTCTAGGAGAACATCTTCCGAGCAGCTGAGCAGTCGGTACGCTGGGGGACCGGCTCGCTGAGTAAGAACTCGCATCACATCATCAAGTAAAACATTGTGTGACGTTTCTAAAAAGCGATTCAGGACAACTTTTATTGCTGTTCCAAAGCATAACTGAAAAACGTGTACGCAAGCTCCTATAAAAGTTCCAGAGGTTAAAGTGAAAACTTTGCATACTGTGGGGTAGGTTAAATACATACGTAAACCATACTGCACTATCTCCTTATTCCTTTAACACTTACAGATCACTGGAATGTTAATGTGCATTGTAAATATTACAAAGTCCTATATTAGTATCAACAATTAAATTACACAATATGTAATCTAAGGTGCTCAGTACTATATGAAGTATAAGTGAATAACGAAACAGTTTGCAAAGAAAATTCATATTATATATATTTATAGAAAAAATAATGATAATTACTGATGCTATTTCTTCATTTTCAGATTTTGGACTGATTCATATTTGGATGGGATAGACGAATTATGGACCTACTCCACATTTATAAGAATATAGTGAATATTTATATTTTAGAGGAAAAGAGTATATTTAATAAAGTCATTTATTGGATTTTTGTGAGGTGAGCTTACTTTGTACCCAAACAAGCTGCCTGGAAGGCTGTCCTTTGGTTTTGGGCTGGGGAAAAATACATTTTAAACCTCAGTCATTCTGTTAAGAATTCAGTTACTTGACAGAACTATTTATCGCGTTGACAGAATAACTTTTAAAAATTCAATTTTGAGGTATTCGCTTACTGTTCATGGCGCATTGGTACTTTCTGTGAGCTGAGCTCAGCGTTCACGCGACACTGGTGCTGCCAAGGACAGGCTGAAAGCGTAAGTACACAGCGTTGCTGCTGCTGCTGGCATTTACCGAGAGGCCGTTCAGAGTCACCTGCTGAAGTTCCAGCGCTTTCACTGGTGTTTACACCTAACTGGGCGGTTACAGATGTCGTAAAAAATCCAACTGAAACTTCTGCTCAAGCTTCTGCATTCAAGGAGCAAGGCCAACACGTGCCTTGCTTAGTTCTTATGAACGGTTGTGGAAAAAAGGATGGTTTACTTCCCCTCTAATTCTTCACTTAGTGGCCCAAGTAGAAAAGCTAACTGCGGGATTTTAAGTTGGTTCTTCCAGTCTTACCTGAGGTATGGCAGACCCACCTCAGGGAAATCCTCAAAAGGGGTACTCCAGAGTTTCACTCTTTTCACAAAATACTGGCTGTAAATTGAACGGTCTGATCAGAAGGGCTGTACAGCAGCTTCACCGTTACTGGTAAAATGTGATATAAGGTGTTTGTTAAAAAAAATAAAATACAATAAAGCTGAGCTGACTGCGTTCAGGGAAGCATACTGGTGTTTCCTAAGAGTCTTTAAGTGGAACTAGCATCTCTCTTAAGGCACTTCATAAATGAGAACACAACTCTTCACGCACTACCAAGGACACCATTGCCACGAACATCACGAGAATTGGGCTTTGCCAATTAAGTGCTATTATTAAGTGCCAGAAAGAAGGAAGCATTTTTCTGTGGAAGGTAAGTATTCCTTTTCCCCACAGGAGATGGGAGCACGCTCCATCCAGCTCTTTGCATTTCGAAGCACAGCCAATTTGAAGTGGACGTTGATCTGATTTCCACCTGCCAAGAGACTTCTTGGTGCCCTCTTCCCCACGTTTTAAGAGTTAACTGGCAGTTCTTTGATTTCAGTGCAAGCAGAATCAGAGCCTAAATAAACGTTGTGCTCCAGATTGCTATTACTCTCGTTGATTTGTGAATTTATCTTACTTTTTGTAAGAGCCAAACCAGCAGCTTTATAACTAGCTGTATACTGGGGCTATTTCCTGTAGTAATACACTATTACTATAGTATATAATATATATATTACTACATACATGCACACACACTCTATTACTATATACACTATTAATATAAAGTAAATGGGAATTGTAAATGGACACTTTTGAATTCAGCAGTGACTTTGATTTGAAAGAGCAAATATTAATAATATACTAGAAAAACTTAAAGTCAGCCTGCTTGATGTCAGTGCACCCCTAGATTAACCAGGGCAAAAGTTTAGTTCAAAAGCACAAAAACATTAAATATTTAAGTAACAAAGATTACAACCTCTTGTGAACGCATCAGCTACTTTTTCCATGTAGCTTTTCAGTTTGTTTCCTTTGTCAGAATTTCTGTGCTGGCGCAAATAATTAGAGGCATTGGAAAACAAATCCCAAGGGAGAACTGGAGAGTCTGTGAATTTGGAAAAGCATTTGTACGCAGGTCAAGTTCCGTTGTAGCTCAGTGATCTTCGTCATGTGACTGTGGTAATACTCGAATAATCATCTCGCCAAGTCATCACCACCACATCAGTGCTGACTTACCCCAATCTTTTATAAGGGCATAGCATGGGTTACGGGTAGACCATAAATGTGTATTGGTGAGTATGACTTGTATCCTGACTTGCAAAAACATGAGAGCAAGCAGCCAAACCACCTACATTAAAGTATGCATAGGGCAGACTGGATTTTGGGTTCATCAGCCACGAAAAAGAAAATAATTTGAAGTTCAGAGGCAGAGTGACATTATGTGCTGTATCACGTAAGTGACATGTTAGCTAAGCTGTGGGGACTCTTAGTGTGGGATTTTTGAACTACAACAGATAAAATAATTTGGTAGCACTGTAGGTCAAATTATTTTGCATGCTTTTTGTAGGCTAAGAGCATGCACAGGGACAGTTATCCCAGCTCAAACGGGGCACAGTGTTATTAAGCCATGATAATGAACTAGCTATCATTTCCCCTAAAAAACCCACAACATAATAACACAGTGCAAATGAGACATGGGCAGCACCGCATTAGTTCAGTTCGGGGAACGAAGCAAACAAACAATACATCAAAATGCTTATGTTTCCCTAACTGCTTTCCTGCTGATTATTTCAGGTCAGCCTTTGAGTCTACAGAATTAATTAAAACAATAAACACTGGGGTCTACTTGCTCATGAAGTAAGATAGATCGTATCAAAATCCAGGGCCCACTATGGACACCATAGAGAGGTAAGGGAGGAATGAGAAAATCAATAAAAAATATTTTTAAAAAGCACCTTTTTAAGGAAGCCCTTCTACAGATGCATGCAGATAGTTTTTCACCATGAAAGCCAATTAAAGAGTATTAATTAAATTCCTGAAGGGGATTTGCTTTGCTTGTGGCAGCTAGCCAGAAGTATTCCACACAATGTAGAGTTTCTGTACTTTTGCTTATCAACATGCCTAATTTATTAACTATAATTTATTTTTGTAATTACAAGTATATAGAAACGCCCACAATTAAGTAGGAAATGCAACTTTCAGTGGCTTGCTTTAGTATTTGGATAATAGTATCAGCATTCAGGCTGAGGATAGGAGATTATATCTTAAGGCTTTTCTCACTCTATGTGAAAGTATTTATACAATATTGGATGTTAAGGAAGATCAGTATCTTGATTAGTTTCTTGTTTTATGGGCAAAGCATTTTAAATTTAACACAGTAGAAATGTAAGTCTTCATGTATTTTGAAGTGTTTGGGTCACAATTTCTGCCTTGAATGCAAAGAAATGTGAACCGTACACACTAATTAATACATTGGAGCGATTTTGTGCATGCACGTATTAAACAATTACTTAATTATCTACCTTCATCGTGTTGCTATTTCACCAAATCAGTAAAACCCCTTAAGTTATTAACCTGGACGCTATGAATGTGTGCCTTTTTGCAGACAAGTGTCAACCCGCTCCAAGACGCACTAGAGCCTGCTGTCACAGTAAAACGGCGACACAGCTTTCCTATGGCCGCTCAGAGTGCAGTTAAAACAAGCACACACCCACAGATAAAAGGTCTTGTAGCATTCAGGAGAACAATAAACATTGGAAGGAGGGAACAGAAGAGTTAAATGCAAGATCCTGTTAGACAGAAAAAACCTCCTTAGGGCCTGGCTTTACACAAAATAGAATTAAGCCCAGAATAATGTCACAAAATCAGGAAGGCTCTTCAGAGAACAAGTAGATTTTACAGTATCAAGCCTAATCTACACATGGTTTAGTTCAATTATTTTTTCATAATACTGAGTTTTGTTTGTATCAGTATTGCTTAATCCAGTTTCCTTCCACGAGAATACAGCAAACGGTAACACTGCATCTCTATCAATTTTGTACCTGAAGGGGCCTACAAGAAAGCTGGAGAGGGATTTTTGAGAAGAACGTGCAGTGATAGGACAAGGGGTAGTGGCTTCAAGCTGAAAGAGGGTCGATTTATATGGGATACAAGGAAGAAATTCTTTACTGTGAAGGTGGTGAGGCCCTGGCATAGGCTGCCCAGAGAAGCTGTGGCTGCCCACTCCCTGGAAATGTTCAAGACCAGGCTGGGTGGGGCTTTGAGCAGCCTGGTCTGGGGGGAGGTGGCCCTGCCAATGGCAAGCGGGTTGGAGCGAGATGATCTTTTAAGGTCCCTTCCAACCCCAACCATTCAGTGATTCTATAGATGTGTTTAATGAAGTTAAGGAATTTTTCTTGAGTTAGATGACCAGGGGGTTGCTGGGGTTGGTTCCAAGGAAGGGTACCACGTGACCATCGAGTGTGGGATATCCTGGCATCATGTGCTCCATTACTTCATTAGGCTGCTCTGTGCAAGTCTGCTGGGTTTTATACTGATGTCTCTGCGAATCTTATGTAGTGGCTGACCTTGCCAAAGCATTTCTGAGATGGGAGTGCCCTGACTTCCCAGACATACCAAGCTTCTGCATGTGCAGGTCATGCTCCAGATTCTATAGAGGAGCTGCTGCTCTGCTTTATAAACACTACTTAACCAGCATTTCTGCAACTGCTGTTAGAGCTGGATTGCAGACATTTTTGCCATAGTACACAAACTGAATGAAGCAGCTGCAGCTGGTTTCGTGGGATACCAGACCAGAAGCCATGAACAGATTAGGTCTTGTTCCCCTTTCGCTCTTGGACTCATTGACTAGTTTGTCTAATCGACTTACATTGCAGGTTTGTTTGATGTATACAGTATTTGGAAAGGATTAGCAAAATCAATATGATATAGTTTATTTGTAGCACATGAAGTTGAAGGTGGCTGATGCAGTCAAAGGCAAGCATCTTTATCATCTGCTCAGCTTTCTGTGGTAGATGCAGGTAGTCTACTTGTGTAGCTCTCAAGTATCCTGTGAGGAAGTTTAAGGATTCCTGACAATGCTGTGTATTTGTCTGTCTAAAATGAGATGCAGGGAATAACTTGTCAAGCATTCTGATTTTTTTTTAATATACTCAGTTGAGTTGTATGCTGTCTATCTTCAATACTGATGTAGAAAGCTAGCAAACTTTGACCTGAACACTTCAAATGTTGTGAATATCAAAAGGTCCCTTGAAGAAAAGTGGTCTTTTTTGGAGCTTCTCTTTTCACATATTGAATACTGAACAGTAACCTTCAGAACAAAACTTGCAATCTTGCTGTAGCAAGAATTTGTAGGAAACCTCTTGCCATTTGTGGTGGTAATTGGGGGGTGGAGGGTATGACTTTTTGAAACTTCAGAGCATGCTAATTTGGAACTGTATTGAGTGTCTTGAATTGCAGATGGTTTGAGAGACAGATTGTTACCCTATTGCTAAAACCAAGTTTGGTTTGAACACGTATATTTAATGTTGGTGATATTGATAGTGGACTAAAGTTAATACACTTTAAAGTCCTTCAGCAGCAATGTGGCCGAGATGAGGATGCTGAGTTTGAAGAAATCTGTAGCTGAAGGTACCCTGTTTGGGAGAGGGAAGTCCTTGGTGAGAAATGTTTTTTCACTTCCTCTGATTCTAAATCTGACTTGAATCAAAAACATATATAACTGGTGTCATAGATACTATGTGTGAATTCTGCTACTTCCTGGGATAGTAATGGCTTTGATTTCCCTTCCTAAATTCACATGAAGGTGGTAAGTGAGCTGTCTCCCCTCCAGCAGGTTTCAGAAAGCACCAACTTCTGCTGACCTAATTGATGCCAAAGGTGATAATTAAGCTTTCTGAAAAGCTCTGAAGGCAGTCCTGCTAGAGTAGGTATTCATGACTGTGTTAATGGGTGGGTGCAAAGTGGGAGCTAAAAGGGATTCTCTTATCTTTCCATGATTGCTTAACTATCGCTGTGCAGGGGAGGAGAGCTCCTCTGTTACTGCAGAGCTGCTTTGTAGTAAGATGTTCATACTGAAATATAAGCATTGTGTCTGGGTGTGTTCAGGTGCACTAAAGTGGTTATTAAAAGGAAAAAGCAGGGGACTGCAGTTTTATTTCTGTACTTCCAAGAAATGTGACTGTTTGGCAGCAGTGTGAGGAATTTCTTTAAAATTAACGAGTTCAAGATGGTAGTGCTTGTGTGAACATTCAGATGAATGCTAGCAATCTTACTTGTCCATGGGTTTCGTGCATAGGAAAAGATGTTTTGAACCACTTTGTCCTTTAGAGTCTGATACAGCTGTTGAGCTTGAGGTGTTTGGAGTTAGAAAACAGCAAGCTTGTTGGGCTTAAGCTTGGAGTCACATGGTGTAAACTTCTGCTTCCAGTGGGACAGTTAAAGGCAAAGTAGTTTTGGATGTCTGCAGGATATTCTGTATTGCACCAGAACCAACAATATCTGATATAAATCATTGTAATGCTGAGCAGGCAGGTGATGCCATGAAAAGCCGGAATTGAAGACTCAATAGTCGGCAGACTATGAAGCAGGCATTCTTTATTACAGCGCCGGGCACACGGGGGATCTCTCCTC
>Ga0181612_165500_pt1 | contig 12697 bp, 12 predicted proteins | sample HoacroProtozoa21_FD_119630 | JGI IMG/M metagenome (GOLD analysis project Ga0181612, IMG submission 119630) | Hoatzin crop microbial communities from Cojedes, Venezuel. Combined Assembly of Gp0051906, Gp0051904, Gp0051908 | reverse complement strand
TCTGTACTTCAGCTTGCTCCCCACCAATAACTTGAATTAAATATTCTACTAACTCTTCAAATTCTAATGAAAAAGGAGAGCTTGTTCCACCAAACTCTAGCAGCAAATGGCTAGTCTTTATGGGCTTGATCTAAAAACTGATACGTGGTTTGGTGTGGAAGAGGCAAGTGTTAAATTCCAAATTGGCTAGTTTTTTGAAAATAGTTTTTGAAACAGGCATGAGAGTAGCAAGCGTGGAGATGAGATTTGGCAAAGAAGTATGTCATTCAACAGACATTTGAAATAAGTGCATTGCAAGAAGGACTGTCTTCCCTGCAGAAAACCCCACGAGTACATGACAACCACAGAATTTTTTGAAAACATTACAAAAAACAGGCAACCCCAGATCAGTTATCTGCAGATAACTGATTTTTAGGTATAGTTAGAACTTTGGAAAAAAATCACTTTCGGGTTAGACTCGCTAGGAAAGGAAGCGCTGTAGCTAGCTCAGGGTTACTGCAAGTGTAAATACTTCTATCTATTTGAAAACCTTTAATTACCCTTCTATAATAACACAAGGAAACATAGGAAGATTAAAATCTTGCTGAGTGCTTGGCCTTGCATTTCTTGTTTCACAAAGTCTCATCACACTAACGACCTTCTAATGTCTGTCTGCTCCCTGATGTACAATTTTTTGGGGCTTCTTCCTTCCTATGTCTTCTAACTGTGTAATGATTTCAAGTGCTGAGAGGCTTCTGCTAGTTGCTGTCACTGCAAGGTGGTTACTGGGACTTCGCAGAACTAGGATGGGAACTACCAAACCAATAATATTATCAATTTTTTTTTTTAACATAGCCTTTTGAGTATTTCTCATAGCACAGCAGAATGAGGTTAAGGGGGGTTCTAACTTAGTGTAACCATTGCAGAGAAATAGGCAGCCATTTGAGATGGTGTGAAGTTATCTCACTGGTGCTAATACGGTTTTCTTAACAGCCCGTTTCCTGCATTTGACAGATGCCACATTACAGAAGAACAGAACTTAGTCACACGTTCAGTTCTTCATGGGGGGAAATTCCTGTGCATCATTAGTGTGCTCTGTAAAGGTCAGGCTCCTTGAAAATCCAGATTTTCTATCTCCACAGTGCAGAAACCACACAGCATCGGGGCACGTTACTACAGGCCCCTCAGGAAGTCAGCTATATTTGGAAGTTGTTGCAGCCTGACTATGCCTTCAAAGGGAAATTGTTGAGTTCATTTTACTTAAAATAAAACTTTTTACAACCTGTACCCTATCTTTTGTTTTCAGCTTCCTCCTGATGCTGGAAACTGGCCGCCATGTAAATCAAACTTCAGCTTTTCTGCTTCATTACCTATAACCACTGGCCATTTAGAAACCACATAGTCGTACTTCATGTGAGGATTTTTCATAGAGTACAAGGTATTTGTGTAGTAGTGAATACTTATAGCACGGTTAAGTGTAGCCACCTGAAAAGCCAGTGCTACAGAGGTGCCTTACTTCAGCCATCTGTTTGTAGGAGAGTTTAAGCTTCCAGACAGAGCAGGAATGACTTTTTTCAGTTACAAGCATTGCACCCATATTATTTTAAGCTGTTTTATCTTAAACCCAAACACAATTCTTCTTAAATTTTGAGGCAGTTTTTTCACACACCTATTAAGAAAATTCTTGACCTTTTGAGGTGTTTTTCTCCAGCCATTAAATACATTCACTCTCACACTGATTCATAAAAATCAGTATTAAATATAGCATAGTTGAATTAGAAACATTTTTACATCAAGTAATACCACATGCTTTGCAAATAAATCAAGTAGTATTGTCTCTACTAAAAGAAAAACAAGCAGTCTTACCTGAAAGCCTCCAGAGGGCAGTTCCCTTTTGTAGTTGCTATCAAGTTGTGGGTTCTCCAGGCCTCAGAGCTCTTTTCAATCTGAGAATCAGGTGGGTTTCTTCCCCTTGTGCAGAAGGGCATGCGTGGTCCTTGGGGTAACATCTTCCCCCCACAAAGGCAGTGCACTGCTGCTGTCACCTCTCCCTCCAGGAGCAGAGCCAGTTGACCTAGGCAGCAAGAAGAGAAACAACACACCATTCTCTCAAAAGGGCTGCTGGGCTGCTTTCTGGCTTATTTAAGTGCTTTAGTGATCCCTGCTGAAGCTTGTTACCTAGGGTGGGGTCAGTAATTAGCCTGGCTCTCTTTACAAGGAATTAGCCTGATTTAGGGGAACTGTTTAAACTTAGTGATTTAAACAAATTATGAAGTTTACCTTTTTAGTTCCAATTTTGTGTGGAAGTCAGGATCACCACATGTCAGCTAGAGACAGACTGGGGAGGAGTAGGAGATAAAGACAGTGGAAGTTGTTTTGCTATAAAATGAGCCTCTGTGAAGCTGAAAGCCACACTCAGAGCACGGCACACCAGAGCTCTGCAACTCTCAATGAGTGATAACCTGTGGAACTATCTAGACATCATCATAATGGAGCCACCAACTGTTACAATAAGTTGAGTGAGAGAATTTTTGGCTTTGATGCTGTAAGAACACTGTGTAAGGCATCACCCGCTTCCTGAATTGCACCCAGAAGTTGAAATAACTTTTACATCCAATAAAAAGAGTTTATAGGAAGGCTTTTTCAAGGGCGTGCCTGCAACCAAGTGTTATGTCTGCCACCTCCCTAGCCACGGATCCAGAAACAAAATAGCTGCTTTTCAGAGATCCCTGCCGTAGATTCCAGTACTTTCTAACTAGGACAACATTTTGTAATTACGCTGGCTGAGGTTATGTGTTGGGGGGGCAGGGGGCGTGGAGCCACTGTCGTTTCTCTGTACATGACGAGCTGTAACAGATATGGAAGCGGTACATGATTAGCTCACTTTGTGCACCCCTCTGCCAAGGTGGGAATGTTCTCTCTCAAGTACATTCTGGACTGCAATGTCAAATCTAGCTTCAGATGACTCAGAAATTGGCTAGATGTTGATCTTCGCAGTCTCTCTCAAAGCTCTTTGCTCAGCCTGCTGCAGCCTGGGGAAGCGACTTCGTTTTGGGTTGCAAGTCCCAGTCTTTTCTCACTCGCTTGCCTGGTAATTTAGCTGGCGGACTTCATGGGCTTTCACATGTCTCGCAGCTGAACGTTTTTAAGGCGATTCATTCGGCTCGACTGAATCACTTCTTCCCCAGCCTTTGGCGACTGAGCTGTTAAAGCAGTGAAACTGCACCAGACAGAGCCAGTTGAGACAAATATCTGCTGAGGGGTGAGAGGAGCAGGAGGGGAGCCGAGGACAGGGGCAGGACACGCGTTACCTGCCATACACAGTGAAGATCATTAAACAGGAAACGAGGTCTTAGTAATTCTCTAATGGAGATGTATTTACGTGTTTTCTAGATAGCTGGTGGCTTTAGTTACATATTCAGCTCTTTGAATTAAAAAAAATTTGGGCAGTGCATAAAAATGACGTCATCTGAACATTTGAGTCTAGAGCTTAGTCATTAGTGTAATATTAACTTAAAGCACTTTTTTTTTTTAAAAGTAATCTTAATCTTTCTTCTGGCACAGGTCACTGTTTCCTAGCTATTTGTAGTACGATAACTTAGTATTATTTCTTTTTTAGTTGATTGTATACTAAGACTTTCAGAAAAATCTCCTGAGTCCCTTGTGTAACTGCAGATATTTACTAAATAGCGTAAGGCCAGCAGAAAACATGGCTTAGAAAAAAACCCAGCCCATAGTATCACCTATTATGCGTATTTTTATTTAAAAAAAATAAAGTTTTAGAAATACAGTTAGTTTAATTTGAAAATAACGTACTGCATCTGTTATCTTAGATGAAAAAGATGAGTAGTTTTAGGTTTGAATTAACTTTTTTAGGTTGGATTTGAAAATACCACTGAACTACACAGTAGGGTAGCAGATGTGGAAAGCCCAAAGCACCTTGCAGTGTGAAGAAACATCGGCTTTGATGGCTGGGGGCTTTTGTGAATTCTGAATTAGATATTTAAAACTTGCCTCTGCCTGTACTGTGGTGCTCAGCCTATTTCAGCACTGTGTGTATGAGCAAAGGCACTTGTTGCATTTCCTGTATCTAACCACAATCTCGGTGCTGCTGCCCGTGGATGGTGAGACCTGGGCCACTGAATGCAGCAAACGCTGCTTCGGTAGTTGGAGAACTGCCTTGTGCGAATCAGAAGATGTTTGCCAGACCAAATCCTAACAGAGCAGTGACTTCAAATAATAAGAAGAGTGAGCTCACATCTCTGGTGCCTTGCACATCTATTCCCCATTGGTAATATTTAGCAGTAAATATTGTTAGCATACTTTAAAAAGAAGCTTAGAGAATATTAAAAGTCTCTGCTTATAATAGTTCACTAATACAGTTTTCCAGGGTGCTCTGTGTCTCTTCCCTGAACTTGTCTCTATCCCAGCTGGTCAGTTACAACCGTTGGTAACAGGACTGCTTTTTCTGTCAGACTAACAGCTGTTTTGTTTTCAGACAGGACCCAGGGCTTTGGGCTGCTCAGTACGTTAGCAGGTGCGAACTGTAGCGTTGGGTCAGAAGAGAGCCAAGATACAGAAGTAAACAGTAATTCCTATTTCTTGTTCTTTGCTCCTGCTGTTTCTTGTGTTGCTCGTTCCTATTGTCACAGTTGGGGGGAGGGGGGCTTTCTTTTTTTCCCCTCCTTTCTCAAGAGATGCTTCACAGCCTGGTGGAATGTATTTTGAAGGACACATTTCTGAATTCTGACAAAGTATCTGCATTTTGCCTACAAGCCCTCCTGAGACAGTTGTTCCTCAGAGCTGTCACCTCATGGCTGTGAGCAGCTTGCTGTTTTTCAGGACATTGCCTCAGAACTCATCATTTTACCTGGAGATGTCTGATTGTGTGCTCAGTGTGGAAAGCTGTGGAGCGTTGATCACACTGACAGCGCTGGGTAAATGCTTTACCCCATGCAAACCACTGGAGCCAAGGAAAGATTATGAAAAGCTCCATTCGAGGTGTTGCTTTTCATTAATATCCAGGAGCAGTATTTTGTGCAAAACAAAAACTACCACTTGATAGCGTCATTTAAACAACAACAACAAACCTATCAGAGCAAAGCTTCACGTAGTACCTAGGTACAGTGTTGCAAAAAGTGGCTTTTCATAATACACGTGGCGCAGGTTTTGCAGTAACAGTTGAAGAGTAAGCTTTTGAAGTCCAAACAGGAAGCGCCTGATTTGCTGATGATACTTTTTAGGTTCCTTATTGAATCTTCTGATATCTATTTGTTTCCTGGCAGTCCAATCCATCACCAGGAGACGGAGAAGAATCCTTTTTAGACAACAGGGAAGATGGAGCTAGCACAAACAACCTGCAGATGGACAATGTTGTCGGTAAGCTCTTTCTCTGCTTGGCAGATACGTTGGGGCAGACACTCCTGCCTGGGATGGCCCCAGAAAGCCACTGGATTCTTCTTAGTGAAAAATGTGGGATAAAGGCACTTGCCAGAGCTAGTAGAGGCTAATTGTTTAGCCTTTAGGTGTTCTCCTTCTTGAAAAAATGGGTCCACGTTTGGACAGGGCAGAGCCCCGGCACTGCTACCAGCTGGAAACACTCGGATCGGATTTTATGAAATCTCGTGGTGCACATATTGTGTATGTTGTGTCTATCTAGAAACATCTTATAAGGATAAAGTTTCCAGCTTTGTGGTTGCAGAGAAAAATCCTGATAGTTTGACCCAGCGGGAGGTGAATGAAGCACACTCTGCTTGGGTCAGTCCTAAGAGGTTCAGGTGTAGCTACAGGTCCTTAAATAATTGCACCATTCCAGGAGATGGGACTTCTCACAAGTTGTATGTGGAGATCTTCTAGAGGTTGGGTGGTGTTAGTTGTGGTCTAAGCGTAGCCTCATTACTCTTTAATTTACTTTGAGGCTGGTCCTAGACAGATCATTTTGTAATAAACAAGAAACCTTAAATATTGGATGAACTCAAAAGGACTCTTGCAATGTAATGTGTCAAAGTTAATTACCACTGTAACGGTGCCATGAGTTGTCTGTATGCACAATCAGTAAATTCAATGCTTCTTTCCCTCCTATGGGAGGCGGGGAATTTGCAAAAGGGATTTGCAGGTGTTCAAATACTGTTTTTATCAGAAATGCTTTCATACCTGCTGACAAAACAGAATAATTTACCTTAGACCAACCTCTCTGCATTCATTTCAGATCCCATGTTAGATCCGGACATTCAAGAGTTAGCCAACCTGACCACGAGAGATGGTGACCTGGAGAACTTTGAAAGGCTCTTTTCAAAGCTGAAAGAAATGAAAGGTAACGTACCGGGGAGAGCGGTGCTGAGCTAGAGCACCGATTCTTGCCATTCGAAGGCACGAAAGCCAGTGCGTGAACTGGGAAGACTGTACAAACTCCTGTTCTCCTGTCTGAGGATTTTGTATAAGTCGCTGATCTTTCCAGTAATTTGCCCTTTGTCTTGACAGTGCTTTTGAAAGAAGTAGATATTGCTCAGCTGACTGCTCTCACACTGGTGTTGTCCGCCCTGAACTAATGCTACACAGTCTTCTATAAACAAACCTTTTTTTCTCAGCTCTACAGCTGCGTGCCAATCTTGCAGTTTAAAGCTACAAATGTTTGAGATGAAATCCAGTGTGCTCAGAAGCTTCGGCTTTCTGGCGTTTGGCAATTGCAATCGCCCTCACTAAATAAGATTCCTTTTTTATGATCTTAAACTAGTTTCGTGGTAGTCCCCTAAAACCAGCGGCAGTAGGCATTTCTCTCCCTGAAGCTGACAGCCTAAGTCATGTTCTTTTTCACAGATAAAGCTGCAACGTTGCCTCACGAACAAAGAAAACTACACGCAGAAAAGGTGAGGTTTGGAAATTGGGAGTGAAATTATTAAAAAATGGGTTTTCCTTGCTGAGCCATAGTTACTCCTCTTGTAGAGTTCCTGTGTTAAGGGTAGTACAGAACTGCACAGTCCTAGGGAAGACTGTCTGGTGCCTCCCAAGAACTGAGTAACAAACCTGGAGCTTTGAAACAGCAGAAGAAGCTTTCCCCTTTCAGAATTTCTGAAATGAAGGCCCTGCAGTCACTGAGGGTGCAAGCCAGCTTCCACTGAAGTCAATGGAAGGGCCTAGAGCTCAGGGAAGATTTAATCCTGCCTTAATTAGCACAAGCTTTGTATCGCATACATCTCCCATGAATTCTGAATTACCGCCTTTGTGGTGTTGAAGTTTCTTAGCTTCAGAGAGGATTACCCCTGTACGTAGAAAATGGTTGCTAGATTTAGCTGCTGCTCAGTCTGTATTTTTTGGACTGTTAATGCAAAATCTTCAGTCATTTGCAGGGAATCTTTCTCCCTTTCCCATCTTTTTTCCATTGTTAGGTGGCCAAAGCGTTCTGGATGGCAATTGGAGGAGACAGGGAAGAAATTGAAGGTCTCTCCTCGGATGAAGAAAACTAAGATCTCCTGTAGCTGTAAGCGACAGAGCAATCCTAAAAGAGCAATCTTTTCCTGCCAGGAGTGCTTATTGCGAAAAGCCCCGTTTAGCTTTCGTTGCTTTCTTTGGTTAGAGGATTCCCCGCGTCACTGCAGGTAGTAACACATTCCACAGCACCTGTCGGTGAGAGTGGTTTTGGCTGACTGCTCACTTATTCTCTCTCAGAGGATTTTGGAAGGCGATGCATGCAGTTAAGAGGAAATAATAATTAGTTTACATTTTTCAAATTAACATTTTTACAGTTTCCTCTTTTGAGTTTAAATAAACAAATTTACTACCAGTGATCTTTCTACATATGGCTGGTGGTTGTTAAGTGACTACTTAATTCTAAACTCCACATTTTAGATGTAGGCCTGTTTGATGTTTTTATGTAGCTTTATAGCTGACTTACTAGTTAAACCAAACCAGATTTATATGAGCCATGAAGAGGAAGCTGCTGAATTGTACCCTGTTGTGGGATGCTGTGCCAAGGCTGCGAGGTTAATCCTGCTGAGTGCCAAAGCTATGAACAGTGGCCCACAGGCTTGGAGTTCTGTTTGCGTGTCTATGTGGTCCTTCCCTGGAAGGTCAGGTGTTGTGCCACACTCCCTGGGTTTCCATTAGGAACTCAATTTGGGATTGCACGCAAGACAGCTTTTTGCTGCTGTTCCAGGGGGGGAAGTTCCCGGCCCAAACCTTCTGCAGTGCTTGGCCTCCAAGGCCTAGCAGAACGCACCGACCTTCTGCTGGTGAATTCTGTCCTGCATACGTCAAGAGAAGAGCTGTGATTTCAAAAACCCCACCCCGTCGCCTCGTGCATTTCTTACAGACTTACTCTCTGCATGTTCGTTAGAAGGCACCAGAGTACAAATTGCCGCCTTCAGGTGGCATTTGAAGGCACCTTCAAATTGCCAAGGGTTAGGAAAAATTCCTCTGTCCTTCGATTTAGCACACTGTCGTCACCTGCGCAGCCACACGGTCAGCGTCAGCGGAGACTCTGGAAAACAGGAGGGAAGGGACAGGCTGGTGAGGGAGGGAGAGGCCAGAAGGTAAAAGCCGTCCCATCTCCTTTCCTTCTGCAGTCAACTGTCAGACACAGTCAGCGGCCAACGGCGAGAGGGAGCCCACAGACGCCTTGCGGAGACTGGGGCCTTCTCCGGTGCGTGCCTGGCGTTCCCTCCGCAGCGGCACGTGTTTTCCCCACGAGCGTTTCCTTATCAATCTGAAAATGCGCCGTGTTAAGCAACCTTACTGAGAAATGTTGAAATTCACTTTTCCAATGTCTGGTTTTTCGCGTCAATAAATGCACTGAGTCTGGCGACAGCGCCTTTCCATAAATTATTTGATGGCTTTAAATTTTGAAAGCGCTGGCACAGTGGTTCTTGACGTTCGTTGCCTCTTCTTTTAAGATGAAGCAAAGCTAAAATAATAGGCTTCTTGGAATGCTGTGGATCATTTCCTGGGTAAAAACTGCAGTGTTTTCAACTCTTAAGAAATAGAACTGAAGACTTGTTAGTAGTTTGAAACGCGTTTCTCGTACAATGACTGAGCAGTAGCTCCACTGTCGTAAAACAGCTATTTTTAAGAAGAAATACTCCTTTTCCAGGGATACGTTCAAGGAACCGCACCTACCAGGGCCACCTCTTCCGAACTGCGCGATACAAACCGTCTGCCGGGCCTTGCCGTGACTCTGCCATCTCCTCCCGCTCTCTCCTCCTGTTTCCCCAGCAAAGAGCTGCAGTGAAGAGCCGGAGGTCGTTCCTTCCAAGTAGGGAACAGTTCTCCATGTTTGCTTCTTGGTAGCTGAAGGCTGTTTTTTGTCTTTTCTAAATATTTGTTGTGCAATAGCGATAAATGGCGAAAGTGCAGAGTAAATGAATTGAACGCAGTGAATAATGCACTTGAACACTTGAGAAAAGCGATTCTTTATACATGTGGTATCTTTATACATGCGATATCCATGTGACTTCAGTTAAATTTAACAAAATTACACAGAATCAAGTTCTTTGCTGCCTTTTTTACAAGGTAGCAGCAGCTAAATTCCCCTAAATGATGCCTTATCCCACGAACTGGAATTACCAGTTGGGGAACGCACTTCTCCAGCCTGCTACAAATCGGAGGAGATTGGTATTGTAGGAAATAGATCCTGGAAAGAGTCCTCGCTCTTGGTACAGACAGTGGTGGGAACAAGGCTTTTGGAAAGCTCCAGGCAGGCACATCCAGCTCAAGCAAGCACGGTTTGATCAGGAGGAGGAGGAGGAGGAGGCTGGGACAGTCGGCCTGACAGCACCGTCCCCCAGGGAACGCGTCCCTGAGGCTGGCAGAACCTTTGCACAAATAATATTGCGGTGCAGATCTTACCAGCGTACTAAGAATTCTTTCAGACGTGTTTTTGTTGTAAATGTGTCTTGTTTGTAGCTGCAGTCTGTGCTTTAGAAAAGCACAATCCATCAAGGTAGCAAGCGTGGCTAAGAGACACTGGGAAGGAGTTTTAATGATCCCTAAAGATTATTGTATTGTATGTTTCAATCAAAGTTTCCTTTGCTGGCGGCTTGGCTTTTGTTTTGTGGGTTGTTTCAGGTTTGGTTTTTTTTTTTCTGAAGATAAGCTTTGTTTTTGGCTACAGAATTTCTTCAGAAAATTGATGTTACAGAAATGAATAAAAAGGATGTTAGTGGAGAAGCAAACCTGAAAGTTGTTCTGTCTTTCATGAAGTTTCTCTTTGCACGCCACAGCATTTTTTTAGCAACAACAGAAGACCTCCCGTCTTGGTTCTGCGTCCTTGTGACAGTTCTGAAGTTGTTCACCTTCCCTGGTACTGGTACTCCAGGGCTGAACTGGGACCGCTCTGCGGTTAAGTTCATGCACTGGGGCTAGATATACGGTAAATAAGTTTTAAGACACAGTTCTGAAGGAAAACACGATGATGCTTCAGTGAAAATGGGAAGTTTCTGGCTGTGACCTTTGCAAGAAAGCTCAAAGGACAGTGATTGCAACTGTGTTAGCAAAGAGCATGCAAAAGGGTTCCAGCGAACGCTCCCGAGGCTGCGGAAGGCCTTTGAACTGAACCGAAGCGATGAAATTGCCATTCCGGCGTTCGCCGTGGCACAGCGACCGCCGAACCTCGTGAAGACACCCTGCTGCGAGTTAAACCTGCGCGGCTCCATCCGGCCGCGCGGCTGCTGTTCGGCTGCTGGCCGTTCGTTTTGCCGGGGCCCACCGCGGTCACCGGAGCGGCTGGTGGCGAGAGAGTAACCGAGCGGGGGACGTGACGAAGAACAGAGACGGAGCGTGCGAAAGGCAGCGAAGGAGTCAAACCGTTCTGAAACGTCACCTTCCTCTTGCCCTGCTCTGGAGGCAGCCATCGCCGGGAGGTCGCGGAGCCCAGTTGCTGTGGGATTCACCCAGCGCCTTGGGTCTGGCTTAGTGCCTCTCTGACAGATTTTATCTCTGCGGTCTGAAAGCAGCCGCTCTCCTCCAAACTCAGCAGCCTCGCCGCTCCGTCGGCCGGTCGCTTCTGCACACGCAGAGAGGAGAACTCGAACCCTCCGTATCTCTCCACCGGCACGCGCGTCGGCAGCGGCGCTTCCTACCCTGAAGGAGCATTTGCAGAAGGGAGTTTGGGGGCCTTAGAGAAACACGCTCCGTAGTCAGTTCTGATTCTGTGTCTGTAGCAAACGTGGCTCAGCTGTCATCTGCGTTCAGGTTGGGTAGTTTGACTAAATCCATCCTTATATACAGCCAAAACTGCTGTAGTTCTCCTGGGCTTTGAAGGCTCTTCACTGCGATACGGCTGCTCTTGACTTCAGAAAAAGTCACTTTTGTTAATGCTCTCTTGGTACCGATTTTGTTACCTGTATGAAACAGTCTGTACTGCTTGTGAGGCCAAGTCCTCTCTTTCTCCATGGCCAGTTCAGTTTGCATTTCGATCTGTGATTAAATCAGTTGTTAGGTCGTTATAAATAAACTGAGTATAGAATTAAAGTGACGAACGCCAAGTATCCCACTGTTTGCTAGTGCACTTCCAACTCCGCCTGAGGGCTACAGAAATGTGCTCGATTAATTATTAAAAGGAGAAAATGTTACTTGCATACGATAGCAGTAAGGTCTATCTTAAACAAAAATGGATTACTCAGAGAGTGGAAACTTTGTTCTAAACACCCACAATTCCTAGATCGTAGCAAAAAAAGAAAGAGAAGGGTTTATATCCGTTAAAAGGCAGGTGCTGTGGTGTTGGACTTGGGTTCCAGCCTTGCTGGTGTCGCGATCACCTCTCTCACCTCCCTCCTGCAGCTGGCCCAGCGCAGCTGCCCGGAGCAGGGAGCTCCCCGCAGAGCCCGGGGAGCAGGCGGCCATCCCTCGCACCAGGAGAACGCGCGGAGCCCTGGTGAAACCTCAGCCCAGAGCCACCCGTCTCCAGCGTGAACCCAGTGACGCTGGCAAGGGGAATTCCCGGCCAGGAGAGCCCAACCGCCTGGCACACAACTTTTGCTGGAACCGAAACCTCCATGCGGTATCAATTAACTTTTTTTATTTTTTCATTTATTATCAAACCCATATTTTGCTTCAGCTTCCCCTTCCCACTGCAGATGAGAAGATTTCGATACCGAAATCCATGTTCAGGTGACAGCTAGCAGAACTCACAGCTCGGAGCTGATTTACTACATCACCCTTGAGTTTTGGCAACCCCAGCACAGAACCTGGACCAGACCCTTTTATTACCGCATTGTTGGAAAACTGAGTGGAATAAGTATTCTCGTAAATCCTCCGTCAGGAAAAACAACAACAAAAAAAATCTGCGCTTCAGCGAAGCCCTAGGAGGGACGTTCGGAGTTCACGGAGTCCGATCATCGCGTGCCTTGGCGCGGTTAGCAGCGCCGTTCGGAGAATGCCCCTCTCCGGGGCCAGCTGAACGCCGGCGCCGATGTGTTTTTCCCCCCAGTCTGGTGCCTGACCTGCCTGCCTGCCTTCCACTGGAGCAGCTGCTTCGCCGGGCATGTCACGGCCCTGCACCACCTCCAGGCGCAGTCCCAGTAAATCCCAGTAAGGACAGCAGCAGCAGGGACACCGGTTCTCTCCAGGTGGGTACAAAGGACCCCACCACCCTGCAGCCGCACCGGTCAAGCCTGGCCACTGTTTAATTCCTGGCTACAGCGATGCTGTCGCTGAGTGGCAGGGAGGAGGAGCAGCACCGTCGCTGCAAAGAGAGAGACCATAAAATAGAGAAACCTGTGACAGC
>Ga0181612_122578_pt1 | contig 12697 bp, 9 predicted proteins | sample HoacroProtozoa21_FD_119630 | JGI IMG/M metagenome (GOLD analysis project Ga0181612, IMG submission 119630) | Hoatzin crop microbial communities from Cojedes, Venezuel. Combined Assembly of Gp0051906, Gp0051904, Gp0051908 | reverse complement strand
TGCCAGTGAAGACTGAGGCAACAGTTAATTAATTCAATTTAATTAAAATTTTAATTAAATTAATTTAATTTTGCATTTGCTTTTTTCTGTTTTTTTTCTTACCTAAACATTGACTGCCAATCTGTACCTTGTGGTAAAGGATTATTTTCCAAATCTGGTGGTTTATAACACTGCTTCTCTAAAGCAATGTCTGCAGTCCTGGCTGCAGCACTCACATCCACCCCTCTCCCTACCTTCCAGGGACAGTGTTCCTGTTCCTTGGTTTTGTGCTGCACTGAAGCATTGTTCAGAGCCTAAATAATTTAATTCTAAATAAACTGAGAAAATGTAGGATTGAGTTAGTTTAAAACTTCTACAGTTCATTAATCCATTCTGCAGGATTGTGGATTAGATGCTTTAATGGCTTTAAAATGCTGGTCTTCTTGTTTGATTATAACTAATTATGCCCCGAATCTCTCTGGTTTCTCAGGTGATCATAGAAAATATTCAGCCACTTTGCTTTTGAAGTGTGAAGTACATTTTTTGTCCTTCCAGGTTCTGTTTGTTTAGGGGTTTTTTACTGTTGGTGTTCTTGTGATGTTCTTACAGCTGTTAAAGTGAAATTCCAGATATTTTTGATACAGTTTCCTTCATTTCATAGAGATACAGTTAATGCAATGTATGTATACACATGTATGTGTATATACATACATATATACACCCTTAAGTAGACACATACACACTGACGTGGACACATATATACGCACACATATAAATGTGTATGTTAATATATTTATTACTGGTAGCCCAGGAAAAAAAAAAAAACCCACCACATTTAATTTGACAAAATTTTAAAAAGCCGTGAGATTTTCTTTGTAATTGGTCCTGTGTTTTGAGTTGGGGATAGTGGCTTGCTCTCACTTTTCTAACTAAAGGCGCAGTAGTCGAGTTAAGTTTTCTTAATGCTTGACTTATCTACCTTCAGACAGAATGTTCTGTGTTATTGTAAAGCACAATTGTGTGTTTATTTTTTGACTAAGAATTAGTGAGGGGAAGCTCTTTGCTGAAGATCTATCTGTGCAATGCAAAACTCAAGCTGTATTGGTCACCGTAATTTCAAAAAGTTTGAGGGAGAGACTGCATTTACAGTCAGTATGTTGTGCTTCAGAAATGCTTAAGTGAGGTGAATGAAAATACTGTTACTGAATAAATGCAGCCTTCTCCTGGCAGAACACAAAAACTTGTTTTTTACAGTAACGAAAACTCATGTCATGGATTCTTTTTTAGCTCTTGGTAAGTCTAGATAGTATAGTCTTTGAAATTCAGCACAGGATAAATCACAGCAGAATAAACATGAGAAGAAGGAAGCTATGGCTTGTAAGAGCATAGAGATTTTGAGTTTCTTTGCTTCTTTCAAGTCATGGCGTAGACAACCCTTTATAACACACAGTACAGCTGCATCGCCGAAGTGGTGTTTGGATAGACTCATTACTGCTACCTTCTGCTCTTTCAATAATTTATGAAAGTTTATTGCCAATAAGCTAATTTAGTGATAACATATCTTTTCTACCAACATCATTTTCTGCTGGGAGACTGTCCTTGTCATACTGAAAAATAGCAATTTCTTTTTTACTTCCCATAGGTTCGTAAGGAGATTGCTTTATTTTTACAAACCTAGCAGTAAGCTGTATGCCAACCTGGATCTGGACTATGCCAAGGCTAAGCAGCTCACTGTGGTGGGTTGTCAGTTTACTGAATTTCTTCTTGAATCCGAAGAGGTAAGAAATTTTCAGCTATGAGACTGGAGGTAGAATGAGTAGTGCTACTGTATACCACTTAGAGGAAAAAAACCTTAATTTTAGTAAAGACTTCTGTAGACTTGGGGTCTTAAATCTGAAATGATCAGTGTAATTAAGAAATATAACTTGAAATCTTGAATTGTCCAGATGAGACACTGAGGAAGACAACTGTATTTAAGTAGAAGTTTTATCAAATACAGCTTTATTAAATACAACTTGGGGTTTGGAGGTTTTTTTAGTTTTTGCTGTGTATATCCTTCCGTTCTCTGCCTCCTTTTTTTCTTGTGCGCTAAATATTTTCTATGCCTCAGACCAGAGGAAAATGTCATTGTACTAACATTTTGCTGGAAATAATAGAATTGGTCCTAAGATGTCTCCAAGACACACTCTTTTTATTTGCCTTGAACCTTTTTCTTTAGTCCGAGTTGTGTTTACTAGCCAGCATTTCTGATTTGTGTCTGTATTGTGTTTGTACATTTTAAGAAATTTAAAATTATGAGTTTCAGTAAAGAAGAGAGACCCAGTTCTGTTACTAGTAAATGCTATTACCCTTTGTTTGTTAGGATGGACAAGGTTACCTGGAAGAATTGGTTAAAGATATTGTACATTGGCTCAACTCTTCATCAGGAATGAAACCTGAACGTAGTCTTCAAAATAATGGGTTACTAAATACCCTTAGCCAGCACTACTTTCTGTTTTTCGGTACTCTCTCCTGTCACCCTCATGGAGTGAAAATGCTTGAAAAATGTAATGTGTTTCAGTGGTGAGTGTTTTTGTTCTGTTTGAATTGTGCTTATGGGTATAATAGTTACAAAAATTGTAAACTATGCACGAGAACCACCATCTGTAAAGCTGAAAACTTTAAAGTTCTTTTGATTTACTTATAAATAACAATCCCCAGTTGTGGGGGTTTTCGGTGGTGTTTTTTTAAGAAGGGATCTTTTAGTGTGCCATTACTGAACAGATATGGGTGATTGTGTCACAAAATAGCTTAGTTTGTCCTGTCCACACCTATCTGACGGAAATCAGTATCGGGAAGGATGAAAAGACAGAAGCAAAAAAAAAAAACACACACAAACCACCAAGTACTAGTAGCTATCATACTATTTGTGCAATGTGATGATGCATGTTGTACTTCACTCAGATATATTGGACTGAAGTTTAAGTTGTGAAGTTCAAAATTTTGTTCAGGTATGAGTAAACTTAACCTTCCTTTGGAAGTAAATTGGCTGGTGGCTAATACCAGTTAATTTAAACATAGTAAACTTTAAGCAAAAATTCAGGTGTTTTGATGTATTCTGTTTTGTTTTTAATTAAGCTGTTCTCATTTATTATTAGAATGCAAGTTTTTTACTGGCTTCAGAAAACTTGATTTACCATAAAATCTAGACAGCCCATAGGATTGACCATATGGCAGGCTTTATACACAGAATGTTCTACAATGAGGAATTGTTCAGAGCTTCATGAACATTAATTTTTGTACTCATAATCACTAATTAAAGTATGCTGACAAAATTGTTGCAGAGCAATTATAAAAAATGTCGATTTGTGTTTTTTCTCCTTGCAGTTCAGTCCATCATGTGGTCCCCATTTGACTCTAACAGCTGTAGCACTTTAAAATTACTCATATGAGAACTTAATTTGTATTCTGCGTTTATAGAAATGAAAGTCTAATTTAAAGTACTTAAGTTTAAATTATTGATTGAATAAATAAATGGGTTGGAGTAGGTTCAATAACTAACTTTTATTTTCTTCTCCTCCCCTTCTCCCCCCAGTCTTCTTAATCTTTGTTCTTTGAAGAACCAGGATCACTTGTTAAAGTTGACTGTTTCTAGTTTGGATTACAGCAGAGATGGCTTAGCAAGAGTCATCCTTTCTAAAATCCTGACAGCAGCTACTGATGTAAGTTCAGTTCAACTTACGTTCCATTGTTACTTGCCACTAGGCATTTATTTTTGTTATTTAAGATGTATAACTTTATTTTTAAGCTCTTAGATACCCATAAAGGTTTTGATTTTTGAGTTCAGATAAATGAAACTCCTGTTCATGTAGCTTTTGAATTTCCTGTGAACTTCACACCTTATATTGTATTTGTGCTGAAGAAATTAAGTAATTCAAATAGCAGTTTCTTTCATGTATGAAGGGGGTTAAAGTCTTTAAATGCATAAGCCAAGTGTAATGTTATTGTCTAGGTTAGTAAACCAATCATGAAGGCATTGTTTTCACAAACAGAAATGTGTATTACTAGCTGTAATGAACAGGTTAACCTTCCAGTGGTAGGTACTGTTGTGATAATGATTCAGGTTGCTGTGGTGGAACTGAGTAGAAGCTAGAGGTCCTGGAACAAGGGGATGGTTCAGAAATAGGCATTGGGATTTGTACTTCTGAATGAAAGAAGGTGAGTGGAAATAAAACACAGACTTACATAGACTTGAGAAAGGAAGCTCTTGAACTTTACTTAAAAAATCAATCAGGTGTAACATAGTAGACAAGCAAGCATTCATGTCAGGGAAATGGCAATTAGCAAGTTGAAATCTCGCTAGGAAAGAACTTCCATTACTCAGGGAAAACTATTCCTCTGTTGCCTGAACAAGGCAGAACATATTCTAGAGCGGATACAAGAGGGAAGAAGGTAGATACTCTTTAAATGTCTCATTGTTATTTTGGAGGAGTAGAGGAAAAGAAAGGAGTTGAGGCTATTTCTCCGAGAATATCAAAAATATAATGATTCTTATTGGCAAAGAGTGGAGTCTGAAAGAGGTGAAGATAGTTGCGGTTGGAGGAATGACCCATTGAGAACAGGGTGAAGCTCCCCACTGAATAATTTTTAAGCAATATTTCAATGGAGTGATGACTTTGATATCCTTTCTCCAAAGTTGTATATGCTTAGTCTGAGCAAGAAAACAGAAATTAATATGTTGTGAGGACACAAGCCTATGTCTTTATGAGAGTTCTGAGTGCCTGTTAGATGACTGTCAGTTAAGAGCAGTTTAGACTGTAGAACTTCATTTAGCTGTTTCTATTGAGATTTCAGGTCAATGGGCGCTGCCCCTGCCCTTTCCACCACCTCCCGGCTATTTTTACCTCATTGGAGGGCTATGCGTGGGGAAAGAGCCCTCCAGCTCTTTGCAGTTAGTTGCAAATGCAGCTAGTTAACAACTAGAAAAAAGTCCAAGCATGCTGTCACAATCTCCTCAACGAAGCAGACAGTTACACTAATAATTTGAGGCATTTTGTTATGAATTAGTGTTTGGTTTAGCTTTTGGGGAATATTTTTCTTCATTCTGATATCTAAGGTATGAAGACTTAAAGTCTATTTTGAGATAGATACTGCCAAATGTTTTCAAGCATCCGGTACTTACACCAGAAGCTTTACGTATGTAGGAATGGGTTGATCTTCCAAATGTTCTATAGAGACCTACTTTTCTACAGGTGGTTTTTTTTTTAAATCTCAGGCAGGGGGGGAAGCCCCAAAAAAGCAAATCAGAATGTATTCAACTGATAGAGGTATACCAGTAAGTAGACTGGCTTGAAGTGAGGCACAGATACTGTTGAACATACTGTCCGAAGCATGTATAAAGCTAGAAAGCTGCTGAGAGCTACTGCTGCTCTTAGTGATGATAACTAAAGAAAACAATTTCCATCTGTTTGTAATTCAGCCTAATGAACACTAGGTAGTAAGTGCTTCTTGTACTTTGGGCCTGCATACAAAAGACATCATTCTCCTGCACATTAGAAATTAAGAAAGTTTGTAGAGTCTCCGGGTTTACCCATTTCAGTTCTGATCTGTTTGGGATTGTGAAAAGAATTAGAGATCGTGATCTCATCACTGGCATTACGTTGACTATTTAATGCCAAACTGTGACACATGTTGAAGAAGAACTCTTTGGAGAAAGCTAAGAGACATTCTACAGGCTCAGAAACTTAAGAACACAAATTTTGGAGCTCAGATGTAAACAATTAGTTTTAAAGTTAGACATCTTTCTTGCCGGACACGCTGATATTTTCTCATATCCATGATGTTTTAAGGTCTCAGCCTATGTTAGTAGCCTATGGCTACAGAGTTCTAATGCTTCCATTTCCCAGTCTCACATTGATGAGTGGATCTAGCAACATTGTCTAGGTAAACAGCAGAGATTAAGTAACTGTCTGGTTTTGGCAGTCTCCTGAAATGTAAAAGAGCAGATATTATTAGGATACATCTTCTCAACTGCCAAGCACTGACTTACTCTATAAGTAAAAGTGTAACCTTTCTCATGTGTGCATGATATGGTTCGATAGTCCTTAATATCAGAGATCGGTGTGCCTTCAGATGTAACCATAGCGATCTCCAGGCAAGTTCATAGCGGGGATGTGTTGTGACTTAAATGCTACTATTTAGAATTCAGTATTGTACTGGATGAGACTGTACCCTGATTTTTGTGTGCTGCAATAGCACAAGAATCCCTTCAATACTTTCTCTTTTTTAATAAAAATAATTTATGATAACACATGTAAGAAATATAAAAAAAACTGAATCTTGTTTGTTTATCACAAATGTAAATGAATCTCTTACTATCAAGATATTAAAAAAGAAGAAAAATTTACTGCTTGAATATCTTAAGTAGAGCCTGACTTGCTTTGTGAAACATACGGAACCCTGAGGAATGGATAAAACTACTTCAGGGTGTTTTGTTTCCTGAATTACTTGACTTGCTTCTTGGAATCCTTGGAATTCATAGGGAAATATTTTGTATAGTTCATCTAAAAGAGGAAAATCATGAGTAGAATGTCCTGTCTCAGCCAGCAGAAATGGGTCTACATTTGCATCAACCACAGATGATTTTATACTTGGATAAAATCTATATGCTTCCGTAAGAAATTATTTTCCTGTTTTACCGTATGCCCAACCGCATATGTTGTTATGGTGGAAACTGAACCAATGGAACACTGAAGAGAAAATTTCCCTGAATACTTATTGACAAGAAGGCAAAAGTTACCTGTCAAAGAACCCTTTGACAATGCTTGGTGTACAGAATATTGTACAAAATTTTGTACAGAATCTTGGACAAAATGCTTGTCTTCAGTGTTTCTGGTGTTTATGCTCCCAATAGAAAATCAAAGCATAAAAAGCTAATCCAAAGGATAAAGCCTTATTCTGGTATTAACTGTGTCCTTAGTGGTATAAGTGGTATTTTTGAACAACTGCAATTGGCAAAACTACAAGTTTCTTCCAGAAATTGAAATATTCATGTGAGGTGGAAATAGTTGTCAGTTCCGATAGGGTAAGATACTTGAAAGAATATGGAAATATTGAACTGATAGATATTGTTCCACTGATTGAGGAGTAATTTGGAAGTACCTCTGTTTAGATGTTAGGGGAAGGTATCTGCCATTTTCTGGGTTTTGCTGTCTGGAATTCTCAAACAGCAGTATTGTCAACAGCAAAAGAAAATACTCTTCTTCGTAGTTAGCAATCATGATAGGAAAAATTGAAACTTGACACAGTTTATACGACTCACTGCTGTGTCCCATAAGGAGAATATATTTTTTAAGATTACCAGAACTGACACTCTGTCACCCTGGACAGTGAATCCTAAGATTAAAAATGAACATAGAGTTCAATTCAAATAAGGTTTTCCCTTCCATCCTCAAGGATTTCTGATGAGGACCTGGTAGGATGAGTGGAGCCTGTATAGTAAGCCTCTGGAAGAGTTTGTATTAATTCATAATCCAGAAGACAAATTGTGATTTTAATTCTATTTGCTGCCTGTGGCTTCTAAATTCTATTTAAAAGCAATAACAATGTATAGGACTGGACGTAATTTCTGAAGAGCTGTCTTTTGTAAGGGAGAAAGACCATCTCCAGTAAGGCTGCTTCGCTTCAGTAATTTTAATTCCCCGCGACAGTTGTTAATGGACTGGTTTATCTGTTTATTTCAAAAGCTGAAGATGCTCTTTTTATTGGGTTAGTTGAGGTTATAGCCTCACACACCTTTTAAAGCTACCCAGAGCTGTCAAGCGGGTTTGTTAGCCATTTGCTAATGTGTGTCTCTGAACCATGACAGTAAGTTCTGTAGTCACCTTAGCGTTAGAAGGGGAGAGTAGGCTTTTGGGGTGGCTATATGCAACAAAAACATTTACAGAGCAATATCTGTGCAGATCAGTGAAGCATCAGCACATCTTCACCTCCTTCCAGATGTGCTTTGGTCATTCATGCTAGAGCAAATTAATACTGCCTCAGCTGCCTTTCTACAAGTTCATGGTAGAAGCAGCAGAGTAGCCAATGTGTCCTCAAGTGCTGCAGTTCATGACCTAGAATTTTATCTTCATAGTTGGCTAAGGGGTAGACTTACGCTACATCTACTGGCATCTATGCTGAGCTGTATGTAATTGAGCATAATGACCTCCGACGTGCTTCTTCACTTCTGGGGTCCCAAAGCCCTTCAATAGTAAAAGTAAGAATCCTCTGACAGATTTAGTACAGGGCTTTGTCTGTGTTTTTCACGCAGTTCATGCATGAGGGGGAAAGGGGAATGTGTGTTTCCTCAGGTAGCCACTGCACTGGTTTTCCTGTCGGTTCTCATCAGAAGTAAAAACATTCAAGGATTTTGCTTCATCTGGAAAAGCAATGCTGGCCATTACCCCTCTGATCTGGGAAATGCATACAGGTGATCGTGCTGCACAAAGGTTGTGGCACTGCTTGAAGACATTAAAGCTGTTGTAAATCCGTGCAGTGGTTTTGCAGCCCCAGGTCTAAGGTTTGAATGTCTTAGTCTGTTGAATCATTCCATGTTGTAAAGACCCTTTTCTATATCCTCAGTTGATGCACGGTGATCTGTTCTGCTCTTCGTTACACCGTAATTGTTGTTCTTTCTGATGATGGTAGGAAAACCAGAACTGTGCACACTGTCCAAGGTGTCAACATCCAGTGGATTTACCTGGTGCCAATGCTGACACATTTTGTTCTGTTCACTTGCAGTGGTTTTGGTTGCCATTGAACTGTTATCTGATGCTTCCACAGAACTATGATTAGCCCCAAGATGTCTTCCCTGAGTGAAAAGAGCTGGCTCAGAGCCTGTTGTGTGTGTAAAGCTGGGTTTATTTTCTCTCTTTAGCTCATTGTTTCAAATCTATCTGCAGTGAATTTTGTTTGCCATTTTATTGTCCCATCAGAATCATGAGTTCCTTCTTATTGTTTCCTTCTCCAAACAAAAAATAAAAATTGTTCTAATTCTGTACTAACTATCTGGATAGATTAATTCATGTTCAGGAAGTGCTTCAGGAAGTGAACGTTACTGTCTTTTGTGCTCTGTATCACATTCCATGTATTTATAGCAGTAGCAGCGATTCCTTATAGACAGATTTTAACACTTGAACTACATGACACTGAATTCTGGTTTTGTATTATCATGTTATTGTGTAGGCTTAACATCTAGATCAAGTGATCATTTGGCATAATAGCTCTTGTTCTCATCTTTAATAAATAGTTGTTGCTAGTTGTTTATTCCACCTACAAGGCATACCACTAATAGCCTGCAGCCCATTTCAAAATGGTTGTGCGGCCTAGGTCAGAGTTGCGAATCACTGTTCCACAACCTTTCTTGCTATGTGTATTATGTCATGCAAGCCTCCTCTCCGAAAAAGAAGCCTCTGTATATTGAATAAGTAGAAATGTCCATGTGGTATTTGAAGTTGAAATAATGAGGCAAAGTTTTTGAAATTAACTTTGCACGTTCACATTTCCTACTCTCATTTGCTTTGAAGTCCTGCTGGCCAGGTATTTATGGAGGGAAAAAAACAATCCAGAAGATACTGTTAACCTAGGTAGTGCTGTCCACCCTGGACCAATTCACCTATCTCTTAGTGTACAGATAGTCACATCCGTCCCAACATAGATTGTTTATATTTTAACGCAGAAAATTTACTTGATTATAGTTATCGTAGCCTTAAAGGTGTAGGGACTGAAGACCTGAAGAAAGATTTGGGAATCTGATTTTGTTTTTTCCAGATGTGCTTAGTCTAAGTATAGATAACACCTTTCCTGGTAAGTATATATTATCTGGGTTATTCTGTGCTTACTCCAGGACACTGGAAATTCCTGTAGATTAAGCCCGTTTGTTTCTATTTTTCGTGGATTTTTTCTAATAGAAAATGGTGTTAAACAGTTTATGCTGTTTATTCAGCGTGTTTTGTCCAGCAGTGCAGGAACTGACAAGGTACTTCATTCTGCTGTCACTTGGAGAAATTTGTAGTAGTAAACTAGGTGTTGGGAAGCTGACTTACTACAGAAAAATAACATTTTTCTATTTAGAAGGTTTTCTGAGAAGTTTTGAAGATCAGGTACTTCTGGGAAACAGTTTAAAATTTATTAAATTTACCAGAGGTTCTAATATTTGTTAAAGTTTTTTGCAAAAAATTGCATACATGAAAGAATATGCAATTGCACTGGCATTTATGGGGTATTTACCTTGCTAGTCCTGACAACTTTATGTGGTTCTACCACACTAAATGACTAATCAATAAGGGCTTTCCAAGAAGACTTGCAGTGATCAGATTACTTGTGATCTTAGACTCAGAGTTCCCATTTAATAAGCTCTCTAATAGACTGTTAACTATCTCTAATAGATAGTTTTAATGCATAAGGTGTGCATCACAGCTACTTGCAGTAAAATATGATAATTTAAATGCATTTTTTGAAGTTATGATTCATTAACTACATTAGCCATTTTTCTTCCATTCCAAAAAAAGTTTTCCTTACTTTTGCAGAGCTGCAGGTTGTATGCAACAAAACACTTACGAGTATTATTGAGAGCAAATGTAGAGTTCTTCAGCAACTGGGGAATTGAGTTACTGGTGACCCAGTTACATGATAAAAATAAAACTATTTCTTCTGAGGCACTTGATATTCTAGATGAGGCATGTGAAGACAAGGTGAGCATCCTTTCCCTTTTCAGCCTCTTTTTGGTATGCTACTCTGTAAGCTATTCCCCACCCCCTCCCCCAGTAGCAAAGTAAAAGTGTGCAAGAAACTACTGATGGTTTACTTTCTTGATTGTCATTGATGGACTTTATAATAGTTTATAGACCCCGTTGCTGAAAATACTGCAGTATTAATGACAAGAAAATGGAGACGTCTGGATTATGTATACTTTTAAATATGAATTCAGACTAGTTCAGCTATTTTTATCATTACAGTTTTTGTCAAGTAATTTATATTTAATGGCAGAAGGTACCTAAAGTGGATAATATTAGGATTAGGGTAGTGCTGTTTGGTACTTCCTTTTATGAAAAATTTGCTGCTTCCTTACTGGCAGATTGTTGTAATTGTTGCAGTTTGCAAAATTATATAGTGCTCAGATACTCCATATGCATTTTTTATTATTTTAGGCCAACCTTCATGCCCTTATCCAAATGAAACCAGCTCTTTCTCATCTTGGAGACAAGGGTTTGCTTCTACTCCTAAGGTAAATGCTGAATATGCTGTTTGACTTTACACCATGGAAACCTGTGTTTTTATTCATAATATGTGATCTGTTTTAAGTGGAGTACTAACTGTCTGATGTTACTTTACAGATTTCTGTCCATCCCAAAGGGGTTTTCTTATCTAAATGAAAGAGGTTATGTAACGAAACAAATGGAAAAGTGGCAAAAGGTAATGCTAAGAACAAAAAGTGTGCTTGATATTAGGAGGAAGGATATCCATATGGAGGTTTAGAAGGTCAACGACTCTCAGAAATACTGCGTATTCATATATGTGTATTACTATTGCCAATACGTTTGTTGCCTCAGTGACTTACGATTTTGCTGGAAAAGGTTGACAGGGAATTACAGTTGCATAGCTTCTCTGTACATACATGCTTTTGGTTTACCCAGGCCTTTTTATATCATTTTGATATTTCAGCAAATATTTCAGGAGTGTAGTGACTTTCTAAATAGGTTGTTGTGTAATGTCATATCTAGACAAGTGTGTAAAGGAATAGTGCTTTTTAAGATACCTGTTAACTTCTGGTTGTTCCTAATTAAAGTTAAACATAGAGCTCGTGAAGATAGAATCAGCTTATGCTGTTAGGAAGTAAATAAACGGGAACACAAGACCATTAAGAAACATGCATCATTGTCATAACTACAATAAAACTCTTCATACGTTATTTTCTTTTCATATATGATGAGAGGTGCGTGGTCTCATTCCAGTTGGCAAATGTTTTACTATGTTATAAGCTGTCACTTCTCTAGGAATACTAAAATGCATGGTGATCTCTTGAGATTATTTCGGTTAAAGTAACGTGTGAAATACTTCCTTCCTGCCCTGCTTTTTTAATTATTTCACTGAAGTGATTATGGAATCACTTGTCAACTCTGCAAACTTGTATGTATGAAGTGCAGTAATTTCGGTGAGCCCCACCATCAGATTGGCCTTCCTTAAAAAGTGCTTAAATTATTCCTTGCTTATAAAGTACCATACTATAAAAACAGAAACCACTAAATGTATTGTGTCAACCTTTGTCTGTCTTCTTTTAGGAATATAACTTAAAGTATGTTGAATTGATTGAAGAACAACTTAATGAAGCACTTACAACATACCGCAAACCTGTTGATGGTGATAACTACGTTCGTCGGAGCAACCAGAGGTAAATGTGGGAAGATGTGTCTTTGGGTATAAGCTGGCGGGACTGATCGAGAGAGCTGTAGACTAGAACTGATGTGGGAAGGGGATACCAACAAGATGGCAGTAGGTAAGGCAAGGGTTGGCATGGCATCGCCTAAGGGTGGCAGTGGTAGTGGCAAGATTTACACTGTTCCTGTGAGCACAGAGGGCTCAGGGCAAATGAGGAACGAGTTGAAAGCTTGTGGGTTAGAATTAAGGGACAGGCTCATAAGGGTGACATTACGGTGGGTGTGTACTACAGGCCACCTGACCAGGAGGAGGAGGTTGATGA
>Ga0181612_117952_pt1 | contig 12697 bp, 6 predicted proteins | sample HoacroProtozoa21_FD_119630 | JGI IMG/M metagenome (GOLD analysis project Ga0181612, IMG submission 119630) | Hoatzin crop microbial communities from Cojedes, Venezuel. Combined Assembly of Gp0051906, Gp0051904, Gp0051908 | reverse complement strand
TTGGAATAACTTAAAGATTTCTGTATTAACTTTTTCTGCTGATGCACAGCCTTATGGCGGTCTTTGAAAAAAGAATGTGACTAAGTGTACACATTTTAACAACAGTTCTAGACTAGTATAAATGCTTAAAAGCGGGCAAAGTTCTGTATCAGATCAATCGAAAATTCTTACTGGGGGCCTGCCAGGCTATGTGAGATGTCAAGTGCATTTATGACAAAATTTGGATAAATACTGGGTGACTTCTGGTTGCAGAATTGAAAGCTTCTCCTTCTGCTTTTTGTGTTTAAAGAACAGATAACAACTTGATTCGGCTGTATTCATTCACTAAGAAAGTAGGTACTTGAGTCTAAACTTAGAGTTTTTGTTTTTCATGTCAGTATTTTGAAGGAGTAAAAAGCTGTTTTGGTTTGCGAGAACACACTAAACATTGCTGTTAGAGCTGCTGTAGCTGCTATGTGTTCCATTGTGTTCTCTGCTCTGTCTTCTTCACTAAGGTTCTCCAGACTTTATGAGATATTCCTTAGGGTGAGGGGCAAGAGAAGGAGAAAAAGGAAGGAAAACTGCTTTTCCTAACTTCTATACTGTTTCTAGTTTTCCTCAAAGAATGGTGAGGTTTGTGTAGTGTACACAGGAACATTTAATTCTGTTCAGCTCTGAACAAAATCTTACCAAGTTTATACTCATTACTGCTGTATCCCTTCTTTGTGTTTTCCTGGAATATGCTATATAAGATATATACTATATCTTAAGTATAGTGTGGCAGATGCCGTGCCATTGCAGGCATGTGACTCATTTTGGGTATTAAATGATTTTATTTCTTAAAATGGCTTTAAAAATTGTTTCAGAGAAGTTACTGGAATTTAATTTTGTTTATTTCTATAACTTTGTAAAACTTTTTGATGTGTTCAGCTTGTGAAAAGCATTCCTCTCAAGGGCCATGCTGAAGCTGTTTGTGCTGTGGATGCTGTCTACCAGTCAGAAGAACCTGACTTAATGCTGCTGGTAGCTTCTGCAGCTTCTGACTCTACTGTGAGAATCTGGTCTCGGCACGGTTCAGAAGGTAACTTTTGTTTAACATTAGGGACAACACAGTGACTTAATGAAAATGATGAATGCTTATCCGTTGAAGTACTTGGCTAAATACTGACATCTTTTAATGCAGCTACATGGATTTCTCTTCAAACTTCAGTACATCAAACCACGGTGGTGTTCTTTGAAAGCTGAGGATTATAATGGTTTAGCTCTTTGGGCCAGGTTTACTCCATAGAATGATTTATCTTTGCTTTTCTTCAGTGATGCGTTGGCTGAATTTACTTGTTTCCTTTTAATATGTATTCAGAATCTGATAATCTGAACCATCATTTTGCCTTGTAACATGGGGGCATACTAGCTGTATCTGTGTGTGAAGTAAAATTACTTAGTAAAGTGATTAATGCTGGCATTAGAAAGGTGAGGTAAAACTGAACACTTGTTTGCTACTATTGGCTTGAGTCCAATGAAGCGCAGGATAATAGGATCTTGACCTTCTGGTAGACAAGGCCTTTGCACGGACATGCGGGAGAACAGCTCTTTGAAATGCATAAGAAATAAATAGGGTGGATAATCTAGTTTTAAAGTGTTATTTGCTAGTTGATTTGTACTGACTGCATCTCTCAAGCTGCTTTTTTCCTTATCTGGTGTACTTGAGGATTTCACGTTGCCTGGCCTACACAAGAGAAATAGGTAGGAGTTGCCAATCTTCAGTCCCGTGTTCTGGAAGGCATCTCTCATGCTCCCAAAGAAGACCGTGAAGTCCTGTCCTTTCCTGTTTGTATTGCTGTTGTGGGTTCCAGTGGTGGGTGGACCGATTCCGCTTCTGTGGAGAGGTTTTTCTGCTATCCTGTTGGTTACCCTGATCTTGGTGGCTTACCAGTTCAACCACTTCTAGGATCTCATGAGTGTTTTCAGGAGGGTTTTTTTTTGCTCATCTCTCTGTCTGCTCTTGTAGAAAATGGATTCAGTTTTAGCTTCTTGTGTAGTGAATGCTGTTGCCACAGGATATAATTTGCAATATTTATCACTTCTGATGTGTTACCACAGTGAAGCTGTACAACTTTAATACTCAGTGGAGAACACTGATTTATCTGCGAACTCTGGATGGATTTCTGTGGCCCCACAGGAGATAACGTTATTATTTAGGCTTCTGAAAAATGTAGCAGTTTCTCAGCTCCTTAAAACAAAATTAAATGGGAAATTTTAACTACATAATGTAGTAGGAAATGACAATGTAACTGTAATACTTAAGATGAAGGAGATCAACCCTGTCCTTGTTTTCCAGCTAAATGCATTGAAATTCTGCAGTTTGGAAATGGATTTGTTATGGATGTCTGCTTATCCTTCTTGCCTGGCAGCAATGGTAAGTACAGCTGCACATCTTGAATATCAATGCAGGAAATGTAAAATCTAAGAAATGCCGCAAATAGATTTTCATTTGACTTACTCTAGGCCCTTGTGCCGTATTTTTTTGTTTTTTACGGAATCAGCCTAAGCTGCTGCTTGTATCTAAAGATTTTCATTGAACTGTTCTTAGCAATTAGAAAAATACTGGCTGATTACAGTGTCTTCAAAATGATGCTCAAGTGAAGTTCGTTAGTTGAACTCCTGAGACAGAGAGTTTAAAAAGCGGGTAGCAGGGCTATAAGTGAGTGGGGTAGGATGATGCTGTTAGTTTCACCCACTCCTTGTGGTGCTGCTCTGTATGTTCATTCTTCTTGTTTGGATTGAAGGGCAACATCCAGAAAAAGAATTGTCAGGCCTGCATCAAAAATTGCAGGTTAACAAGCAGTGTTTATCACCTTTTCAGTCTTAAATGTGAAAAAATTGAGATGCTGAACAAGTTTAACCTGACTGTTCAGTATGGTTTGTATAGTTTTCTGTTAACGTAAATGTTGAGATTTTGTAGCCTGCCACAGAAATGTTCTTCTGTTGCAAATTTCTAGAAGCCTTTTTTTTTTTTTTAAAAAAAAAATACCCCTAAATGTATCCTCAAGCCAGACACATGTGATGAATTGGTTTGTGTTTTAAGTGTCATTAGAGCCTTTCACCGGGATGGAGGAGTGCCAGGCTCCCAAGAGAAAACGTACTAAAGTTTCTTACTGTATCTCGAGTTTTCAACTATTTGCTGTGTGTGTGTCACACTGATGTGTTGTTTGATTGTATGCCTCCAGAGCAGGTGTACAGAAGCTTATTTTATACTATGGCTTGTGATAATTCTGGGATATATGAAAACTCTGTGATGATGAGTTGTCCCATTTGGAAATGCTAATGTCCGTTTCCACAGTGTGTCTAATATCAAAAGCAGCATCTGCACCGCTGAAGAACTTTAAACCTCTCTCTCTATTTTTCCTGTAAATATACTAACAGGTGATTGTTGAGATGAAGCTAAAAGGCTTGAGGGTGAATTAAAATCATTACCTCCAATGTGAATTTTCATTGGAAGTGAAGTGTCTGTGGTGCCAGTTTAATGAGTATAAAATTCATATTGCAAAGCAATAGATTATTTCTTCATTTATGATACTGTACAGGTAAGAAATTATCACTGTAACACTTTAGAGCGTGCATCTGTTTAATGTTGAAATCATGTTGTATGTAAAAGAAATGACTATTCATTTTGGAAAAACCTTAAATGAAGATTATCATATCAATTCTTAAAATGAAATGCTTCTGAAACCAAAATTTCATGGAGTGCTTGAAGCTTCTTTAAATGGTGTAATAGCAAGCATTTTGTTTTGCTGTGGAAATCTCCCAGAGTCCCCAATACCCAGTGGTGTTTAAAGTTGCATTCGGAGCAGGACGATCCATTATTATGGCCTCTTCCCATCCCAATTCAAATTAGTTAACCAAAACAACACAGTGCTCATAACCTGAAAAAGGGTACTTTACTTTTCTAAAGAACTGAAATTATTTTGAGATGAGAAATTATTTGTGTAGGTTTTGTATGGAAATTTAGAAAAAAAAAAAAGTCCTACACATTTATGTTTTTAATACCAGTTCTAATATTAATGATCTGTGCTGCTAAAATTGTCAAAAAACAGTTTAGATTTTGAACCATAAATATATGGTTGGAAATGTTTCACCTAGAAATCTGTAAAGGGGCTTTTAATACAGCATAGCTATGTTCTGTGTTTTCTCCCTAAACCTGACAAAGTTGTCTGTAAAACTGAACTGTTTTTGTTCAGAAGAGTATGTTAATTCTGAAATCTAAATAAAGTAGCTTAAAGTTTATTATTGAAAATGTTACTGCTGATCATTTTGTCAGAAACATTGATCTGTAATGGCAATTTGGAATTTTAATGAGCTTCAGGGAATAATGATCTGTGATAATTTCAGGAGTTGCTCTGAAATCTTTATGAAGGCTATGTTGGCAACTGTATTAAGATTTAAAGAGTCTTTTGAGGACAGTCTGCAGTTCTTAACTCAGGAATTAAATACAGAATTACTTTTCTGAAGGTCTTAAACTACTCTCCTGAACTAGAAGCATTTACAGTAACCTGTAGTTTTGCCAAGCAAAGAAATTTAAAGCTCGCGTCGAAAATTGATGCATATGTAATGGGTGCTTTAACTTTCAAAAGACATTTAAGTTCACAATGCCTAGTATTTTAACTGCTTGTTCTTGAAAATAAATGATTTAAAAAAAAAAAGTTAACCATTTTTGTGAAGAAGTCAAATGGGGAAAGCCAATAGACTGCTCACAAAAACCTCAACAATCGTTTCCAGCTGGAGTATAACTTAAGCGCTTTACTGGCAGCCTTTTAGTTAAGGAGTTTCTTTACAGTTGTTTTCTGAGTCTTGAAGAAAAGCTTTGTACTGTTTTGTTTGGTTGGTTGCTTTTTGCCTTGCAGTGTCTGCAGAAACTGATTCTAAAATGCTGGGAATAGGATTTACTATTCAACAGATCTTGATCAGTTCTTTTGTCATATACTGTGATTCTTCCTACCACCTGGATAATTGGCATGCTGTAGCTTGGCCTCTGACAAACAATAATTATCTCCTCAGAATTGAGTTGCAACAGGTGAAAAAATGAGTGAGTGAACTTGAAAAAGCTTTGCCAGTCACACTGTCCCCATTGCAATTGGACCACAGTTTCCAACTCACTTTTTCTATTTCCTTTGCAGGACTTTATCTCAATCAGATCCAAATTCTAATACTCTAGAGCATTTATGGGAAAAACTATATGCTAGTCTGTTTTTGCCAGTTACGTGCTTCTTGATAGAACTTTGTGAGTGAAAGCTTTTGTATTTGTCTGATGCAGCAACTAGATCATAATTCTCTTCTTGTTTTTATTAGTCAAACTTTTATCCCATTGAATAAGTATGCAAGTACTGTAATGATCTCGAAAATGTATTTCTCAGTGAAGGATGATACAGGCTCCAAGAACATACGTTGCAGCATATTTTGTGGTGTGAATCTCAAGACCAGGTCTTCTTTCAAAACAGCATGTTACTTCCAGTCCAAAGCAGTCTTTTTTTGGTCCATTGTAAGGCAAGGAGGAGATGGAGGTGAAATGTGACTTATAGGTTGGAGAGGCAGCAAGTGATGGAGGTGTAAGAATGTGAAGTGTGACTTAGAAGTGCGAGAGGAGCAGCAGGTAACTAGGCACAGATTTGGTACAGACAGAAAGAGGAAATCAGCATAAGAGCATAAACTTACGAGTATTCAAGTTGATTTTTTTGGTCTACCCATAAAGATAAAATTATCTCTTTAAAGGGAGGACATTTAGTTTTTTTAAATGCAGTAGTTGATTTTAGTGAAATTTAGTGTTTTGTTTTTTACCCAGACTTGAGAAATGTGAATGTCTAGCCCTGATAACTTACTTCTTCATGATTTTGTAATGAATTCCTTTTCTTTTGCTACTTCAGTCCCTAGCAGTACTACTTCATCCTTATGACCTCAAAAGAGTGGAGCAAGGGTTAAAACTATTTTTCCCCATCATCTTCTGTGAGAGAGATGAAGTAAAACTTGCCTAAATTCTCTTGCTTTCCCTTTAGACGTAACTGTTGTCTAGTTTGATTCAATAGACTTACGTTTTTTGTGCACTTTCTAGATAGCTCGTAGAAGTAATCTACTACTCAAGACTTGAATAGGTGTATAATGAGTTAATTGCTTTCATGTCCTTGTGTACAGTGAGTGGTGGTCTGGCTGTCTTTTTTTAGTCTGTCTTTTTATTTGCTGTGTAATAATTATGCTGCCTCCATCTATATTATATTATTTCAGTTGATTTAAGACTTGAACTGTTATTAGTTTTGAGTCATTTTGTTTTGCTGCTTGCTCCTTTTGTATTTAGAGCAAATGCCTGTCGCTATCAACAAAATGAACAGAATTAAAAACGTCTAATACATGAACTTCCTACACATATATGAGCTTGAAGGAAGCTGCTCTTTAACATCTTGCATATTTGTCGATATTATTTACATGCCAAAATAACTTGGGAGTTTTGTGTTCTTGAAATACTAGTTTATTTCAAACAGTATTAGGTGTCTAATTCAGAAAACATAAAAAGTGGCATTATGTTTGCCTGTCTGTTTTTATTAAGATATTTATTGATACTATATTGATTTTTGTTATTTATTTTTTCATATCCTAGAGTATTAGATTTTGGAACTTGGGTAACGAAGACTTTTTTTCTTCTTTCCAGTACCAATACTGGCTTGCGGTGGTGACGACTGCAAAATATATTTGTTTATACAGCAGAATGGCCAGGTAATTACAGTTTTTGTCTCTTGCTCAGACTGTTACTTGGTTTTTCTGCTGCTTTTCGTTTCACATGTGCTGCTGACTTTTTTGAGGTTCTTCAATAACTGTTATCTGTCTCTAGGTAGCCATCACATGCAACTACCTCTGTTCAAATAGTTCATCCATTTTTCTAGGTAACGATGAAATGCACATACAGAATGTTGGGATTGGATTCGGTGCATAAAAGCGTTAGTTTTTCCGATTTTTTCCCTGTGTGAAGATAGCCTGTGTTTCTATTCCCACTGATAAAAAATAGCTACGACTGTTGTCTTTACTAAGTATCCAGCAGCTGAATGCTTCGTATGGAAATGATGTTACTTTCAGTCTGTAAATTCTTACAATGAAACTCATATGATTTCTATCTGTGGAATTGTATGTTTGTTTCTAAGTACACCCTTTGTGCTGAATGCTTCTGAATGTTGAAAGAAGAATTTCAAGGAGTGTCTGAGCTTCTAAAAGCACACGCATTTTTAATGTATTATTTGGAAGCTAGCAATCTTTTGTTTTTCATGTAGAGAAATGTTCCTTTGGAGCACTAGAAAGAGATTCTGTCCTCTCTTGCATCTGTTCAGAAGTTTTATTAGACTCTAAAGCACGTGTTGAATGACTGTTTTCCAAAACAGAACTCAGTGTCACTCCTTTCTGTCACAAACCAACCTGAAACGACAAACCCTGCCCTCAGTGCACCAATAAACCTACCATTCAGCAACCCCCACTGAAACTGACACGTGTAGGAATCACTTAATTTTCTGGATTTGTTCAGACACAGTTGCCTTAAAGAACAAATACTACTTTTTGCTTTTTGAGAGAGATAAAAGCTACTTTATGCATAATTTTTCCTCTTCACACTGCCGTATGCAATAATAAGATATTTCTTTTTTGTCACAATAAAATAAATACTTCATCCTGTGTCTGCTATGTTCAGTGATTTTTGTGACCATGAAGCAGGAAAGGAGGATTGCTTTCTCAGGGATTTTTTTTTTTTTCTATGTAGTTCATGAGTTCAATCAGTTTAATGACATTCTCTGGGAATTAGCAATGGTGGAATGCCATTTATGATTCTCAGTGAGCTAAAGAAAGACTTCTGTCTCGGGGGCTGCGCAGTTGATTTTCCTCATTCAAAATCTGGAACTTGTTCACTTGTATGGTTCAGATTAACAAATAATATGCAGTTTGACTGCCAAAAATGTTCATAGGTACATCGCTTATTTTGCCAGTTGTTGACCACACTTTTGAATATAACAGCATTCTTAGCCATTCTTAAAAGTAGTCAGTCTGTGGAGGATAAAGGCAGGCAACTGGAATAAACAAGCTCTTAGCTTCATAAGCAAGTTTATGCTGCTGTCTTTTTTTGGAGATTGGCAACTTTATTCATACAAGGGGTGAGGAATTTTCAGTTATTTTACATGTGTTATTTTTCACACCTTCAATTTTAGGAAGTATTTTCACCAGCTGTCCTGGCAGAGTTGGGGTTCAGAGTCTCACTTTTTTAAAATGAGGTGGGACTTCTGGTTGGTATCTATCTTAAGTTTCTAGAACATGTCTTTTAACTAAATAGACTGTACAGACCTCAAAGAGAAGAGCCCAGATTTGATTCCATGTGGATTAAAAGTGCCTGCGTAGTACATTACAGCTATTAACAGAATGAAAACATCCTTGTGAGCCTTCTGCTGTAAATTCCTTCCTAGCTGCTACAGGCAGGTTCTCCTCTTTAGTCAGGTTCTCTCAGATCTGCTGACACCTCTTTTTACGGCTTCTGTAGTTCTACTTTTAGAGGTATTTGAAGGAAGTGTTAGTGTCATCCTGTCGTTTTCCACTAGAACTTGGTATAGAAGAGTGATTAGAATCTAATCTTCTGCATCCTTCCCTCCCTCAGCCCATAGCTCTGTCCTGTTAATTGGGATTCTTGGAAACCTCTTACTTTAGTTAATGTCCTAAAAAAGACTGTATGAACGCCAAGGTAGAATGTAAATTTATAACAGGACTTTCTAATGAAACTGGGAGGGCGCTGTTATACTCTGAGGGAGGATGAGGCATCCTGAGTTAGCTGATTCAGGCTGCCTTTGGTAAACTTAAGAATTTTACAGTTGAAATATATTTATTCATAAATACTGTTTGGTTTTTGAAATTGGGTGGCAGGCTTCAAATCCTTTAAGACTCCCTTAACCAGAGATCCCTTACTGTGTTATGCAGTAGAGAGAAAATGATCTCTCTGCTTTTCTGAGTTCTTGAAACAGGGTATTGATTTATAAAAGTACCCAGGGAAAAATCTTTCAGAAACCATTATATGTCTTCCTGCTTGAGATATTACAGGCCTATCAAGGGAAAGTAAGTAAACTGGAGGATCAAAATACAGCTTTAAAACAAAAAAAAAAACTCTGTTGAGCTTTGTTTCTGTGAAAAGAATTTACTGTGCATGTTTATTTCCCCCAAATAATTTGGCCTAATTGAGAAGTGGAATAAGAGACTCCAGGATAATTTGGGCTTTTTCTAATTCTATGAGATTAACAGCTGGATAGAGGAGGGATATAAAATCTAGTGTCTGATGGAGAAAAACTGAGAAGACTTGGACCTCTTTTACCTTATGTGGCAGCTGGCAAGTTTGCCGAACAATACTACCAGGTTGGTCCTGGAGGGCGTGTACCCAAAGTGCGGGCAGAGGTAGTTGGCAGAGTGAGCGTGCTGGGCATGTCCACTGACAACCACACTTCGTTAGTTCTCTACCTACAGAACAGCTTTATTCTTTGCTTAAAAGAAGAGAGACCAAATTGCTGCCACTTAAAAATGTTCAGAGGTTAATTAAGAGGCATGGGAAAACCTGTGAAGTAGGTGAGTGGAACCTGAGTTTTTGTTTGATTTAGCTGGTGGTACTGCAACTTCCAGCAATCTTACGTATCCAGTAAGGACCAAGAGGAAAACTGAAATACAGAAGGGGGAATCTGAGGCTATAGAAATAAAATCTGTAAAAATGAGAATGACATATCAAAATACTTCTAAATATAACCTAGGCAACGATAAAAACTTTGACTGAATCATTTAAAAATAATGACTTTGTGCATCTGCAAGAAGCTTTAAATTGATGCAGTTTCAGAGCAGAACACATCTGAAGAAAATGAATGTGTGATACAGAGAGACACAGATTTCAAAGAAAACTGGAAAAACAGTACAAAAAACCCAAGCAGAGGGCATAACTGCAACACATCCTTGCTCAGTTTCAGTGGACAATTTTTAGTTTTATGAGAAACAGTATCTTGAAAACTTTGACTGCTTGCTTGTTCTATAGCACAAAAGAACTGCATGCTGGACTTAAGGCTAAGTGGTGCCTAAAAGCCAATTTGGGAAGTGGCTTAGAAACCTTGGGTGATATTAATAACATCAAAGTAATTAGTTTTACTCTTTAAAGAGAAAACAAATGTCTGCTTTTCTTAATGGTTCTCTTTGATGTGAGAAGAGTAGGGTAATTTAAAAAAAAAAAAAAACACCTTGAAATTAAAAGTAGGAAAACTATTAGATGTGTGTTTAGATTTAATATTAAAGAGTGTGCATATCTCCTGAAACTTAACATAAAAGGAGTCATAAAAACAAGAATGTTAGCAACAGTTCAGCCTGAACCAATCTTTCAGTTGAGAGTAAATTTACCAGCTAAACTTGGTGAATGTAAAATACAGAGCATTATGTCAAAGGTCATGTAAATGAATTAATAAAGAGGTGTTTCAAACTATTATCTGAAATGTGAATTGCTAAGAAGATTTGTTTGTTTGTTTGTTTGTTTTTTAATATATTGCTGGAAACATGCCTTCAGAAAAACATTTAGGTCACTGTTTGACTTTGCTTCCTGGGCTTTTCCTGCCTTTGTTTACACATAGCCAGTGGGGTGTTTAACATAAACATCTGTCTGGAATGCCACTCCAGAAGTGGCAGTGAGTGCAGAAGTGACTAGCCAACTGTGACGTGTGGCTGTGAGAACACGTTCTTAACCTTAAGTCCAAAACTTTCTGATTTGGAAGTTTCTGTTAAGCTATTCTGGTCATGTGTCTCGTATACAGCTCATTTTGTAACCTTAAGAATGCAAATATAGGACAAGGAGAAGCTGAGTGATGTTGCCTGATGGGAAGGTGATTTTGGGGAATAGCCAGGAAAGTATAGACCAAAGAGAAGAGGCATTGATTTCTCAGTAAGTTTAGTTAGCTGTAAAATTGTTTGGATGAATTGCCATTGCTGACTATCTTCTCTGAAGCTGAAGACAGATTTTGAGAGCACCTTTCTTACTCTGTTGCTATTTTTTGTTTTGGTTATTTTTTGTTATTTTATTTTTTTATTACAGATGGGGAAAGAGAACTCAGTTGCAGTCTTGTGCTGATAGCAAAGGTTATAATTTAATCTTAACTCTTAGTAGGCCTAGGTGAGGGATTTAGCAGAATGGAATGCATTAAATAATGTGATAGTTATTAATTTGTGCTAAACTACACTAACCCTTTAACTGTAATGGTTATTTCAGACATTTTAAGTCAACTCATGTCAAAAAATGTCATGGAAGTAGGGCTTTTTCTGGGCAAAGAAAAATAGAAATGGTTTAAATGCTAAATAAGCAATAAACACTTCTACCATACTTGAATCAAAATAAAATGGTAATAATATATATGTTATGAATGAAAATATACTACTAATGAAAGGTCTTAAAAGGGAATCCGGAATGTGTTTGTGTTCTTGTGTTCCTGAGTCTGTGTTCATACAGAGGTTTCCATTAGCAGATACAGTTCTTGATGTATACCTTCCTTAGAAAATTAGTCAATAAACCTAAGAAACATAGGGAATATTACTGGTCTCGTAAGTAATTCTTAGTACTATATTATAAATCAATTATTGAAATAATTTCAAAACATCTGCTTTTCTTTTTACACTTGATTTTACCTGTATTCGTTTTCTACATAATCTGCAGTTGCATCCACTTCATGTGTAATACAAATTATTTACCGTGTTGTACCTGCAATATGTTATTCTTTATGTGCCACTGTAAGGCTGATAAATTTTAAAAACTTTTATCTGTATCATAGGGAGACTGTAGCCTTTGGAGTGTTAGCTCCTCAAATTCTCATTCTTTCCTGCTCATATATGGGAAGTGCCATAATCTGACACATTTACCTAATGGTGGCAAAACCGAGAAGGCCTATTTAGAATATATCAGTAAATTAGAATTTTTAGCAGCAGCTTATTTTTCCAATTTTAAATAATAGAAGCTGTAAATAGAAAAAACTTGAAAATCATGAGTTATTTGCCTGTATGTGTATGGTAATTAAGTGTATTTCTGTGATGTAATGGGAATTTTTATTCAGTTTCAGAAAACATTAATACTCCCTGGCCATGAAGATTGGATAAGAGGCGTTGAATGGGCGGTCTGTGGTCAGTATGAAAGATGAATAAAGTGAAATACAAGTTTAATGACAGTGCTTCTGTTTTACCCCTCCAAAAGATGATTTTAATGGACCACAGCTTCTAAACTTTGTGGTTTTGAATTTTTTTCTGAGATGGTGATACTAATGTTAAAAATCAAGATAAAACTTTGTGTCCTGTTAAAATATAAGAGTTGTTGAACATATGCTACAATTATATTTTAGTTGTTGTAATTACGACTACAGTTGGATTGATACAGAACACTCATATCTTGTGTTTGCATCCCTCATTTTTTGCATCCTACATTCTTGCTTACTTCAAGTATGTTTGCCTGATGGTGCCTAAATGCAAACAAATAGGAGTTTTAGCAGCTTGTCCTTTTCTGTATGCCCATGTCTGTGTCTGAGTGAGGAAGACTTGGCTGCTTTTTCAAAAGGGGAAAAGTAGGTGGAGACAGTCATGTCCCGCCCCCCCCCCCGCTTTTTGTTGTTTCCCTGTAAGAATAGGAGATTAAGAGGAGAACCTATTCAGATGT
>Ga0181612_101592_pt1 | contig 12698 bp, 18 predicted proteins | sample HoacroProtozoa21_FD_119630 | JGI IMG/M metagenome (GOLD analysis project Ga0181612, IMG submission 119630) | Hoatzin crop microbial communities from Cojedes, Venezuel. Combined Assembly of Gp0051906, Gp0051904, Gp0051908 | reverse complement strand
CATCTTAAAAAAAAAAAAAAAAGCCGCCATTTCCAGTCAAATTCGCTGACCCCCTTTCTGCCTTCTTGTGATCACCCAGGGACAAAAGACCCCAGATTGCAGCAGCACTGGCTCAGGAAACGTCCTGAGTTGGGACTGCAGGACAGCAACTGGAGTAAATCCTGTCAGGAAGCGCTCTGAATCCGCTCAGCCACCTTCTCTCCCCTCTGGACCTGCCATCTCCCTCCTGCCTCCCCTCTGAAGACATCCTCACCACATCCCTCCACGTGCTCCTCTGTTTCGCTGATTCCCATTAATCAGTGTTTCATATAACCCGAGGCTTGCACCGGACACAAAGGCGATGCATTACTGTGCTCTTAACACACAACTTTCAGTTTAGGATTTCAAGCAAATAAAAAAACCCATCGCAGCCAGGGGAAGCAAACCATGACAAACCAGCGCTGGCAGCTCCAAGGTGCAAATCCCAGTGGGCATCAGCGCTGGGAGCGTCACAGCTCCTTGTGGTGGACCTTCTCCCAGATGTCAGAAGCTGATTCCTTAAGCACTGCCGCATCAAGTGTATGTAACTATTGCACAGCTCCTTGGCTGGAAGCGAACATCAGCGAATGCCCAGAGCACTTCGGTCTCTGGGCAAGTGTTTCGCAAACATCCATCATTGTAGCTCTCAGATTCTCTTCCCATTGCTCTTATTTTAATTAATCTCTGCAGGTCTGACTTTGCAGCGCCAATGGTCTTGCACAAGGCTGCTGGTCCTGGAAGAAGTGAGAAAATCAGAGAAGTCCCATGGGCGAGGGTGTATCAGAGGGATGGGGCTCTGCAAGGACGGGGCAGTTTCCGCGGAGAGGAAGCCAGCTCCACCTGCTAGAAATCTGTTAGAAATACTTCAACTGGGAGAGATCCTCGTGCAATGCCCAGGTCCCCAGACCCATCCCCGTCCTCCGGAGAGGGTCAGAGTAACCACACAGTAAAGGGAAGAGCATCAGCACTCCCAGTGGCCCTGAGCCCGGACGCCCAGGCCAGCAGTGCTTGCCGCAGGGCTGCCCTGGAGTCGCCCGGGCTCTTGAGCCAATTTGTTCCAATGCCACAATTAGCAGTTCATCATGGCCAAGCTGTGAACAAAGCGGCTGTAATAACACCCAGTCGGAGAGGCCTCCCCTGCTAAGAACCAGGGATTTTCCAGGGAAAACCCTGCTTTGGGGGTGGCAGGGGAACCGCTGGCCCCTCCAAGCCATGCAGCATCTCCCCACCGCAGCGGGGCTCGGGCGCTGCTCAGCCCCGCTTGGGCTGCCAGAGGTTAACGGTTTTCAAGCAACCCCTGCGATTAACTTTTCCTAAATCTCCAATTCTTCCCTGCCTTCTATTTTTATAAAAAGAAAAAGGGGGGGAGGGAGGAGGTATTTACAGGGGATTTCACTCAAATAATGAAATAAATGTGATCAGCCGAGGGACCTTTAATCCGCTTTGACTCTTGCGTCCTGGGGAACGAACACGGAGATCTTTGCTGCCTACGAGTCCCAGTGAGGCGGGGAACGAAGCAACCCCATCCCTGCCTGCCGGGGGACAGAGCCCACAGCACCACCTTAAACCAAGAGCTATACTCAGACAGCAGCACGTCAGCCAGGGGCTCTTGGGTCGACACCAGAGAAAAACACCTCCTTGGTCACCTGCTCCCACCTGTAGCCAACGTGTCCATGTCCCGGCCTGCAGCCCGCCGTGCTGAGGCAGGAACCGGCCACGTCTCTATCTGGCCAAACACACATCAATGGCATCGGCTGTGTCCATGCATCTTCAGTCTGCAGCATCACTCACTCTGACAGCATCCTCCGCAGCACACGCGCGTGCAAAAGGGAGGAACCATCCTATCTCTTTAGGCTTTGCCCAATATATTAAACTTTTAGCCTGGAAACAACACAGTTGATTATTGCTTTAATACAAAAACTTCACTGAAAAGCATGCAGATGACTCTCCCTCACTGAGGAGAAACCTTTGAGTCCCAGAAAGGAGTCTGTGGAAAACCCAGCATGAGGCGAGCTGGAGCCACACCTGTGCTACCTCAGGGAGACCTTGCGTAACAGCCTTCCTAATTCCCCCGAGGCCTCTGATCCACCAGCCTGCTCGCTGGGCGCCAGCCAGCGCCCACGCTTCCCTCCCCGTCGGCTGCCTTGTCCCAGGGGGACACGGGGCCTGAGTCTCCCCTTTCCTGGGGGACAGCAGAGAGCACCGCCCTGGCAACCCCACGGCAGGGAGGGCAGCGCAGCCCTGATGCGGGAAAGGTTCTATTCCACCTTCATTTCAGCACAGCCCCAGCCACAAACCTACAAAACAGCTCATTGGAATAAAACACCAGCTTAGGTTGGGGAGTGGGGGGACTAAACACCACAGCCGTGATTCCCACATATGCCCAAAGACATAATCCAGATTTGCTACTTGCAGTGGCACCCTTTTTTTTTAAAAAAAAAAATCTCTTTTCACTGCTGGGCATAATCAGCATTAGGGTGAGGGGAGGAGGGGCCGTTCACTGTACACAGCAGAATCACAAATGGAATCACGGCCACCACAGCCTGGGACTCTCCTGGCTGCAGAGACCCATGCGTGCATGGCAGCAGCCCCTGAACCCACGCGCTGCACTTCCCTCCTCTGGGGCATTTCCTTAAATCATCTGTTGGACGAACTGAAAGGCAGAAGAAGCCACGGTCAGGCTTGTTCTTTCCTTCTGGGATGGAGAGGTGCCCCAGCTTGGGAAGGACCACTCCTCCCCGAGCCTCACACTGAGCCTGACGTGGCTGAATCTGGGGATCCGAAGGCTCAGGGAAAATGCTCACTGACATTGCTGGGCTACCCTGAAGGAGCTCAAACCACTTGGCCCTTTGCTTCCCCACAGCCACATGGCCATGGTGGGCATCTGCACAGAGCCACCCAGCGTCCTGCTCAGCTCGCCCAGGACAGCTGGGGCCAAACCCCTGTGCGAGCACCAGCACAAGCTCCGGGGAAGTGGAGAATGAGGCACAAAAGTTACTGGCCTCAGCCACTGGCTTACAAGTAACACACGCCTGCAAGATCACTGGTGTTTCTTACAGCCACCGCTAAGCGTGGGGCCAGTGGGGTGCACAACTGGGTGCTATCTCCAGTACGTCACACAGGAGCCCATGGTCCAGCAGCACTGCCAGGGCTGAGACCCAGCCCCATCTCTCTAATAGCCTCTGAGGGGGGAGAAAACCCTCCTCAGGCTGCAGGGCTTTAGGGACGGGCACACTGCGTCCACGCTCCTCCTCGCAAGTGGCGACTGAGGGCTGGAAGGCAGCTGGCATCTGCACAGAGCTGAAGTCCAAGCCCAGGGAGATTGGCCTTTCCCTTGTGCTGCTGTGCCCTCTTTGCCTCTGAGCGAAAACTTCCAGGATCCGGCCCTGGATGTCTGTGAGTGCAGCACATGGGGCTGAATCCCTCCCCACGCTGCCTCCTGGCCCCTCGGCACAGCCTGCAGTGGGACGGACGGGGCAGTGCTGCTCCGACTGAAAGCTGGGGACAGTCCCCACAGATTGTACCTTGTCGATGGAAGAGCTGGGTTGTCCTGTCACCGCTCCCCGTGTGCCCCCACCCACGCAGCTGCGTCCCCGGGGCAGCTGGGCTGGGGGTCTCCTGCCTCCCCCCAGCAGCTAACAGCTAACCCAGCCACAGCCTGTCCTGCTTGGTGGGTGACAGGGACACGGGACATGGGCCAGGCAGCCCCACGGCGGGTACCGCCAGCCCTCGCTGTTGCTATAGAGACAGAAGCTGGTTTTTGTGCAGCGATGCCGGCTGTTTCTGAGCAGTACCCTCGATGCTGGTTGTTTCTCAGCGTCACCTTCAGCAATGGAGGCAGCCAGGAGAGAGGGATGAGGGATGCCGCATGGTGCCGTGCCGCTTGCCTTGCCGGGAGGGCCGGGCACAGCCTTGGCAAGGCTCTGCTCGGCCTTTCCTGGTGCCTCTTGTGCTCAGATCCCTGCTCACCTTTGGGGGGCCTCTCCCCAAACCCTCCCTCCAGCGAGCACGCGAGGACTGGGGCTCCCGTGCTCTGGGCACTGCAGCGCTGGGGGAGTGAGGGGGTGCCGAGGAGGAAGGCTCCCAGGAGAAACCTCGTGTGGGAGCGAGCCCTGTCCTGCAAACCCCAGCTTACCGTGGTGAGTCACTGCAGCTCACCTCTCCCTTCTCTCCTGCCTTGCTTTGCAACCACATGCTGGGATGAGACCGACTCAGCTGATGATACCCACCATGGCAGCTTCTCCAGGCCACGCTCTCCTGATTACACCAGCAAAGACGAGGAGTAACTCCTCCAACGCCATCCTGGATGTACCAGAAGAACACAACACAAGCGCAAGGAAACCCAGACCCAGCGACATGGCTGTAGATGCATCCAGCCTGTTTGCAAAGGTTCCACAAAACCTAGAGCTACAAAGTGAGAGCTTCCCACAAAGCAATCAGGGCAAAGTCTTCCCCTGCTCCCTGCCTCTTCAAGTATCCACCATCTCCAGCTACGCATAGGTGCATACACACACCATCAGAGCTGCAGTAACGTGCCTCCATCCTGCCTAGGGCTGAGGACACACTCTGCCAAGTGTAATAACGCCTGGAAGAGCATGCAGCGTAGCTTGCTCCTTCACGTAAGTCTGTGCAGGGGAAGGAGGCTGGCAAAGAAAAAACCCTGGCAGAGGCCAGGCGCAGTAGCACATCTCTGCTCCCACCCGCAGCAGCACTCCCCGGTCAAACAAGCAGCAGCAGGGGAGTGGGGCAGCACCAACCACCCCTCGCTGCTCTGCCTGCAGCTGCACCAACCCGCCAGCCTCCGGGGATAACCAGCAAGACCCCGAGCTCTCCCCTTTCCTGAACACACTCCGTGACAGCCCTTCCCCAGGGACCCCCACATAGCCCAGCCCCGGGGAGCTCTGCGGGAGGCTCATCTCTAGAGGACACGGTTGCCCTTCTCACCACGCTTCTGTTCCATCCTTGGAGCTGGCAGCACGGGAAGGCAGCGGCTCCCAGGGCTCTGCGCTGATATCCCAGCTGGAGACCCGTGCCAGCGATAGATTTGCTGTTTAGATTCTTTTCGTACTAATTATCAAAAAGCAACAAATGTTACCAGCTTGCAACAGTCATTATCTGAACGTCTCCTTCTCCCCAGCCCTGTAGGACGAGGCTCCCCAACACGCAGGGACAGATGACAGCACAAGACCTAGCTGGTTTCTCCCCGGCCTTGCAAGCCAGCTGCATTTTGCTCACTTGGGCTAGACAGGAGGACAGGGACGACGGGACCCCTTCATTCTGCAGGATGCACCCAGCCAGGGAAGGCGCTGAGTCTGGTAGTGTCCATCACCTGCCAAACAGCAAACTCTCTTCTAAACACAGAAAAGCCACAGAGAACTGGAAGATTCTGTGCAAAACGTGGGATTTTCTTAGACAGTCATGAGGGGTGATCTGTTTCAGAGACACCACACTGAGGATGGCCATCACCTGGGTGAAGATCAGCCAGGTTTCAAGGTGGCCACTTGTCCATAATGGAAGCAACACCACCTCGTCTGGGCATCAAACCCCATATTCAGTAATCTCAGGCCGGTTCACAGGCGTCAGTCAGCTCAGCCTTGCAACCAAGGAAGGTCAGGAGCACTCTCCTCATTTCACACTGGGTGAGGCACAGAAACGTTCAGCGTTTCCCTCTGTTCGGAGGCTACAGCCAAGCGAGCAGGGGCAGGGGGCAGGGGCAGTGCTGCCTCCCTGCCCGCGAGCTCACCAGCATGGCTGGGTGTACCAGCAAGCAGTCAATGCTGTAAGAGACTTACCTTGGAAATTCCCATCTAGAGCATCATCTGGCATAATTATAAAATCACGGCCATGAAGAGATGAAAAAGACTCTTTGCTGTGTATATAGACCTGCTTTGCAAAATCACCACGATCCAAGACACTGCCTAGCCAATCGCTCCCTACTAGGATGAAAAAGGGCAACTTGTATTTGTCCCTTACCAGACCAAAACCCCCTCCACCACCCTCACGGAGCACAGTTTTGAACGGCAGACAAAAGGACGGCTTCAGCTCACCACCTTCAGCGGCCTGAGCACCCATCTAGGTCCATCCCACCCAAAGCAAACCCCTGAAGTGATCACTTGCGTCCCGTCAGTCAGCAAGACTGCAGGACCTGCTCCAAGTTGTACGCGTATCTCAAAGCTACACTGAACTGTCTTTTGTCCCTTCCCTCATGATAAGAACCAAACAGGGCAGGATTTTTATGATTATTTATTATCTGTGAAGTGCCAGCAGTGTCCTGACTCTGTACAAGACACAACTGCTGGGCTTACAAAAAGAAAAAGCACTGTGGCCAAAATCATTTAGCCTCAAAAAAGTTAACGAACATGTTCTCAGAAAGATCTCAGGTGCTGCCCATCCTGAGGACATAGCAAGGTGCCGATGTGAACCACCCAAACTAAGCAGACATGTAGCTCATTTCTGTCACCCGTAAAGCTTAATTAGGTTGCTGTCCAAACACAGTTTGAGAATATGGCCAAAACACAGGCATGGCCCTTGATTGCTAAAACCCAGTCCATTGCAAGAACCCTTTTCTTTCCTCCAGGTGGGGAATCAACATTAAAAAACGCCACTACTTGTGGAAGCTACAACTGCTTCCAACAAACAACATGTAGAAAATACTGGGAGGGAGACTTTTAAAGTATCTGCTAGTTTCCAGTGGAGAGGCGACAAGTACCCAGTGTTCACCAGATGGATATCAACATCTGACACGTGTTGGAAGACATCCATATCAACTCCACCAGCCTGAACTGTAAGTAGCCAAAAACAAAGCCAGACAGGACATCTGTGATGTGGTGTCGTCCGATCATGACACGGGAAAAGCCCACGCAGAGGGCCCAGAGGACCAGCAGGATCCGGAGAGGGATGGCCAAGACCAGGTGGTTGAGGAAGAACTTGGAGAGCATGGCCGCTCGGCTGGCGTGCCCGGCTGGAAATGCGTAGGTGTCCATGGTCAGGTAGTCCAACAAGCCAGGGTTAACGTCGTACGGCCCCTTCCGCTTGGCCAGCTTCTGCAAACCAGCCACAATCATGATGTCCAGGAGCAGGGCTGCAAAAGGAGAGAAGAGGAGGGAAAGGTCACAGACAGAAACAGAGTCAAGGCCAATTTTCAAGGCAAAACATTGAAGGACTGTCACTGTCTTTAAATAAAGGTTTGGATTCAGTTCTAGCCAGGTGTCCATGGTTCAGCTGCACGCAACCTCCCTCATCCTCAGCTCACCACCCAAATGTTAATTAACCCTCCCAGTTCACCCATGAAGAAGTACCATTATCACCTCCTCACAGAGGAGAAACCCAAACCGCAGAGGCAAGCGACCCACCTGGGGAGGAAGAGAGCAACTGGCAAAGCTAAAATTAAACCTTTTTTGGCCCTCAAACCACCGGGCTGGGTGTCTGTTTCTGTCCTCTGCCCCACGCTTTAGAAACCTCATGCATCAAGGACGTAGCCCTGCCAGGGTGGCTCTGTGCTCGGGTGACCAGGCTGCAGTGAGCGGCTGGGGGGAGGAACGGTGCCCCACAGCACCTTCTGGTGCCATTCCTTGTCCTCTCCCAAGCCCACCACCCCCTCCAGCCCAGACCCAGCCAGCGGGACCACACTGCACTGGCAGATTTCACTAAGAAAAGAGCATTAAGAGACAGCCAGCCAAGGGAAAAGCCACACAATTAAGAAAACGGGCTTTTGCCACGGGTCTCAACACCAAATGGCCTTTCTTCCCTAACTGCTTCAGGAGCGAAACTCATCAGCACTTGTCTTCATCATCCTCCTCTTCATCCCACCCTCTTTACCCCAGCCAACAGGTACCGTCATTTCTATTTCCTAGCATTGATTTTATTTTGCTTTAATGCCCTCATCTGCTTTTCCCCAGCCCTCCTAATTAGTCAGAGTGCTGATTTCAGCTCCTCGCAGCAATGACAAGGAAATAAATACCATCGCGAGCAGAGCCTGCTCCCTCGGCAGCAATGCGAGGGGCCGATTGCCTGGTTCCCGGGCCCTGATAAAGACCGTTCCCTGAGAGCTGACAAGGCTTCAGGAGGGTGGATGGGAGCGCGGCGGGGACGGGAAATGAGACGGCACATCGGAGGCAGGCAGCTCCTCCTGCCTGCTTGGCTCCCGGCAGAGCTGGGAAGCGAGGAGCTGTCACGGTGGCTCTGCTCGCCCATCTCCCGCAGCATGCCACCTCGGCATCGCTTGGGGAAGGAGCTGACATTTATCCTGGCCAACCTCGCTCCTTACGGCAGCGCTGTTTTTCTTCCCCATCTGCAGAGCATCCTGCGTGGTGATGGCGGACAGCAGGACCTCCCTGGACCTCCTGCCTCCCAGGTCCTGCCTGAGCCACTCCTGAGCTCTCAGAGCTGTGGAGGGGAGAAGGAGCAGAGGAAAAGGTCTGGGCACCAGCTCCTCATCAGTGGGAACGGCGGCACAGGCAGCAGTGGGACTCCAGCTCAAAGACAAGCAGCAGTGGGAGGCTGACTTGAAGGAAAGGTTCCCAAGTGGCATCTGAAACACGGCGGTGAGGGTCCAGGTGGCAGAGGGACAGGAGGCTGATCATGACACTGGCCCTGTAGCAGTAGCGATGGGCTTAGGAGGACCAGGACAGCCAGGGACTCTGCACAGAACCTGACCAAAGGGACCGGCAGACGGGGAGAGAGCAGGGGCCAGGCTGCAGCCCGCGGCGGGGAACCCTGATGCTGTTTGAGCAGAGCAGTTCTCTGACTTTAAAATTTGCTGAGATTGTTTTAAGGGGCTGGTTGGGTGGGAGAAGTGGAGGGAGGCCTTTCAAACACAGGCTGCAGAGCCCCGGAGCAGCCACTCACCGAATGCCGTCAGCACGGCTTGCAGCCGCCAAGGGTAACGAAGCGCTGGGGCTGCCGGCCATTACCGGGCTCTGCTCATGCTGGGCTTCCTAAATCACCTCCTGCCCGGCTCCTCACCCAACCAAGGTGACCTCCCGTGGCCCCAACTCAGCAAAGTGCTTCAGGAGCCGATTTTCAGAGCTCATCGGCTGCACTGCCCACCGGTCCCATCTCACCCCGGACAGGAGCTGGGCGAGAGACGCAGCTCTGGGACGCAATCTCAGGAGCTCAGCCTCGCGCATTCATTTCAGGGAGACGATGCCCCAGCGCTGCCAACAGAAGGCTCTGGCCTGAGCTGCTCCTGCTGAAGTCAGCAGCTTCTTGCATTGCTGAGGAGCCCAGCCAGGACTCAGGAACCAGTCTGGGCACCCCAGAGGATCCCCAATGGCCCCCACAGTGTTCAATATACCGACTACAGACCATTGCCCACCAGACCTGCCCGTAGATCAACAGCACAAATGTCGTGTGCTTTAGCAACACGTGGTGGTCACCACTGTCCGTCAGTACTTTGCACTTACAAGAATTTTCTTACCGTCAAAGGTGATGTTGGGGCAACTTGAGGGATGCAGGCATGTATGCATGGAGGTGTTCAGGGCATGGAGAACAAGCCAAAGAGCTGTTTTAATCATCCTTTCATTCAGAAGGTGAGTAAAACGGGCCTTCCGTACTGCTAGGTTTGATTTTCGTCAAATGATGCACAGAAAGCCTCGTTTGCCCACATTTCGAGATCTGAAGGCTTGACAGCATTAAAACCGGGGGTTAATTTGCCGTTAAAAGAAAAAAACACAAAGATCCCTCCATCTGGTGCTTTTTCTGTCACTTCCCCCTGCGCTTTCTGTTCCTTCCATGAAGCAACTTCTTTCTGAAAGAGCCCCAGCCGCCTGCCCTGCCCCAGACCCCGAGGCACGGGGGGATCCCACCGCCCTGGGTCTCAGCAGAGCCCCTGCAAAGCCCCGGGGAGCTGCGCTGCGCCCCTGCCCTCTCCTGCCGGCGTGAATCAGCAGGCAGCACCGCTGCCGGCACCGCTGCCGACGGCCCATCCTTCCCAAACCGATGCACACGGTGCCGACGCTCAGCAGCCCCGGCCGGGTCCTGTTCCACGCAGCTCCCTGACCCACACACCCGCCTGGACTTTGGCTCGCTTGCTTTCTCCCCTCAGTGCAAACCAAATCCTCCCTCCTCAGGCGAGGACATCCACGCCAGCATTACCCAGCCAAGGGGTTCACTTTCTTCTACGCTTCCTTGGTGGGTGTCTGTGCACCCAGAAAGGTGCCTGCCGGCTACCGAAGCAGCCGCATCCGAAGCCCCTTCGTCTTGTGCAGCCCCAGCCACCTGCAAACCGGCATCGTCACCTTCGGTGTGCCCTTCTCCTGTCCCCAACGCGGAGACGTGCAAATCCCTCAGGCCGACAGGACTCGAGGCTGGAGGAAATACAGCCCTGGGAGATGCCGCAGAAGGGAGCCTGGTGCTGATTTCCCAGCCCACACCTGCACAACGCTGCTCTCTGGAGACGGACGGGGCTGTCAGAGCGTCGCGGAGATGGCAGAGTGCCACCTGGCCCAGGGGTGCGACGCGAGGAGCAAGAAATTTTAATTTTAAGCATTTTTTCATCCTGCTCTTCCCCCGGATCCAGGTAGCACTGGATTTAAAACACAGGCAGCACTGGATTTAAAATCCAGGTAGCACTAGATTTAAAAGAGCAAAACAAGGACTAGCTCTTGCCCATCGCTCCTTCCACATTTTTCTGAAAAATCTCCAGAATTTCCCCTTTGACCTGGCTGTTAAGGGAAACAATCCTTCAGATTTCCACTGCAAAACCACCCGATCGCAAAAAAGCTCTATTAACATCCAAACCTCCCTGAAAGCGCAAACCCAAAGAGCAAGTCTCGTCTGCCTGCGACAATTTTAGCATCAGAGATCACCTTGGTATTGTAAATAGCCAACATCTGGCATCAGATGCACAGTAAATGAGCTGAAAGTGAGCCCCCCCGGGCAGACATTTTATATCTATTAATAAGAAAAGGAAAACAATTATCTGTCTTGCTCCTACCACCAAACATTAGGAGCCCATTAAGAGTGGAGACGAGAGGAGAGGCGAGCCCTGCGCAGTCAGGGCACAAGGACGAACCTGGAGCATCGCTGCAGCAGAACCAAGCCAAACCCCAAAGCTGGTATTTAAAGGAAGTCGAAATGGTTGGACGTCCCCCGTCCCCATAAGGTCCTTTCTATCCCAGCGCCCGAGGTGCCATCTCTGCTGCCATCCCTCACGAGGGGGGGCTGAAAGAGGCTGAGGGTGGGGTGAGCACCCCCGGGGCCATCGCCTGCCCCAGGTCGGAGCCAGGCGGCATCTCCAGGGACGGAGGCAGATTCCAGCTGAGCTGTTTACATAAACATGTTATCAAAACCGCAGCTGAAAAACAACCTGGGTGCAGTGCTAGGGGCAGGGGGAGGGAGGAAAAAAGGAGAAAGCCAAAAAAGCCCTTGGCCTCGTCTGCTCCTGCAGCCATGATTCACATGGCTTCACGCGCTGGGGGCTGCTGGGACGAGACGAGGCAGCTCTCCAGAGCCCAGCCTGCGAGATCGGGATCAGAACCGGAGTCACAAGCTGGACTCAGCCTCCCAGTGCCACGACTGAGCACCGGGGAGAGGAAAAGCGGGAGGTAAATGCCAAGGAACAAGGAGCGAGCCCAACCTGAGAGCTCAGGAAGCACCCAAGCCTTAGGACAGAGGACGTCGGACAACCCCCTCTGCCCAGCCCCAGGACCCTTTTAAAGCAGAGACAAGCTGGGAATAACTCATTGCCTGGGCTTCAGAGCCTGCCGCCTGCTCTGACCCGGGTCCCACTGTGCTGGAGGCCACACCAACCCTGCGGAGATGGCACCACAGCCACCCCGGCCACGCGCAGAGGCACGGCTGGCTTTGAAGGTCCTGTATTTCCCAGATTAGCCAACCCCCCTCAGGAGCGAACCCTGGGCAAACGTCACCATTCCCAGGAAACAGCTCCTTTTGCTCACAATTAGAATTTCTGTTTCCTTTTTTTTTTTTAATACTTACATGCCCCATACTACCGCTTCTGAACTTCCCAAATCTCCCGCAGGCATCAGGCTCCCTGACCTGGAAAATGAGCTGTTTGCAGCCTTGACTAGTTGACACGAAGGAAAGCTGGAGGTTTCAAAAGCATCTTCACCCTCTCTCCGGTGGAGCTGGTGGCAGCTGGAAGAGCTCCACTCCTCTGGAATTGAACTCCTCGACTCCATTTTCTTCCCCAAATGTGGTACTATGATGTGTAAGAGCTGACAAAAGGCACAGATGGCACGCCACGTTGAAAACCCAATGAATCAGATACTGTGGCTTTTTAGGGGGAGGTTATTTTTTGGCTGACAAGCAGCAGAGTGAGGTAAGTGGCCACGAGGAGGTGAAAAAATGGTGGCGAGCAGCATTGTGCAATTAATGTAAAAAAAAAAACCCCAACAACTAAAAATGGTCCCGCTACATCCTAGATGATTAGAAACAGCCTCGAGGGCAACCACAGGCTGCTTGGAGATCTCCTCTTGGAAATGCTGCGCCCTGGGAGCTGGGCAATTTGTATCTCAACATCAATTACTGAGTGGGGCTGCCTCACTGGGGTCTGCACGGCCTGGGGACGATACGCGGGCGAGAGGGTGAGCACAGAGGGGAGGGCTCGTGCTGATGGGGAAAATGAGCTGAGCAGCCCCCAGGACAGCTCAGCTGCCTCCCCGCAGGGCTCCGACAGCTCACAAAGCCCCTGTACGCGATGGCAGCAGCGCAGGTAT
>Ga0181612_114628_pt1 | contig 12699 bp, 4 predicted proteins | sample HoacroProtozoa21_FD_119630 | JGI IMG/M metagenome (GOLD analysis project Ga0181612, IMG submission 119630) | Hoatzin crop microbial communities from Cojedes, Venezuel. Combined Assembly of Gp0051906, Gp0051904, Gp0051908 | reverse complement strand
GCCTTACTAAAGTCCAGGTAGATGACATCCACAGCCTTACCTTCATCCACTAGGCAGGTTACCTTGTCATAGAAGGAGATGAGGTTGGTCAAGCAGGACCTGACTTTCATGAACCCTTGCTGGCTGTGCCTGATCCCCTGGTTGTCCTTCACGTGCTCGGGAGAGGCAGGGTATCAGGTGAGTCCTCTCTGCCACTTGCCATGCAGCTGGACATCAAAAGAATGCTTTAGAAAATGGGCATGTACGGCATAGCTCTTGCCTGTGTAGGATTATAAGTTGTCATGGAGCCAGCAGGGGCTGCCTTTTAACTTTATGCAAATAGTAAAGAGGCTGGATATAAAAACGAAAACATACTTTTGACAACCAGTTTTGAAAAAATGACTGATTGATGTGGGAAAATAAAATATAGAAGAAATGAAGTGTTGCATTCAGCAGGAAGATCTCAATCCAAGAGTGGGATTTTGAAGTCTGACTGCTTCTGAGGATCATCAGTTAAAAAATCATAGCAATTCAGGGAAAAATTTTTTCAATTCAGGGAGGAGAAATCAGCTTAATTCTTAAATCTTAAGTAGCTCCCTTGGCTTTTCTTGAGGCTTCTCAAATTCACTCCAGGATCCAAATCCCTGTTCAGCTGTGTTGTGCAGTCATTTTATGAAGATGACCAGTGTTTTGCACAGATTAGAAGGCAATTGCTCCTTCCCTGAAGGGGAGTCAGAAAATTTTCTGAATAGGTAGAAAATATTTCATATTTTGAGGGGTCTTTTAAATTGTCTTTAAGTGTTGTCTTGCTCTCCCGGTAATAAGATGCAGATCTTGGTAGCTCTGACATCCTAGATTTAGTTAGCACATCAAAGGAACGTGAGGGGTATGTAAAAATGGATCCTGACGTGTTTTTCGCGAGTTATTTTCTTATAGAAAACAGAGCGGTTACCTCCAATTTTCATAATAGTCTTTTTGCCATTATACTATTGTGAAGCAGCTTTGCCCTTAGAACTTCTTCATTCTTGCTCAGATAAAAATCTCATGCTTAGAGTCCCACTGATGCTTTCAGATGGACAAAAAAGGAAGGGTTTTCACACCTACTTCTTCTATGTATTTTCTTGAGAGACAAGACTGCAGATGACTGAGATGTCTCTAAAAAATACCAAGCTTTTTATGAGAAAGGAGTGATTAAACACTGCAGGACTGCGCATAATGTTTAAATGCATTAAAAGATGAAAGCCTCTTGTGTTGCTGAGAGCTGATAATGGTGCCATGTGTTTTTGAAGGTAGAATATTTTTCTTGACTTGCAGTTAGTTCTCAAAAGCAACGCATACTTTTATGATTTATATTTGAGGATAGTTATCTTCAGTCACTTTATGTTCCCATCTTCACAAATGTGTATTTTTAACTTGAAAAGCAAAAAAATGGAATCCAAAGTCTTCAGGTTTAGCAGAAATGTGTAGGATTTTCACTGCTTGGAAAGTGCTAAATATCTTTTCCAGGATCAGAGTTTCCTTGCAGTTTGGGAAATCTTAATATCAAACAAAGAGTCTGATTTCCAAGAATGTATGTGGTAAATAATATGAACGAGGAAAAACTGTATCAGAGGGATCAAAGGACTTGTGTGTAGTGATAGGTTTAGCTCCCACACTGATAACGTGTTTGATTAGGGAATAGTACAATCACTGGAGGAAAAAAAAACAAGGCATAACAACAATGAATTAGAAATGGCATGAAGAATTGTAGAGTAGAATTTATTGTATCTCTCAATCACAATGAAATTAACCTCTGTTCCATCTCTTCTTCTTCGTGTATAAATCCAGTGTTAGGATTCCAGATACAGAAAGAGACATGAACATGCTCAAAGCAGTAGCAATAAACTCATGATTCCATTCAACAAATCAAGACAACTCCTGTTCAGCATAGTGCCTGATCTTCCAAGGGACACACAGGAGAACTCTGATAGGCTTCAGTGTTGTCTGCCTCTGTAGACCTGCCATCTGCATCTGGTAGTGCTAACCTCGTGACAAGAAGAAAAAGGAAACAACTTCATGTGAGTAAAGAAACTTCTTTTGTCTGACTTGGTATTTATCTGTTGCAAGAGTCCATGTGAATTCTTGCCGGAATTTTTCTGCTTCCACAGGAGGCAAGCAGGGCTTTTGGATTTTCACACTGGATAGTGAGCATATTGTGATCTTTTTAAGACATTACATAACATAGGTACAGGCTGTTCCTCTCTGATCTGAAATACTTGTTGCATTAACACATAATTACTCCACAAACTAAAATACTGTTATCTGCAACCATTGATACCATAATTAAAAACAAATGAAAACCTAGATATACATATCCTAGAAAAACTGAAGGGGTGCACAATTTTTTTTTTAAAGCCTGTTTTCATTTAAAAAAAAAAGCTGTTTAATACTCCTCTATGCATTTAGTTTTATAATGACATTTCTTCTTAACACATTTATTAACATATTCTCCTTTGCTAAAAGCCTTGTGAGTTTGTGTTAAAAAATTAGGTTTTACTGATAAAGCCAAAACCTGGCAAACTTTCCAGGAAAAAAATCTCATTCTTTCTTAGTGTTAATCATAGTGTACGTGCCACAAGAGTAATGCAATAACTTGATTTTCTGAACTACATTATTGGCTTGAGGGAGGATAGCAAAGACTTACTTCGACAGATGAACTTATTATTAATGCAAGAATAGGATAAATATACTATAAAAGTATACCAAAATGCTATTTCACATAGCTATTTTTGTCTTGGTAAGAAACAATCTCGTAGACATTAAACCTCTCCAGTTTCCTAAGAGGAATCAGGCTTAGACAGTAGGAATTAAAAGAAAAGAAACATTGAAAAATAGATTTGTTACACCTGGGATGCTAGAAAGGAACTCATTTGTGAAATAATTGTCTGAACTGAATTACAGCCACCTCCTCTGCTGCTTGCATTCGTCACTCTAGGTTGTAAGTCCTCATTGCTAAAAGTTACAATCTAATAATAATAGTAATAACATTAGTACTAGCACTAGAAGCTTCAAATGATGTGTTCCCTTTGTGTTAGGTAATACACAAACAATTGAAAAGGAAAGATCAAGGGAAAAATAGACGCTATTTTATTTCCCATTTCACATCAATGAGTCACTATACTTTTTAGCAAATTTCCAGTGTTCTCCTGAATTAGGGTTTGATTCTGGAGTAAGAGTTATAGCACACCAGCTGCATCTGAATTCATCTTTGCCTGCATGCTGCACTTTCCCCCTGCCTCCTGCTGCTTTGATTGTCCATGTTAGGCACCTCTTGTAGCACGTGCAGGACACTTGCCTAGACCTCCTCTGCGTGAAAATGAGTGTGCAGGGAAGCGAACAGTCGGTTGTCATTTTCACGGTGTCACTTAAAATGGAAGTGGACCACAACAGAGCATCCGCCAAGCGTTTGAGAGCTGAACTAGATAAGCGTAGCTGTGTTTGAACTGAGGTCCATCTAACACAGTATCTCACCTCTAACAGTGATCGGTGGAAGGTACTTATGGTGGAGTGCAAGAGCAGACAAGTATACTCCAAATACTCACCAGGCCATCCTTGTTCTTTTAACACAATTAACAACTTTTGTGTTTCATAGCTGTTGAAGTCTCTTTTCCCCACACTAGAAATCTTCCAATCTCTTTTTAAACCTACAGGAATTCAAAAAACTCATTAGTTCTTGTGGCAAGGAGCTATGTTTCTTAAACCTACCCTTTGCGATTTTTTTTTTGTTCTGAAAATTTGCACCTAATTTTCTTTGCTGCTCCCTGTTGTTACTGATAAGACACAGAGAACTGCTTTCTAGCCTCTGCAAGCTATGCTTGAGATTATAGGTCTCTAGCATGTTTTCTCCCCTGTTACCTCTCTTCACAGGCTAAATAATCACATTTTATTAGCTCTTCACAGACAAAATCAACACAATATTCTGATACTCCTTATCTTTCTGCCATTTTTCCCCCTTCTACAGCCTTTTTCAAAGTCAGGAGCAAAAACACACGTAGAGTTCAAGATACAGATCTCATGAGGATTTGTACAATGGAGTTATGTTTACCAGCTTTTTTCTCTCTCTCTCTCCTAACAGGTCTTAAAACTTGATTTTCTTTTTTGACCATCCTGTTGGTTCACTCTTCCAGATGTCATGGTCCGTCTGAATGTCAGCCCTGTCTTTTGCAGAAGCAATATTAATTGCTCTTCTCAAGCCCTTCCAGCTTGGCATCATCTGCAAGCTTGTTGACCGTGCACCCTGTCCTATCATACAGACAGTTTAATGACACATTAAACAGAAGATCAAAGATGTTCAGTCACTTCTCCTCCTCTTCTAATGATTTTAAAAGTTTCAGAAGGTTACTTCTTTTATGATTCTCAAATACATAGCAATATAAAGTTTTTTCCCCTCAGGTGGTTCTCTCCACAGTCTGCAGTGGAAGGTATATTAAAATGTTTCCGTTTATTACAAGTTTCTTCTGTTTTAGTCTGTTACTGAATTGCATTTTTTTGATAATAAAGATGGAGGTGATGGAGAGGCCCTTCTGTTTACCAAAACTTTGGATGTGGCTTGTGTTTCTGACGAATATTGTCTGATAAATTCAGTAGAATGTAATAGAATGTTTCAGATCCTATATTAGGGAGAGCACTGATGCTCCATATTTCATATTAATACTCTCAGTTTTAATATGTGTATTTATTATATCCATTTCTCTCTGATATAGCAAGGGAAAGAACATTTTGATGCATTAGGCTGGAAAAAGTAAAGGTATATTGAGCTAAAAAGACCGGATCACTGAATTAAAATAATTGATACATATGAAAAAGGAGCTGTGAAAATATGAGAAAAATATATGACACATTGAGAGATCACATGTTTCCTTAAAATGTCCTGTGACTGTTCTTAAGTCTTCTTGTGCTCATCCACTTGTTTTATATTATAAAATGGTCTTCTAACTTTTGGATTAGACTTACTGATTGCCTCTTGATATTCAAATGATCTTGCACCAGCAGAATTAAGGTCTGGCACAAATATCTTTTCATTTCTCTTGTTTACTACCCTCGTATTTTAAGGGTATTCATCTTGTTAGGTTTGAATCAGATAAATCACAGCATTTTCTCAAAAAATATTATAGGACGGAGATCCTGTTATGTTGCTAACTGTATCTGGCTCAAAATAGATGAATTTGAAGTGGGTGGCCAGAATTAGAGGCAATGTTCTAGATGAGCTCTTACATAATAGCATTCAAAGTGGAAAACTGGAAACAGTTTGACTAGAGCATCTTAGCATTTTATTTGCCTCTTCTATAACTTCTTGAAACTGGTAGTTCACAGTCTGACTAACCACAGATATTTCTTTCTCCCCTTGTCTTGCAGCTGGTGTAAGCTGAGATCCTTAGTGTTAGTCTGCCAATAAACGATGGGAAACTGCTGTACTTTTACATATTGTCACATTTCTATTACTTCATTGTCAAACACTTCCACTTTGTTTTGTTCCATTTCTTCTATGCTTTGACAACATGTTCCTGGTGACTCTTGTGTCCTTTGCCTAGCCCCTGCTCTCCTGGCACATGACGGCAGAGAATTGTTGAGTCCCTTGAGCACCAAGCAGGTAGCTCTGAATGCTCCACTCTGCTCTGAAAACCTGGGTCCCTCACTTTCATTCCCCTTGGTTTTCACCTCCTCTGCTTTTTCTTTTCTCCTTTAGTTTCTTTCCAAACTCAGTAGTTCTACTCTATGACCTCCCCAGATCAAGGTTAAAACAAAGAAAGTACTCAAACATATATCAGACTTTCTGTGGGGTGTACTGTGCCTAGAAATGGGAGGAAATTGATTTCTAGAAGCACAGCAAGTTTAGTCAATATGTTCATTGTCTTCAACGGTGTAGACAGGATTGTTGTTCCGAGGCACCATCAAGAAACAGCCAGAGGGAGGACCAGCGATAGTAGACGGTGGCTGCAGTGCAGATAGAGGTACTGCTCTCCCCAGGGTGTGTAGTCCCCCCATATCTGAGCAGGGTGGGTCATAGCAGGGCTCCACGAAAACGGGATACTCACTAGGTCCACTGTCCTCTCATGGATCCCAGTCAGGAGGAGGAGGAGGAGATGCAGCCAGAAATTAAGAAAGAAAAGCAGGCAGGGCTCAAGACAGGCGAACAGGTATGAGGTCCATCCAGGAGACAGTGTTTGAAACAGAGGAGAGGATACATACAACTACAGGTGTCACAGACGAAGTAAACAATAGCTTATAGTGGATCTGGGGTTTATTTAAGAAAAGAAGAGAACAGAGTTCTTACTCTATTTGATGACTACACACTCGCTCACTTCCCATGCAGAGTTGCGTTCACTAATGCCTATATAGTTTATGTGCAGGCGACTTTGTCTCATGTCCCTTCATTAATCAGAGGATTCAGAATGTGCTGCTTTGGTTTAGTTCAGTTGTTAACAAAATTTATGACCAGCCCACGTCACTTGTAGCTAGCAGGTTCCTGTCTGAGAATTCAAAAGTTCAATTTCAGACTGTCATCCACAACCAATTATCCGCAGCTTGTAATCATTAGCATAGCTCAGTCTAGGACTGAAGGACCAAGCCTGAGCTTAAATGGAGTTCCTGGACCAATCTGCAGAGCTTGTGTGGGTGGAGGTCCCGAGGAAGGCTGGTCAAGGCAATTTAGGCCTTCTAGTGCACTTGTGGCCATGCATTCATGAATTGCCTAAAAAGCCTCCTGAAACTCTTCAAACGACCAACTTGGAATGTTATTGATAGGCTAAAATATTCTGCTCCATTTTATCATTGCTTTTTTTGTTCTATTCTTATGCAAATTTCTTCCTGGATTTTCAGCACCATCCATCTGATCTAAAAGGAAGCATTAATCTGCATATATTCTAGAGCTGAAGCTGGCTGAAGCCACTACCTGCTTCTTGTATTTTACGTGTGATATGTATCCAAAGTATGCTGCAGTAAGGGATTCCAAACCACAGTCAATGGTGGTAGCCAAGAGGTTTTAGGAGACCTGGCTCAGCCAGCTGCAAATACACATGACCTTGTAGGATCTTACCCTGAGTTTGTTTTGATGTGGTCAGATGCAAGACATTTCCAAAACAGCAGCAGTGTAGCTGTAATGCGCTGGGAGTAACGGCAGAGCAGATCATCTGTGCACGCAAAGACAGTTCGGAAATAGTTTTGTTTCTGAAAGTATTCCTTCCTCTAGAATAAGCAGATACCAGATTTTACAATCTAGTAAATAAAGGAAGATAAAGTACTCATTAAAAGTAATGTACCTTATACCTTAGACATATGCTGCTTAGAAGCAGCTGTAAATATGTTATTATTCCAGTGACAATAGTAGCTCCTTAGAGAAATGTTCCTGTGAAAATACGGTCTGCATATGTCTGCCAGACTGACATTCACTGCACTGATGAACATAGAGATACCCTTATGCTAATCCCTCAGTACAGCTTTTATTGCATCAGTCTACCTCCAACTGTGGAGAAACTTCTGTTTTCTATTTGTCTGAAAGAAAATCAATGCAACCAATAGTGTCTTTTAAAAAGAAATGTTCCATTTCAAACAAGAACGAAGTCAGAGGAGTGCTGTGATTTGAGCTATACCAGACAGCTGACAGAATAATTTCTGGATGATGTACAGCCCATGTGCAGAATATAGCTCAGTAAGCAATACATTTGGGTGACAGATTGTTTGTGTTATTTGGCTCACCAGCAGCTGAGAAGGGAAGTGTAATTCTTAGTTGGCTGACCAGTCAGAGTAAGCATGTCTCTGCGTGGCCAGCCAAAAAGATACCTGCCCATACCCTCCAGACTGGAGGCACGCTGGTTTGTCAGCACACCAAGACGCTCATGTGTTTTCCTTGTCCTGCTGCTCAAGGAAATGCATGTGCAGGACCTTGGCTCTGTGGTTTTGCAGGCAAGCAAGCCCATCAGTGCACAAGTATATTACTGTACTACTTTAAACAACTTTTTTGTTTTGTTTGGCTAGGGAAAGGGGACAGCAGATTTTTGGGGCAAAGGGAATGAGAAGAATGTATCACAGCAGAAAAGAACGTGCTGTCTGCTGTGGTTAAATTAAATATGTTTAAGCATATATCCAAGTATCTTTGTTCATATTTGACATGCCTGGACTAAATTCGTGCAGTTGTCCTTTCATAAGCTATAGATGGGTGACAAACAGGCAATTCAGATTACAAATATTTCATTTTTTTAGATAAAATGAGGAAACAGAATGCATTTTGTCCTGTCTTTCTGAAACATTTTGGCTATGTCACTTAAAATATTGAAAGGTCATTTCTCTTTCTCATTGCAAGGCTTTCATCTTGAATAACTCTTCTACTTGTGAAGAAAGCACTTTTGTCATATGCAAAAGGTAGAGAAATCGTAATTTTGTCATTCTTGAAATGTTAAACTACAGGCATTTCTGTAAATATGGCTGCTACAGACCTGGTCTAATGCATAGGGGTTTTTGCAATTCAGCTCAGCTGTTCTTTATCCTTTCAGTGATACTTCTCTTTAAGCAATCATCAGGTTTATGTGGCCTATGAAGTTCTTGTGAATGGAGAAGAAAAAGCTATATTCTAGGACTTATAAAAGCAATAGCTGATAACAAGATACCCCCTAGCTGCCATCTCCTACAGATTTCATTTCCTCAGTACTTGAGTATACACATTGTCATATTTGCATTTAGCATAATGGCTGGCAGAAACAGGACAGAGACTTGGGGGATGTGCAGGTAGGTGTAGGCAGAAGAGGTATCTAAGTATAGATACAAAAGAGAAGGGGGGAAAAAGTCATAAAGAGAGTGGTTAAGCACTGGAACAGATTGAGCAGAGAGGCAGTGGAATCTCTGCCCTTGGAGGTTTTCAAGACCCAGTGGGGCAAGGCCCTAAACAACCTGATGTAGCTTAGGAGGTAGGCCTGCTTGGTGCAGGGGGTTGGGCTGGGCGACCTCTGAAGGTCACTTCCACCATGAGTCTTTCTGTGGTTTTCTGTATCAGCGCTAATGAAACAGTAATCTTCTACAGAAGTAAACTATCTACCTCAGAAGATTGTCCAGCTGCTCATTTTCTTTCACTAGCTCTTGATGTGGTTCCTCAGTTATGCCAAATTAGCAAAATTAGCATTCCTTTGCACACAAAATCAGGCTTGTTCATATGCCATAATTACTTTCACTTCCCACCTTGCAAACTTTGGCAGACATTTCAGTGATTAGATGCTATCACTCTGTTGACAATGTCTGTCTGTGCTTCTGAACATCTTTGTGTCAAGGACGAGACCCTGACTTGTTTGTGGAACCCTGCTCATGGATGTGGCTTAGTCTAGGGGCACTTCTGATGAGTAAGATTCACGGGGGACAGGAAAGAAAGCAGTTTCCTCTTGCTCCGTGGCTCTTCTCCATTTTATCTCACCTCCTCCCCCTCTACTTTCTTAGTCAAATGCAGGCTTCAGATCAGCCCCTAACCTGTTCGTTCTCTGTTTTCCTGGAAGTTCTTAATCCTTTTTTCATTGCTAGGGTTCACTGCTCTGCTCTGTGAGCTAGACTTTCCAGAGGCAGCAGGAAAAATGAAAAAATTCTACACTGACGATGAAATTAGTTATGAAGGAATAGATCCTACCCAATTCAGCCAGGAATTTCCTTGGGAAATCATATGCATCACTTGCAACAATCTCCCAACCTCTTGCATTTTAATATTTCTGGTGGTTGTTTTTTGCTGTGATATTCTGGATGTTTTTTGTCTGGAATGCATTTCTGGGTGCTTATTCTCAGTCTCCAGCAATCCGTGCAATTTTTGAAACTACTCACTTTCTATAGCTAATTGGGTTAATCAGAGAATTCAGATGAAAGGACTAAATCTTGACAGTATGAATAATGTTTCCTCCAACTATTAGACTCAAATGATAATTCATGGTATTCACAAGCCGAAAGTCAGAGCATTTTCCTAACTAAGGGTATATTTTTCACTGGTTTCCCATGCTGATAAACTCTACTGAAGTCTTTCTGTAGTGGACATTTACATATGACAACTGCACCATTGAAATAAATTACCTTTTTAAACTGTGCGAGTTGCACATCCTTGTGGTCTGCTCCTGAGATATCTCATGTGGGAATCAGTACAACTGTTCTCTTGTAAGTGACTGCTGAATGGAATCACTCCTAAAGTGCTTAACAACTCACATTCATAAGGAGACACTTTACAGACTTGCAAAGCTTATGTTTCTGTTGAAAATTTCAGCACTGTTGGCTCTTTTCAGTTTCAGTTCACAGCTGATACAGTCTGCAGTTCAATGAAAATTCAGGCACTGCATGAATACTGCCCCTTAGCTCCCAAATATAGAGTTTTATACTTCCTTAGATTGACGTTGCTATGCTGTATAGATTGGGTCGTCCTTTCTATCTGCCTATAAAGATGACTCCATTTGCAATTAACGGTGTCAGGCCCCAGAGCTTGCTCCCCTGTTCTGGGAATTTAACTGACTACATTCATTCCCAGCTCACTGACGGGAGCTGTGCTGAAGAAACAGACAACAAGACCCAACAGAGGTCCCCTCTCCTTGCCTTGGGAGCTGCCTTCATGCTGAAGTTCTCTCCCTTGGTCCCCATCTGAGCTGTATTGCAACCATGGCTATGCCTGCCCATCTGATCCACTCGTCTGGATTCTGACCCTGACCCACACACTGGACTTTCCATCTTGACCACAGACTTGTCTGTCATTGTGAATTTGGCTGGAGACCACTGGAATTTGGCTTACCCTGCTCACTGCCTCCAGACCAGGTCTTCATCCTGACTTGCTGACACGACTTCCTGGTGTGATCCCAAACCTGCCTTATTGCTGTGCACTTGTCCACAGCAATTGCCATGTGGACTTGGCAATCTGAGCTCTTGGCTGAACCTGGAGTCTCGCTTTCCCTCAGGGAGCAGCCTGCCCTTGCTGCAGTTGAGTCTCCCTAAGGTAATAGCTCACTTCCCCAAGGTTTTTTTGTATGCAAATATTAATAATAAGGCATTCAGTGCCCACTATGAACTAACAGTAAAGAAGATTTAGGTCCCAGAATTGTTAACATTGATTTGTGCTTAGCATGAAGAGTCAAGGAAAACTGCTCCTTGCTACCGCAGCCATAAAAATGAAACAAGGAATTGCAGTTTGAGTGTGGTCTCTAAGAGTCACCCCTTTCAGAGAGACAACCTTTTAAAAGTCATGCAGATAACAATGGCACCAGCACGATCTTTAAGCAAAACAAAAGCATTTTAGTGTTATGTAATGTGGACTGTAGGAAAATCAGCCCTTTGCACTAGTCACGATTTGTATATTTGAACATATGTCCCAACGATACCATTGGGTTTGTTTTTTCTAGTCATTGGGAGATGTAATTCTTGTGCATCAACTGGAAAATTCAGTGGTTATATAAGGCATTCAAAAAGTTGCTGTTTGAACTCTTGCTATCTGTCTTATTTTATCTGTCTGTAACTGGTAATTATGAGTTCATGCTGATCTACAATTTCAGTTTCAACAGCAGTACATTTAAAAAGTCATTTGGTTTTAGTCCGTTTTATTCTTCTCTAGTAATACCTTTCAAGGTTTGGGTATAACTGTGCAATATCCATAAAAGTTCCAAACTAGTTGCTATTTTTTTGAACTGTATTATAGTAATGGGAGCTTCAGTGGCTGAAAAATGGGGCACAACAGAGCAGAAAATATGGTGAAGGGAGAGAAATAGAAAAGTAGAGGAAAAAAAAGATGTGAAACTGAGCACAAAGAAACAAGAGAAAAGCAGACTGTAATAACAAAAAACAAAACAGAATAAGTAACAACAGTGGAAAGAAATAGGAGGAGAATCATTAAAAATGGAATATAAATGTTTGGTCACTGCCTAACAAATAGATTAGCAAAATGTCATTTTTTATCCAATCTTATACCCATACACTTGACCTACTATGGTAGCTGAAAAACTAACAAGCCAGTGTGACATTTAAGTTTCTGAGAGAAAACAAAAAACTTGAGGTCGAATACAGCATAATAAAATGAAGAAAATTTGTTGCTGAGAAACTGCCTTTAAAACACGTAGAGGAGAAATCAGAATGTGAGTTCTTAGAGACTAGAGGGCAGACCAGCTGAACTTTGAGAACTGGACGTTCCAACGAGTTTGAAAATCTGGCTTTTTATAGATTATCAGTTGTGCTTGTTTTGTCAAAGAATAAATCGTATGTCTCTGATAAGATCTGTCTTTCTTCACAGCATGTTTATCAGCTTTCATTCTATTTCTATTCTTTAATTCCTCTGCTGTTGTATTCCATGGTTTTGGGGTTTTTTTTTGTTTGTCCACTTCTTCTCAAAATATTTCAAGCTTCTACGCACTAAGCAGGGATCACTCTTTTATTTCAAATGGAGTTTTTTAAGGGATAAGAAGCTATTATAGTCCTGACCCTTCTTCTCTACACTTTATTTTCTATAAGCAAGTTCAGTATCGTAGAATCGTAGAATCGTAGAATCAAATGACCTCTAAGATTATCAAGTCCAGCTATCAACCCAACACCACCACACTTACTAAACCACATCCCTAAGTGCCACATCTACACATTTTTTGAACACCTCCAGGGATGGGGACTCAACCACCTCCCTGGGCAGCTCGTTCCAGTGCCTGACCACTCTTTCAGCAAAGAAATTTTTCCTAATATCCAATCTAAACCTCCCCT
>Ga0181612_107525_pt1 | contig 12699 bp, 3 predicted proteins | sample HoacroProtozoa21_FD_119630 | JGI IMG/M metagenome (GOLD analysis project Ga0181612, IMG submission 119630) | Hoatzin crop microbial communities from Cojedes, Venezuel. Combined Assembly of Gp0051906, Gp0051904, Gp0051908 | reverse complement strand
TCCTGATTCAGTGCACACCAGCCAACTATTCCTGCAGTGCAAGCAAGAATACAATGTTGACTGGTTCTGGGATTGCCAGGTGAGGGGGGGCTGTACCACTATCAACAGTTCTATTGCTACAGCTAGTGACTAAATATACTGCAGCATGGCAATGGGAAGACATTTTGAAGACGTAGGGATGGCTGAAAGTGTTGGGGTTTGGTTTTTTTTTCAGTTGGTTGGTTTTGTTTTGTTTTGTTTTTTTAAATCCACAAGCTAGTTTTGCCACTGGATAAAAAGTAACATAAAAGTATACCATTAGTTTCTTTGATTGTACTGTAATTTTTAGAAAATGCTTGATTTTTCATGCAACAAATTGATTAATCTTATAATTTTACTATGATGTTCTGAATATTCTATTTGTTTATACGGACACTTAACCAGAACATTGCTTTTTTGAGTATCTTGCAAAGTTAGGTGGAACCTGCCATCTGATATAATTTAGAGAGTCTTTTAACTTTTGAAATAAATGAAAGCCATTTACACTTCTAAACACTTCAAAATGTTATTTAGTACAGCAGTGAGTAATTTGATCCTTAGCTAAAAGGACATAATTCATGTCCTGACCCTATGCAGCAAATATTAAAGGATTTTCAGCAAGGTGAGCCTCCACATTTGTGGGAGATAAATAACGCCTTCAGGACTTCTTTGATTTAAATTGTGTATTTGAGAACTTTTGTTGATGGCATAATCTTCTGGTTTTGAGTGTTTATATCTAGCTTGTTTGAAAAATCTGATATTTTTCCTTGTTTCTTTTTGAATTTCAGGTCCCAGCCAAGTATGCCATCATGTTTATTGCTATGCAGTACAATGTCACCTATACCACTGGTGAGATTAAATTTGTTTTTTTTTCTTATAATACAAGATCTCAACTATTAAAAATTACTCAAGGCTTCAATTCACTTTTGTAATATAGTGGAACTCTCATATTTGTCTTGTCTGTTTTCGGATTTACTAATACTATATTCGCTGAAACATTCTAGCATTTTCTCTGTTGCTTGTGAATAATTTGGGTTATTTTTCCCCGTAGTTAACACTGCTACTAACTTACATTTTAATGTGAAAAGCATATATTCTTTCCAGTTTTTGATACAATCAACAGGAGTTACCAAGTAACAGAGTATTGTGGTAATATTCTAGATACCTGTTGCTTATTTGTGATTTCTCATGTCATTAGTAATAGATTTCTGTTTTATATTTCAGAAATACCACATTATTATTCTCACATAACTGATGTTGCTGATTCAGTCATGCTTTTAAATAACAAAAGGAGAAAGTACTGACTTTTTTTAAAAAAAGAATATTCCTTTTTTAAAATTTCATACCTGCTGCACTATATACAAGTGGTAAGCAGCTAATGGGATTTCTTAATTTGTGAACTCAATTTTTCTTAATAGTATTGATAGCTTTCATTTTTTTCCAGGAATTAATCTGCACAAAGTCTTGAAAAAAATGGGTACTGTGGTAGAATTATTCCAGATCAGAAACTAAGGTCCAGAGAAAATAGCAAAATCTATGACTTTTGTTCTAATCTTGACTTCAAAATTTGAGACCTCTGTGCTGCAACCATTCTAAATAGTGTAGCCTTCTGACTGCATTTAATATCTTCAAAATAATGCATTGATCAACTTTGTTTGCAGTAATGAATATATACAATTTTTTGCAAATGTTTCCTGAGATGTTTAATGTTGAACACTTGAGGTGTACACAGTCAACGGACTTCTGTTTTACTGGCATTTGAGCAGCATCAAGTAGAAATCTCCTATGGCAGAGACAAAAGTAAAATCCATGTGTCAGTTACCAAGATGCCTGTGATGTGACTTCTTCATAGTGTTTGGTGCATGCATGTGTATGTATCTGTGTGGATATACATACATACAATGGAAAGAACAAGGTATAGCTTTCTTTAGTTTTAATAGGAGGTGTGGATGAGTTCTGCACAAGCAATTCTGAGGTCTCAGTTCTGGCCCTCTGCAGACAATGAGTGTATTACTAGTGAAAGTCCATCCTGAAAAACAGTGGGACCAGGCAGAAATAGCATTAGCTATGCAATTACTCGTTCATTGATTATATCACAAGCTGCTTTCAAACATAAGAATAGGGCATCTGACACTTAGAGTTATATAGATGTCCTGTTTGTTAGGACCTTAATGTACTATTCATGTTACAGGAAGCAGTAATTGTTTTCTTCACACCTTTTAGCCTAGTTTCTTTTGGGGAAAAAAAAAAAAAAGTTGTTTGATGTCTGTATTTCTGCTGTTTTGCATTTGGGCAACACAAACAGTTTGACAAATCATAGAAGTCTTAAAGATAGCAAAACTCCTTGATGTTTATGAAAAGTGGTGGCTGTATGGGTAAGAGACATCCAAATTAATGCCCTCTCTTAAGTGAAAGCAGAAGAACGTAAATGTTGAACATGCTAGCCTGTAAATCAGGATGAGCATGGCTCTCGAGTAGTTGTAGTACAAGTTCTTTTTTTTCCATTGCAGCATCTCAGATGCGTAAAGAAAAGTGGGGTTGTAAGGGGTGTTCTCTTCTTTTGGTAACTTTGGTTTTGATTTGTAGCAACCTATTGCTAATTCTGGGGAAGTTGTTACTTACCAATGTGTTGAACTACCAGGGATACTATCCCCACTGTATAGTTTCTTTTTTTCCTACATATAGTTGTGATTCTTAAGATGGAATCTCGTTTGGTGTCTACCAAAGTATAGAGGATAGGGTGTTGGTGTGTTGCGTTTTGTTTTTTTTTTCCTTTTTTCTTTCTTTTTTTTTTCCTTCTCTTTTTCGATGGTCTAGATGAAAGAAATGGATTGAAGCTACAGCTCAGTGTATACTGCTCTCAGTAGTTCGTTCTAGGCTTATAACTATATCGTTGTAATGAAGGAAAAGATGATCTGATTTATCTAATTGGGCATAAAATGTAATTTTAAAAAACATAAAACTTATAACTAGTATCCTGTATTAATTTAACATAACTTCCAAGAACAACGGTCACTGCTGCCCTTTCTCAGTTGCAGAGTACTCCTTCATAAGAATGTAAAAAGAAAGTAAAAATGCACCCTTTTTTTTTTTTTTTTTTTAGATGACAACAGCGAGCAGTTTCATTTTTATGACTATGGTCCAAAAGACATTGCCACGATCTTCTTTTACATGCTCGTAGCTATTAATCTGCATGCTGTAATCCAGGAGTACATATTAGATGTAAGTTTATTGCTGGGATATAATTTATTTTTATAAACATGTCATTTTTAGCCATCGGTTGCCAACAGTTTTTCTTCAAGATCACTGTAAGCTGTGGTAGAAGGAATGGTTTAGCATTTAGAAGCCCTGTTATGATTGATCCTTTTGTTCTTTGTCAAAAATGCAAATAGACCTTGGTTTAGTGGTGGACTAGGTAGTGTTAGGTTAACAGTTGGACATTATGATCTTAAGGGTCTGTTCCAGCCTAAATGATTCTGTGGTTCTCGGATATTTTTACAGTGGTATTTCCTCAATTTGTTATGGTATAAACCACTGAATCTTTCTTTCAGTCAATATCACATATATTTTTCTGTAAAAGCAGATGTTAAATGTTCATGCCTTACTCAAAATATCTGTGAATGAGTCCTGTTGCATTACATTCACAAGATAGATTCAGAAAATTAAAAATGAAAATTACTGCAGTGGTGGATTTCTGTTTGTCAGCTGAGCCTTGCCTTAAACAGGGAGCTTAAACTTCGTTGTGTGCTCTTTTACATCAGCTCAGTTGTGAAATAAAATGAATTTGTTAAAGCCATAGTGAAGATGATGTATTATTAACTGATCTTAGAATGTCTTCACAAATAGGCCATCTGAGCCACAGAAGCTCAAATGGTTTTGAAGTGTGCAAAGAGATTTGAAAAATTTAACAATATGACTCTGATTATGGGGAAAAAAAAATTGTATGACTACATTATCTGAATATTTTCCATGTGAACTTTACCATAATGGCAAGTCTTATTGAAGCTAGTTGTCATGCCAAGTGCTGATCAAGATCTTAAATGGTGGGAGCTATGTATTTTGATTGAGGAATAGGAGATTTTGGGAGGAAAAAAACAGAAAAATAAACCAACTTGAGAGTGAACACTAACTCCCAAATAGCTTTCTTATTTTAGAAATTACATTTATTGGTCTGTTTTTTGTTTCTAGAAAATTAATAGACGTCTGCATTTGTCAAAAACAAAGCACAGCAAATTCAATGAATCGGGACAGCTAGCATTTTTCTACTTGTTTTCGTTCATATGGGGAGCAAGTATTTTGAATGCAGTAAGTAAGTCACATTTTGTGTTGTTTTTATTTTAAAAATTGACTTAAAGTATTAAGAAGGTCCTTAAATCAGTGGCCTTTTTCTTTAGGAAGAACTCATAATGAACCCAACTTCACTCTGGAAAGATTATCCCCGTTCTCGCATGCTGTAAGTGTTCTATTTTCAATTTTAAAAAATCTTGTACTTCTAATCACTGAATATTTAACCATCCCAAATTTTAGGGAACCACTAATAAGGTAGTGACATTGGTACCTTATAAGAATGACAATTAGATGAAAATATTTTCTTCTGTTTGAAAACTGCCAGATGTTTTATCCAAAGGTAGTTTTTGATGATGTGAGCATAGTTAAATGTGTTCTTACTTTTCTTCCACTTAACCATGGTAGCTGAGTTAGTGTTTGCAAGACAGGATATGTAATAGGACTGCTGAACTCTTTCACACTAAACAAACATGTTTGTTGGAAACTAAATTTTCAAGTTAGAGGGGATTTATAGCTTGATTTTTTTCTTTTATTTTTTTCAATTAAGATGACATTGTGTTGTTTGTCTGTCCCCCTCCCCCTGTTTTTTCCCTGGCGAGTGTGATAGATGGAAGGGGGATAATATACATTTTTTAGGAAGGGAGTTTCACTGCTCACAGAATAAACTGTTTCTGCGTGTTAGGTTTTCTGTTTTTTTTTATTTCCTCCTGTCTCAAAAGGTGATTCAGAACTTGCTATCAAGAAGATTATGGATGCTAATTCAAAAAACTGTCACCACAGTATTTGCAGTTCCTGTGATTTAAGAATCATAAACTGTAATGAGTCAGAAATTAATTCATTTAAGATAACAAAATCAAATCTCGTGTGTCATGTTGAAAGCTTGAAAACTCATCATCTTGTGGTTTCTTATCCTGAATTATTGTTTAGTTTTCAGGTAAAATTCTTCTATATTTGCCAGATAGCCTATTGGCTTCATGCACTGCCAGAGCTATACTTCCAAAAGATCCGAAAGGTATGGAGAGAAGTTGTCAGTATAGTTAATTAAATATCTATTATTTCCAATCATTCATATTAGTATTTTTGTTTATATTAACTATATAAATATGTACATATCTATATTTGTATATTCAGTTATTTGTATACTGTTTATGTATTTTAATTGCCTGCATTTCCTATCTAATTTAATCCAGGTGATCTGTAGGTTTTGATTCAGATAGTCTTTACAGAAATGTATACAATAGTGTGAAAAATAATCAAACCTAATGAATGATATGTTTTTTCTTTGGGGACGATATGGTTAAACTGTAACAGCCTTTATTACAACTTCTCTAATTTTAGGAAGATATTCTGAGGCAGCTATGTTATATTTGCCTTTACATTGCTCATATCTCTGGGGCCTATATATTAAAGTAAGTATTTGCATGTCCATTTTGAATAGAAAGATTATTTTCTTCATTATTTCATTAAAATTTCTAACATTCCTGTTTTATAGTTTGCAGCATTTGGGGCTAATTCTGATGGTACCTCACTATTTAGTGGAACTCATTTTTCATGCCTCGCGTCTTTTCTACTTCAGTGATGAAAACAAGCAAAAAGGGTAAATCTTGCATGTATTTATTAAAATTCAGATCTTTGCTTATAATTGTGTGTAAGTGAATCTGCATGTATGTAAAAGTACTCAGGTAGCAAACATCACTTGTTCAATGTCCACTGTTATCCACTTTGAATTCACGAGCAAGTCATTGTCATTACATAGAGTCAAGAAAGCAAATTCACTTCATGATCATCATCATAAGGTTTTACTGAAGCTTTTGTTAAAGTCCCATCATAGCTGTGTGTGTATTGGCTTCTGATTCTGTAAGTTGCCTGTTTGTTTAGATGTTCATAAATGTTTGTATGTGGGGACCCTTGTTTTTAAAAACAATTAAGCAAAGAAGTAGTAAAAGCAGCATTCCCTGTAAGTTGTTGGCAGGTCTCTGTCCTTTTGGTAAGGTGAGAAAAGTTGTTGGCAGGTCTCTGTCCTTTTGGTAAGGTGAGAAAGGTAAGTAACTATACAACAGAGAAGGTAATGTCTCAAAAAGTGTAGTTGATAAGATGCCTTCAATTATACATCTCTTGAGTAAGATTCTCAACTATTCTGAGAATTAATGGCTATGCATTTGAGAATGGAAGGAGATGAAGAACTGAGATATTTGATCATGAGGAGTGCTAGGAAGAATTGGATGTGTTTCATCATTTGAATGTAAAGACTTTTGGAGGTTCCAGTTTGAGTAAAGCAGCCTTGTCGCACTTACATGTTCTTGTCTCTTATTGTGTCTTTGTTTTCTAAATGACTGCCTGGCTGGAAGAGATTATTGTGAATGCCTTGCTTTCCTTCATGCAGTCCCTGTATACAGGCAGCCTCCCTAGAGGCAGTGTAATGCTGCTGCTCTTTCTGGTCTTTTGACAAGATTAATTTGTGTTGCTTCTTAAAACTAACATTTTTAATGGGTATGCTGAATGTTCTTTGTGGAAAATCAGTGTTAACTGATGCAAATAGGGAGAGAAAGTTAGCTGATCTTTCACTTGTATGTTGTGTTTAATTGTGAAGTTTTTGGAGCTAGCTTATCTGCTTTTTGTTATATGCCATCCAAAAGCATGAAGGCTAAATATTATTAGGAGAACATATTTTCCTGTCTTATGAAGACTCTAATGGTCAGATAAGCAACTATATCTTTCTTTGGCTGGAAATCGGTTATCCTTTATGCAATATTACCACAGTTTAAATAACAGGAAATGGAATTTGGTTTTCATAGCTGATGAATTGCAGAAGTATTTGGGACATTTTATTTCTATTACAACATGTAGCACTTACAATGTAAACTCTAGAAACAACACAATGTCAAATACTAGGTGTTTTTCTTGGCTCAGAAGTTATTGTTTCTTCTCACAGTTCTACATCCAGACATTGTAGCTTTTCTCAAAATCTTTTTTTGGAGGAGGGCATGAAGAGAGTTGCTTTTTAAGCAGTCTTGCTTATACTGCCAGAGATTTGAAGTATGTTTTCTTTAAGTTTTAAATCAGTTGAACAAGCTGGTGGGTTTTTTTTTCCAGTGGAAATTTTGGAAAGATGCTTTTTTCACACTGGTAGTGTCTTTTTTTAATCTATTCATCAGTCACACGATACGAAGTCTTTTTCCTATAGAAATCTTTGGTAGTATTACTGCCATTACATAGTTTTCTACATTAATTACTATCAGCTTAATAAAACTGTTCTTCAGGGTTTTTTCCCTGCATCCTGTAGCAAAACCTTCTAAATGCTGAAAATCTGCAGGATGGCATCTTTCACGGTTAGCTATAAGCTATTGTTAGTTATTTGCTATCTGATTGCCTTCTGTTCTTGTCCTATAAATGTCTGGCTGTTAAAAATTGTATATATTGTCTTGATTTTCCAACTGTTTAATAAGTGTAAATTGTACCTTTAATATCAGCTTTCTGGCCTTATAGCATCACGATTACTTATAAATGGCTTACAGCATGAATGCCAACTTGAGATGTGTCTTTTTACTTCATTGTGCTTTCTGGTCAAAAGATAGTATAATGAGGCAGACTGAGTGTTTGCAGATGACCGTATTTTTCTGTAATTATTGGTTCCCTCCATGGACATTTCCCTATCATTTCTGAGAGTTTTAATGAAAAGTTCTTTGCACATTTGACTTGACTGGAAAGAAGTGGACTAAAAGGAGAAAGCACATTAATTTAATTATTTTGTTTTCAGATTTACCATTTGGGCTTTACTTTTCGTAATGGTGCGTCTTTTGACCCTAACTTTATCTGTCCTCGCATTTGGATTTGGTCTGGCAAGAGCAGAGAATCCAGGTTTTTCCATAGCAGATGGAAACTTCAACGTACTCCCTGTGAGGTATAACAAGGCTAGTAGACATTCATGCTTCTGTAATGTGGAATTTCAAAATATCTTTTAATAAAACAATCCAGGACGATAATGTGTTTTGACGAATTTCCCTGGGTGATATTTTCTTCTTGAGTAAGGGAAGATAAATTTTGGTCTTTTTTTTCTACCTTTTTACAAAAGTAGCAGAACAGAATTTATGGGAAATAGAAAAGAAGAAAGAAAAAATAAACTTTTTTTTAATTAATTGTTGATAATTATCCAAAAAAGCCTCGGATGATTATCTCTAAACTGCTCCCTCCCTTGCCCCTGTCTATACCAGACATAATATTATTTGTTGATATTAATACCCATAATTTTTGACTAATTATTTGTTTGGTGCCCTCCAAAAAGATTTTTATATCTTATTTTTTATATCTTCTATTTTTGCTTGTTAATTTTAAAATTTTATTACTTTTTCAGCATAGGCTCATCACTTTAACATTCACCCTTATAATTAAATGCCTGTAATCAAGTATGTGGGAGGGTTTTTGAATCTACATGATTTCTCATTCATAGATTGCTTGGCAGGAGGGGCCTCAGTGACACAATTCCCTATTGACCATTGAAAGCTATGGTCATAACTCCGTGATAAACATAATTGCTTCTAGCAATATACTTACATATGATTTCCGTTCACTTCTTGTGTGACACCCTAGTCTTGGGTAGAGCCTTCTGATACATCTAGTTTCCCATGGTATGAAGATTTAAATTGTTTTGATAGTAGACTTTTGGAGAAAAAATAAAATAGGTACAGATTTGCAGTCTATTAATAGTTAACTGAAACTTTTATCTGTCTCCAAAATCTCAAATCTTATTAGGATTGGCTGCCTGGGTGCTGTTTGTCTAACACAGGCCTGGATGATGTGGAAATTTATAAATTTTCAGCTGAAAAAATGGAGAGAACATGCTAAGAACCAGCTTCCAAAGAAAAAAATAACTAATACAAAGAGCAAACGAACAAAAAAGGAACCAAACAGAGGTCAGTGGCATATTTTTTCAGTTGTTTCTAGACCAAATGTTTTTATGTGTTGTATCGTCTTATATTTTTCCTTTCTGTAAAAGAGCAAAACCATCTGTCTTTTGACATGCAGAGAATATAGATAATATTATAGCTTGTGTAAATGTTGGGACATGTGCTTCTCTAATTCCATATTGCTAACAGGACAGCACACGGAGTACTATGTGTTTTAAGTGTTAGCCCTGGGTGATCTTCAGGATTATTCACTGAACTCTATGTTTATATAAATGCAAGGAACATTTCATGAAACTGGGCTTAGTGATTTCTTTCCATTTTAAATCATTCTTTTAAAATGTTGCTAAATTTATTTTTGTTTAACGTCAGGGAAAAGAAGTGTCATCCAAAATCCCTACTGTATTTCATAAATTCTGTTTCTATTATGTTTCAGACCATTAAAAGTAAGTTTGTTCTTCTATATAAAGACACATCATGTAAAGAACATCAAACCCAATGAAAAAGAATTCCAAAGAAACATTGTAGTAGCTGGCAAAAGACAGCTAATGGAGAAAGACTTTTAATTAAATTACATCATATCATTTCCAAATTCCAGTGTTAAATTAATTAAAGGAGTTAAATGGGAGTTAAGAAGGTTTGGTAGAGTGAAATTTCATATATATAATACACTGGATAGGGTTACGCATGAAAGATTGGGAATTGCTTCAGGGATTTGTGTAGAGCTTTGAAAAATGCAGTTTCTTGGGAATTTTACCACAGGCCAGCTCTCTTTCTGAAGTTGATCTTTATTTATTAGTTTCTACTAAGAGGAGTTGAATATCTGAGCATTCAGAGATTACTTGCTGAGTCAGCACTAGTTGAAGCCAATTGTAAGATTCTGGACTATAATGGTGCTCATCATTCCAGAGCAGCCTTTCCACTCTGAATGTAGCTGCAGATGCTTTTTTTTTTTTTCTCCTTTTTTCCTTCTCCAGTCCTGCAGATCATTCTCTCCTTTCCAGATGAATAACTTTGGCTTTCTGTGTTGTTTTATGGAATTAGTGAAATTCTTGAATTCCCAGGATGATTACTGTTTGGAATAACAGAAGTGATGCTGTAGTTTGACTTCATGTTTGCTTCAATTAGTCAAAACAAAAAATAGCACAGGCATTATAGCTCTCTGACGGCATATGTGGAAAAATGTTGTACATTGTTTATCAGTTTATCTTATTTCTAGTTGCAGAAGATTCACCCTTGTAGAAATATTCTAAAAGAGAGAGCTTGGGTTCCACTGAAGCCAGTAGTTTAGTTGCAGGCATTAGCCAGAAGTCATTTCTTTAGTCTACTTGAAGGCAATAGACGCCTCTTGTCCTCCAGGTCTTAAGTTGCGAATTCAGATTTGTTTGCAGTTAATGTGTCTGTACACTGGTTAGGCGTGATTTGCAAAGGATCTCAACAGTATAGGAAAAGAATATGTGTCTGAGGTTACTAGAAGTGGAGAGTTATGTTAATAATCATGTTCAGATTTAACTGGCAAAAGAAGGACTAGAAGTTATGTGTACTACAATCCTTCATAGACTGCTTTGTTCCATTTGTCCTGTTGCAGCTTCTCTTCATGCTGTGGCCTGATCTTCTTAAGCTAATGACAGACAAAGCTAGTAAGTGTGAAATGGCATACTCTCTAGGATAGCACATGCCTTACTGGTGTAATACCAGTATGCTGTATAACAGAAAAAAAAAATCCTAAGGAACCAGCAAAAATGATTTAAGAAATAATGGAGAACTGCTGAACTAGGATCCCAGTTAAACTAAGATGTTGCGGAAGAAGAGACATTGATTAATTCTTAGTTAATTAGTAATAAAGCAAAATATAAGAATGGTTAATTGGCACTCTGAGGAGAGCTTACCACGGGGCTCAACAAGTTTCTGTGCTGATGTATTCATCAATAAACAAAGTCTATAAATAAAATTTTTCTGAATTTCTTACAGTAGAGAATTGCGGGAAGATCTTGTGAACATGGAATAAGTAAAAAATGGCAAATTCCTAATTTGCAGTGCAATTCCTAAGTTTCTAAGCTACTAGAAGTAATGCATATTATGGAGAGAGGGAAAAGGAATCATAGTTTATGCATGTGCAACAATGGACTTCAAACTAGCATTCGTTTAATGAAAAATTTTAAATCAATGGTCTTTTTCCTGTAAACATCAGGTCAATTCCTTGTTGCAATAAACCCCCCCCCCCAACAATCCCGAAACCCCTCGGCCAGAATGTACCATCTGTTGTAGAAATCTATGTGCGTATCTACATCCCGAAACTTGTATGCCATGTTGACAGCCCCACTTGAAAAACCTTAGACTACTGACAGAAAGATACAGAAAAAGATGACAGCAAGGGGAGAAACTAACTACCACCTAGCTCAAAAATGTCTGATAGGATACACCACAGAGTTCTAAAACCTTAAGCAATTTTGAGCAGGTAAATAGCAGGTTACTGTTTGCTATTCTTGTAACGTAAGGATAAACAATTTTAATGTAGTAGCATGTTTAAAATGAACACAAGAGGGATATAAAATACAGACAATTTCTAGAAGTAGTTTCTGTGAAAGTATGGATTGAGATTTAATTCCTGGGTTTCGGTCTGTCAATGGCTAATAAAACAATGGTCTAAGTGCAAGTTAGACCTCAGGAAGTCACAAAGGTTCCCCTGGAATCCAAAAGAAATTATGTTGGTAGGTTACCCTGTTTTTTAATATTCTTCTTGAAGCATCTGTTTCTCTTGGAGACAGGAGACTAGACTTAGAAGCAACTTTTGTCTGATTCCTGTTTGTATCAACTTTGTACAGCTCTTAAACATTTTACGCACCTAATTCCAGGTTCATTTCAAGTGAAGGAAATACTTAAGCTTTTTTTTTTTTATTTAATTTTCCTGGTCTAGGTTCTGTATTTTTTTCATGTGAAGCAAAATTGTGTTTGTTTACTGTACTTTAATTTAAAATTACAGCTGACTTTATCAATGGATCAGCAAAACTAGAAGGTGGAGCATCACCAAGAATAAGAAAATCAAAACCAGTATGAGAACACAAGCTAGTATTGGAAGACAACATTTGACAGAAGACTGTGACTTAAAAAATTGACACTACAGAGACATTATTTGGATGTCTTTATTATTTCAATGGACACTATCAGGTTATATTTTTAGAATATTTTTTGTTAATGACCCTACACTTGCGACAAGATCATCTTTGGTCTACCTTAACCCAGTAGTCATCTCCAAATTTCACGTAGCTTTAACAGTGAACACAGATGAATCGGTTTGAGCTTCTGATTCTGTGATCAGAAGTTATTACATTTCTATAATATTTGCATTACAGACACTTCAGAAGGCTGTCAAAGTTATCTGTCTATTCATTTGTTTTTGCAAAATCAAAATTTTGTACCAAAAAGATCCTGCCATGTCTGTCTGTGTGTCCATCTGTCGTCCCCCCCCGCCTTCCCTCTCCAAGAATTTTTT
>Ga0181612_162057_pt1 | contig 12700 bp, 5 predicted proteins | sample HoacroProtozoa21_FD_119630 | JGI IMG/M metagenome (GOLD analysis project Ga0181612, IMG submission 119630) | Hoatzin crop microbial communities from Cojedes, Venezuel. Combined Assembly of Gp0051906, Gp0051904, Gp0051908 | reverse complement strand
CCTGTTTGTAACAGCATATACACTGAAAACTACACTTATAGTCTCCCTACTATGTAGACACCATGCCTTAACAAAAAGATCTGAATTCAGCTGGGGTTTCTAGAAGCTACCTTCAAAAAAGCTTGTCACTAAAAAAGATCTGCATGTATACTTTGTCTTGTACAGAGATAAAACTCTTGGAAACATCACAGATTATGGTTTTAGTAACACATACTCCCACCAAAATATTTTTATTACACTCCTTGGGTAACTAATATATAAAGAAATGCAACCTGCAATATGAGATAATAACTGTTCTCACACAAAATTATTCACAATCAGATACAGCAAAAATTCAGGATTCTCCTGCTACTGCCACAACACAGAACACAAACTAGTAGTCCCAAGCCTTTGGGGGCTCACAGACGACTAACAATACTCTAAGGTATCACATACTAAATTCATGAAGTTTTAAAGTAAAATAATTAAAACTATGTGTCATAATAGACACAAAATCCTCCCAGAATATATGTAGGCACTGGAGCCAAGTGGCTAGTTTCTTAATTTCCAAACATGTGAACATATAATATTGCTGAGAAAATGTGGGTTTGATTCATAGAGCCAAATAAGATTTGGAGATTAGCTATCAATCTTTTAAATGATACAAAGATACCACCAGAAAACGCGTGCAAGAAACTTTTGAGACAACAGAACCAATGCATCTGTGCTGCATGAATAACAGGAAAGAGTTTGCATTTAAATGGTACAGCAAGCTTTAATGAGATGTTTCTATACCCTCCGTCCATTCTCACTGCATCAACGTGTTACTAACAGAGAGCAGCCAACACAGAGCCAGAAGTCTCCCAGGCAGCTTCCAATGTCCACACCACTCCCGAGGGGATGCGAATGATCAGGAGATCACAGAGGATGGACTCTGGAGCCTTGCGACAGCAGCCAGCGGAGAAGAGGAAACCTCTCCCCTGCAGCACATTAAAAGCCCTTTCAAACACATCCCTCTGCATGCAGCTCAGTAACATCAAGAAAACAAAAGTGGCCCTACTCACTGTGAAATGAAGTTGCATGCTGTAGCAGGCCTATAGGCCCAGATAAAGGAGAGCTCAGCACGCATCTTTATCTAAGGACCGCCAGCCATGTACACGTGGGGGAGTGGAGAGGGGAAATATGAACAGGTACTTCTTATTTTACCTCCTGAGACCAGAACACCATCAGAATTTACAGCCAGAGTGTTGATAATGGCGTTGTGACCAGAGAGGTTCTGAATGAAATTTCCATCTGGGAATTTCCACTGCTTAATATTATCTGGAGAACCAGATGCAAATGTGTAACTGAAAGAAAATAAGCACAGTATATTAAAGTTCAGAATAGCCATAGGGATAGCAAATGTCCTTCATTGAAACTACTGTTAAATGCTAGTTGCAAAGTTACTTCATACTAAAACTGCTTTTCTGACATTTTTACATTGCATAAAATGAAGCAATTTTATGAAGTCATGAATTACCTATCCTATTCCACAGACTACCTAAACTTCGTAAATCTAAACACAAATAGTATTGGCTAGTCCTCTAAAACTACACAACCAAGGATAAAACACTGCAAAAAAGCAAACCATGAAAGATAATTTGTTTACTGAATGATCCTAACATAATGAATCCCTCATTTTAACATGTGGAAGCAGTTAACAAGGTTATTTGGGTAGCGCATTTTCAGTTGCCAGAATGTCTAAGCAATTTGCTGTCTATTTAGTAGATTCTTCAAGAACAAAATAGACTTTTGGGAAAAAATACTGGAATATTAACAAAAAAAATACGAATATACAAAAAATACTAAGCTGACAGTTGCTACTGCTTGATAAAAACACTTCAAGTTTTTTTTCCAAACAGGTATGATTGCTGAAACTGAAACCAGAGTTGTTTTTTTTTTTCTTTTTTCTTTTCTTCAGACTGTAAGTAAAACTAGGGTTTTTCTCTTCTATAGCTAACCAGCATAGCACGAGATTTTTATAATTTTTCAGATGCACAGATTGGATCAGAATTTATTCATACTGAAGATTCTGAATTTCTGCACGAAAAGAATTTAATTTTAAAATAGTGAAGGTGCAGAAGTACTGCAGTTCTACGTGAATTCCTTTTCTCCATTGTTTTTATGGGGATTTACCTGAACAGTCAACTCTTGATGCATCAAAATACAGTATTTAAATTCAGAGTACTTCCAACAACACCTGTCTCAAAGATTAAATACTTACAAGAAGTTTCTTTTTAAGGTCAGTTAGATTGAAATGTCTTGTGCAGTGAACCACATATTCAAAAACGTCCTTTTGCATGAATCACTGTCTCCTTTAGCATTACTCACACATGTGCCATTTTACAAAACTACTTTACTTTCTGCTAACAATCATTCAGTTACATATTAGTTACTAGCCTTACAAGCCCAGTGTCACTGGTTTCTCAAGGACTGCATCAAAGGCACATACCCAAGAAATTCTGCGGGATATAAGACATTCTCAGGATTGCTAATGTATACCAGTACCAATATCTGGGGAGTACAATCAGTGTAGCAAAGGTATTTGAGAACTTGCGTGTACATTTTTACAGCATTCTAAGCTCATTAGTTTTTCACATTATTATGCTCTACCATTCTAAATCATCACTCACATTGTCTTTCTGTCACCACCCAATGTCATGAACTGTAAGAGTGTAAAAGAATGAGGAAAACTTACTGTCTTGGATGTAGCACTACTGCTCTTACAGATTTCTTGTGATTTGTTAAAGTAACACGAGTTTTTCCTGCCACTAAATCCCAGAGCCGTATGGTAGTATCATGACTGCCTGCAACAAAAAGAAAATAAAAAATAGTAGAAATGATCACATTGATTCTATCATCATTATTGTTTTGCTAAGGCAGCCAAAACTTTGTGTGTGAAATAGACAAAGATATTGTTAATGTTTGTTACAAAAATATGATACTAATACCATCTCAGACAAGAAAGATGCTAGGTTGTTATAGTCTTTTATGCAGTTTGAAATTCAAGAAGACCTAAGTAGTTACACAACAAAGCTGGATTTTGACATAATGGGAAAGAAGATGAACTTTATAGTTAACCAAGGTACTGGACACTTCTTAACTGAATTGGAAAGAACTGTGAAATATCACAGAAAATGCAAATCTCCATACATACTACAACAAAAAACGCAAGCACCAAAAACAAAGTGCAGAAAAACATTCAAATAATACATAGCTGTATTTGCTTAAAAATACCATTAATAGTATGAAATAACCATTGCACGGCCCATTTTCAATAGAAAACTAGTAAGAGAAGTTGAATAAATTAACAAAGATAGCATTATGCACCTCACACAATAACAAAAATATATTCATGATTGCATTTTACAGCCTTGTTCCGTGTGAAACCATGCCCACTATACCTGTAATAATTTGTGGTTCTGCAGCTTGGCATTTCACTGTCGCTACCGCATTTGTGTGTCCTGATAGCGTGTGCACACTGGCTTTTGTCCTCACATCCCAAATCTGTGAATTCACAGTAAGTCACAGAGGTCGATAACAGATGCATATTCAATGTATTTTAGGCACTGTTACTGATTACATTAATTCCTTGCCATAGTTCTACAGATTAAATAATAGTATTGAGGTTGTTTTTCTCACCCAACAATTAATCACGTAACTGCCTCAGCTGACAAATTTCAAGGGGAGCAGGGAGCCTGCCACTGAATTTCTAGACATACAGATAACAAAGTCACCATAAAACGATACCATCTTCCAAATACAAAAAAGTGATCCTATATATACTATGTAGTCCACCTGTTAAATTTAGAAATAAAACATTCTCCTGAAGTGACACTGCATTTTTGTGTATTCGGGCTTCAGTTTTAATGAACAACAGAAGACAGAAGACAAAAGTTAAAATACATCATCTTAGTATTTTAATCATGACTCATGTTAACTTTTGGTAAGTATTTACTTTTACAAATTGAAGACGTTGAAACACACCGACATATCGAGATGTTGAAAGGTAACAATGCTTTACTTACTCGTGCTGTTGAATCTCTGCTACATGTCACCAGCACATCTATCGTTGGATGCAAGTCTAAACCATAGACAGCACTTAGATGACCATGGTAATGTCTGATAACCTAGATGAATAAAAAACACACACACTAACTGGATTTTTGAAAGAATATTCTAAATGCTTCGCTTTAATTTGCCACCACCAATTGATTCCAATTAAAGAAATTACAGCTTACCTTATTGTATTCAAGATCCCAGCATTTCACTTGTTTGTCTTCTCCACAAGAAAAGAGGTATGGACTTCTTGCACTGACTATCACCCCTCGTACAGTACTGATGTGTCCCGTCAAAGACAATTTCAATTTGCCACTAGCAAGGTCCCAAATCTGCATCAAAATAGGTATTTCGAGGTGAATAGGTAAAAGCTACATGTTGACAGTCTGGGTAAACAGCCCAGATGTAATTGATCCTGCTGCATTTTAAGTTAAAATTTACAATAACACAAAGGTTTGCTCTCTAGCTACAACCATGTAATAAAGAAAATCTCAAGAAGTAGTAATACTCCACAAATCCTTTATGACTAAGTAAGAAAAAAAAGTGTTCTGCAGTTCATTATTCTGTAAGCAGTACCCAAGAAATCTTTTCCAAGGGCTGAGAACTTTTTTTTAAATAAGAGAACAAAAAAAACACCCCCAGCAAACTTTATCAGTGACTTCTTCCAACCTCTTACCTTTATAGTTCTGTCAGCAGAGCCAGTAACAAACCACTGATTTCCTGGTTCTACCGCAATACATCTCACCCAGCCCAGGTGACCACTGATAACCTTCAGAACAAACAAAAATTCTTCTAAATCAGAAATAACACACACATATCTTCATATAATTTCAAATCTCCAACCCTGGAATTTATTAATACTCACCGAGAAATGCATGCTCCCCAAAAAATCAAATGTGAGATCAGATCTGAAGACAGCTTGATTCTTACTTTAGTTAAACGACAAGACTACTAGAAATTCACGTTATACACCAGACATGGGGAACTTGCAGTACAGAAAGACCCTGCACCTATACACAACTTTTTCAAATCCTTTGAGAGACCCTAACGCTGTGGCTCAACACTCCAGGCTTTGCAGAAAAAGACTGTATTTAAGCATGAGTTCTTTAGGCTGCTGTATAATGCTTATACAACAGTTAAAGAACAATTACGTAAAATCTTGGCTATTAAATCACATTGCCATATAATAGCTGCCTCTTAAAGCACACTGGCACCTCCTTATTCCCAAATAAGGGCTAATAGGAGTATGTCAGAAATTTCCTGGTAACAAAATACTGGACACGGATCTCACAGGAAGAGCTCTACCAACACATGGCTTGCTTACAGCAGCCTTTGTGTTTCTGGAACTTCTCTGAAGTCAGACAGCTAAAATCAAAACGCCTTTTTGGTTTCAATGGATGTCATACTTCATGTACTGTCATACAGCTCATTTCAAAAGATCTAAACCACAGAAGTTCTTAGGCAGAAATAAGGCAGAAATACTTTGGAAAGCCAAAGTGGGACTACAGCCACATATATTTGAAATAGCTGTCTTCACACTCTAGAAATAGAAGCAGGTATTTCCAGGGGAGAAATCTAAGAAATAATTGATCTGACCTATTTTAAGTCCCTATTTTTCACAAATGTCTTCAACCCAAGCTTAGGAAGAGCAGTTAAACATAGATCTTCAGCAACAGGTAAGACGAAACCCATGTTTCGTGTTCCAGCTACGCTTCTGCCTCTGAGTTGCCTGAACAAGCTTGTGTCCTGTTGAGCAAGGATTTTTGACAGCAAACCTCCACTAACACTGCTGACATGTAGAATTAGTACGGTGACTTGAATCGTACTTACACTGTCTTTCTGAAAACAAAGTGCTCCTAACAAGTCATTTTTCATTTGTTTACCTTAAATCTCTCATCAGTTTATTTTGGTGCCATTTTTTTTCAAATGACATTTGTCTTAATATTTATATAGAGCACGTTCCAATACTGCTGTATTCAGAATACCAATATGTTCCTTTGAGCCAAAGTATTTTTCAAGTTACTTTTTAAGAGCAGCCTTAAGATTTATGACTAATACAGCATTCAGGAATCTTCTGAAAATCTAAATGCCTCCATAGGGTGCTGTATTTAGGTGAACAGTGCTAAAACAATACAATTCTGATACTAGAGCGTGAGATTTTTAAGTATCAGGAAAGCTTGACAGTCCTAAAACAATATTCACTCTTTCTCAGTCAAAGTATTAAATTGCTTAAATTTCACAGTAAGAATCAGCCCCTTAGAAAAAAAATATGTACACATTCAAACAGATGCACATGAACAGTTAAAGAGATCTGAACCAACACATAAGCTTAGAGATTTTCCCTTCAACTCAGCTACCCTGACATGCTCATCACCAAAATGTTCAAAGATCATATGAGATTTTGGGGGAAGGGCTATTATTACTCCCTAAGAAAATTAAAAGGCAAATTAGACTAATTCAAATACAAGACTAGAAGTCAAGCAATCTAAACTGCAAAGATAATTTGTGATTAAAGTATTCAGCTTTTTTTGTCTCATTTTCACAGCAAGCAAAAGAAGTCTGGCTGACTCAGACACTGACACCCTTTAAAAGTCTTTTGCAGACAACTTCATTATGTTAACGCTGCTGAAGTATTTCTTCAGCATGTTATTAGTTTCAAATTTTGCACCTTTTCTTTGAGTTCCTCTACCAAATAATCTGACTAGAAAAAACAAACTCTTTAATGAATTTATCATCCTACAGCTAAACCTACGAAAACAAAAGGGTAAAATTAACAACATCCACAAAATCATTTGCTAAATAGAATGAAAAATGTTTGGGATCTAATCTCTTTGTTATTTAAGGAGAGAGTGGGCCTATACAACTTAGTTGTGATCACTTCTAAGTCAATTTCACTTTTGTGAATGAGAGGCAAAAATTACGCTTTGAGGTCTTTACAGCACATAAAACATTCATTTACTTTCATAAGCACGTTCATGTCATACATTTTAACTTACTCTGTACAGTTTCCAAGGTGGATGCCACTGAGGTTTGGGCATGGTTGGAGCCTTCTTTGCCATTAACGCAGAATTTTTGTTTCCACCAGCTTCCACCATAGCCTGCGAGTTAGAAGGAAGGTTACTCTTATGCTTTGTAACTTACCTCTTTGCCTAAAACCTAAAGCCTTCTTGCTCTGACACCTCAACACTGACTAAATTCAGTCAGTCAGGAGACCTCCACACAACACACAAACGAATCCAGAGGCTATCTGGTGAACACTATGTACGTTTCACATTAGATGTGCAACAACTCACCACAGACATCCCAGAAGGCTGTGAACGCTCAGATACTCCAGCATGCCTGTAAATATCACCCACGCCAGCTGCCGTCCGATTTGCATCCAACCTAGGTTGAATGAACACGGTTGCAGAATGGAATCAGCTTTGTCTGCCACCAGGGAAGTGATAAGGTATCACAGGGCTGCACCTAGTCGAGCGCTGTACACCTCCAAAGATGGAGACTGCATAGCCTCTCTGGGCAACCTGCTCCAATGCCTGATCACCTCAAGGTAAAAGACACCCACAAAGCAAGCCTCGCTTTTTCCTCTTGTATCTAAAGAAAATTTCCCTTGTTCCAAGGTCTGCGCATTGCCTCTCATGACAACCAAGAAAATAAATGCACAGAGAAGAATGATGCCTGGCCACACTAAAAGTACTTTCTTTAAACATCTTATAAATTAGAATATTCAAAATACTCCAAGTAGCTCTTGGCCTGACTTCTGTGTTTTGCCTTGAAATTCCCACAGATTACAAAAGTGTTAATGAAGTAACACAGCAGTACCTGGACTGAGAAGCAGGAAGTGCTACGGCTAAGGACTGTGCTGCAGATTCGCTAGGCATCCTCTGGACCTTAGTATCTGCCGTCAGAGCCACACCTTGAAAAAAAAAAAAGCAACACAGTAAAAGCAAAGAGAGCCCTATTAATAAGAAAATCCTGAAAAGTGTATCCCACACACACCTATAGATGCATACACCTGCAAACAAGGGCTTGTCACACCCCTGTAATATTAACTCTCACCATTCAATGGCATTATTTTCCACACGTGAGTCTAGTCTACTGAAATTTTTATTTTGGGCCAAGTCCTTTCCTTCATGATTCTACTACACATGTAGGTACACAATTTCCAGAGTAGAAAACAGTATGATTCTGTCACTGGAAACAAAAAGAAGTCTAACTAGGAGCAGGACCCATCTTCTTATCCAGCTTCAACCACTAAGGAAATCCAAACAACACGGAAATAAACACAACCTTGAGAAGTATTTCTTAACTTAGGTCCTTTAGTGCAGTTTATTATGCCATCCCCATGTAGTGGGGCATCATGAAGTGGTGTCAGAACTACAAAAGGTTTAGTCCTACTGAAGTAAGAATTTCAGACTACAACTTCTAATTCATAACCTCAAACTAAGACCAGCAGATAATTTAAAAAAAAAATTTAAACTCTTTGAAAAGTGTGTTTTTTGTGCAGACTGGTGAGTCTATTCCACTCCCATTTCTTGATTTCTTTTCCTAACCAAAATTCTGGCAGTTGACAGCAAAGACAATATTTGTGTGAGACACCCAGGTTAAAACAAGAAACAACAACAAAATAAATCTGATTTTTAACCATGATTCTAATAAGAGAATATCAAACTTGAGGAAACCTCTGTGAGCAAGTCTTGTCCCCACAGCTAGTCAACTATTCACATTTTTTAATGGCTGAAGGTCCATTAACACTCACATCTGTTAACTTGCAAATGAAGCCACAACACATTCCCCACCACACTTGTAATAAACTTAAGCTCTAACAGCAGAAGACCAACAGCTAAAACTAAACTGCTACAAGGAGAGAGCAGGACTGATCACTACTGGTAACAATTAGCAATGACCAATGTCACAACACAGAAACACAACCCTTCCAAGCATAGACAAAGCCAAATGACACTGAAATCATTAGACCCTAATGTCTCTTTCTCACAGCAAAGAGGCAATACCTACACATTTCTGCTCTGCTGGTGAAAAGCAGGATGCATTCCCTCTTTTCATTCAATTTCCTTCTAGCTGGAAATCCCCACCCTAGTTCACAACAAAATTCTAAGAGCAGCCCTGCCACAACAGTGGAGGCACCAGGGATCTGTGGGTCTTGACAAGCTCTCCAAGACAAAGGGGACCACAATATCAGAGAGGGGGTTCCTAGAACATTTTTATGATGATGTTACCATGTGAGGTGAAATTGCATAGGAATGAATGACTGCCTGACAGCAAGCTCACATCCACTGAGGCTTAGTCAGAACACACTGAATCTGTACCTAAATCCTCCTCCTACCTCCTATCCCAGAACGTTTAATCAGCCACAAAACTCTGCATCAATACTACGAAGACCTCAATGGCATTTCCCACTACTATCAGCTACAGATTCACAGCAAGAGGAAGCCTGCTCCTGCTAGGATGGAGGATGCCTAGTTCTGACACGAAGGCAAAAATCCCAGGCAAACACTCACAGAATTTTACTTACCAGGCCCAGGTGGGTACGGGTGTGTACCAGTTATCATATACTCAAGTTCTTGCCCTAAAGAGCAACAAAATGTTATATTAATGACTACATTTTATACTGCACTGCAAATGATGCACTCTAACAGGAAATACAGCAAAACATAGCAGGTCATACATAGCAGGAGAAAGCAGCAATCACTTCTAGTGCACTACACTTGAACATTTCTTATTTTCATTAATTCCATTTGTTCTGGCTAACCCAGTTCTCTAAAACTCACGAATAAAATAACTTTTTTTTTTAAATGGGGGTGCCACTTGTTATCAAGAAGGGCTCTCTCTCAAGAGAAAAACCTTCATACTGCTAAAGATGCCTTTTGAAGTAGGTATCATGGAAAAGGATTCAAATACACAAATAGCACAGGTGTCTGAAACCTAAGCTAGTTGCAACAATTGAATGTGTGCAGTATCAGAAAAGAAAAAGGTTCTTTTCTTCCTAGAATAGTTCTTGGTGTCTCTCCATATCTTTTACTCTCAGAACACTCCCAAATAAAGTACCTTGAAAAAAAAAAATCTCAATGAAAATAAGGGAGCATTTGGCATTCTTTAGAAGTTTCTGTATGGGATCTACCCAATACATATGCATTTTATATATAAGCAAACATAAGTTGAAAAAAAAACCCCAGATTTAAGAAAAAGGTTTTCCTGGTTTAACAGTTGAACAGCTACGGGAATCTGAAAAAAATTTATGAAACAAAAAAAAAATTAAAATACCAACAAAATAGCATGTCCTTGACCACCATGAACTTGTAAAAAGGAGAAATACATTACTGACCTCTCTCTCTAGCACCTAAGTACAGCACACACTAGCGTTACCATAAAAATCACTCATTTTACTAATGAGTTATTGTAAAAATTTCACAGCATTCTATTCCTCCTTTGTTAAAACAAACTTCCAACTTGTTCTAAATCACTTACCTCCTGTGGACCCTAGCAAGAAAAATACCAAACAATGAAAAACAGTATTTTGATTTCCGTCATTTTCTCCTATGGATTAACACTGGACTGCATTCTTCACATTTTACATCAGTGAGATTGCTACAAAAGAAAGGAAAAATATACCACTAAAGGCAAACTAACCTTGATCTCCAGAATACTGTTTGTGTCCATAAGGATCCCCGGTGTTTGGGCCTCCCTTCTCTCTCAAGTTTTCTTTAAGAGTGGGCATGTGTAACACTGAGCCATACTCTGTCCGCAGCTTGACTGTCATCTTTACTTTGTGACTGTTGGAAGAGTAAAGCATAAACCTGATGAAACACTGAGTTCTGAATTGTTATTGAGTTCTGAAATACTTCAGAGAAGGTTTTATACAACTATCTTTAGAATTCTAGTATTTTTTCTTTCCTCAAGACTACTCTGTTAACTCTACAGAAACAGCTGAACTTCTGACTTCAACGGAGCAATCACTTACATGATTTCAAACTTTGAGGCATGCCAGTAACTCACCAATCGCACCACTTACCTTTCTTCATCTAATGGGATAGGCTTGGCATTATCAGCTACGAACATATCATGGGTTCTCTTCAAAGATCTGAACACAAGTGTGTGCACAGAATGCTTTTGGACTTCCTAAAATAAAGAAAAGAATATTTAAGTACATTTGGACATAATTAAATGAAAAATTGAAAATGAAAACAAACTGAACTGAGTAGCAATTTCAGACTTCAGTACTATTAGGCGATACAGCACTAGTTAGTTCACAGAAAACACCACTCCTCTTAGAAACTAAAAAATTAGGTTTATCTGTTAACTAATTCAGTGTTTACTCAAAATAACACCCGCTTTCTTGGAAACTGCCAAGACTTTGAAAAGCAAGCCAAAAACTTCGATGAAACTTTCTGCACTGGCATCTACGTAACAAATCCATGAGTGTGCAAGCTTTTTCCCTCATGCCTTCCAGTTCTGTTTTCATATGTAGGCAATAAAGTAAACAATTGTGAAAATATTCCTGTAAATTTTATTTCACTACCAGCATAAAAAGAATAAGGGCAACCATCAGTTTATGTGCACAGTGTCACTTAATGTAAGCACAGCACAGCTTATTGGAAAAAAAACTTGGGATCAAATCTGACAAAACTTGGTTTTCTTTTATAACTTTTATTTCTTACTAAAATCAAAACACACTTAAAATCTCATTTAGGAACTAAGAAGCAGCATTAAAAAGCTATTAACTTATATAAGCTATTTGCTTATCAATGGCATAATTCATTTTTTTGTTAATATTTTTCTCCTAACCAACAAAAAAAAAAGTCATTAGAAATCTCAGCCTGCTTGCTGAGGTACAAAACCAAACTCTCCGCATGCCTGTATTTGTTCTGTACGTCATACAAACAACGACAACAAACTGGAAGCTACATTACTAACTCCTGGCATTGGACATCACTCATCTACCCAGTTTCCAAGCCTGAATACACAGATCCTTTCCCCGTCCAGCTTTTCGGAGGTTCTGTTTTCCCACCCTGGAAGCTGCCCACTCACCCACCCATTCTGCGGCGGCTGTTACCCTCCCGACTCGGCAGCACCTACACAAAGTTTTTTTCGCTCTGGTCCAGTGATCTCCTGCAAGCTGCAGGTATTAAGTGAAACACACCCCAGCATTTGGAATGGGGTTAGGAATACCATACAAGTGGAGAAACAAGTAAGAATCACTGTAGCTAATTACTATCCAACAACAGCAGCTGTTGAAATCACCACCCAAGTAGCAGGTAACACAATGCCTCCCCCACAGAGAAGCATCATCTACAAATATTCTGGGGTGACCTTATAGCAGCCTCCCAGTACCTGAAGGAGGCCTACAGTAAGGATGGACAGGGACTTTTCACAAGGGTGTGTAGTAATAGGACAATGGGGACTGGCTGTAAACTAGGAGGACAGATTTAGATTAGATATTAGGAAGAAATTCTTCTCCATGAGGGTGGTGAAACACTGGCACAGGTTGCCGAGAGAAGCTATGGCTGCTCCCTCCCTGGAAGTGTTCAAGGCCAAGTTGGATGGAGCTCTGAGCAACCTGTTCTAGTGGAAGGTGTCCCTGCTCAAGGCAGGGGGGTTGGAACCAGAT
>Ga0181612_152783_pt1 | contig 12700 bp, 7 predicted proteins | sample HoacroProtozoa21_FD_119630 | JGI IMG/M metagenome (GOLD analysis project Ga0181612, IMG submission 119630) | Hoatzin crop microbial communities from Cojedes, Venezuel. Combined Assembly of Gp0051906, Gp0051904, Gp0051908 | reverse complement strand
GGATATAGATCCCGAAAAATATGTTGAGGAAAACGGCCTTAAGATGGACAATGACGAGGATGAATTAAAGGCAGTCATAGAACGTATAGTAAATGATAATCCTAAATCTGTGGAAGATTACAGAAACGGTAAAAAGAAGGCCTTGGGATTCCTTGTGGGACAGACTATGAAGGAAACAAAAGGTAAAGCTAATCCCGGAATGATTAATAAAATTCTTGTTGAAATTTTAGAGGGATAAGAGAATTGGATATCAAAATATCAATAATATGATGAGAAATAAATATTTAGAATATAAGCAGATGCAGGAAGAATGGGATGTAAAATGAATAAATATGCAGATATTATCGAAAATGAGAATATGAACCAAGGTAAGAATATGAACCAAAGTAAGAATATATATCAAAGTAAGAATATATATCAAAGTAGGAATATATATCAAAATGAGGATATTTATTGCAAAACCGGTTCTGAAAAAGAAGACGGACTTCATGAGGAGTGCGGAGTCTTCGGAATGTATGATTTTGACGGAGGAGATGTGGCGTCAAGCATATATTACGGTCTTTTTGCCCTTCAGCACAGAGGTCAGGAAAGCTGCGGCATTGCCGTAAGCGATACCAACGGACCAAAGGGTAAGGTTAAGGTTCATAAGGATATGGGACTTGTCAATGAGGTTTTTGATTCCGAGGATCTTTCTAAACTTAAGGGAAATATAGGAATCGGACATACCAGATATTCAACTGCGGGAATGAGTACGAGAGAAAATGCTCAGCCCTTGGTTCTTAACTATGTAAAGGGGATTCTTGGTCTTGCTCATAACGGTAATCTTATCAATGCTCTGGAATTAAGAAATGAACTTGCCTACACCGGAGCTATTTTTCAGACAACCATTGATTCTGAGGTAATAGCATATCTTATTGCCAGAGAAAGACTTAATTCATCATCGGTTCAGGAGGCAGTAAAACGTACCGCAAAGAAGATAAAGGGTGCATATGCTCTTATTGTCATGAGTCCGAGAAAACTGGTGGGAGCAAGGGATCCTTACGGCTTTAAGCCGCTTTGCATAGGAAAGAGGGACAATGCTTACGTACTTGCTTCGGAAACATGTGCGTTGGATACCATAGGAGCTGAATTTGTAAGAGATGTAAGACCCGGAGAGATAGTAACGATTACTCCGAATGGCATTGAATCTGATACATCACTTTGCCTGCCAAAAGAAAAAGAAGGAAGATGTATATTTGAATATATATATTTTGCAAGACCTGACAGCGTAATAGACGGTGTATCCGTATATCATTCAAGAGTTATGGCAGGAAGGTTTCTTGCGAAGGACCATCCGGTGGATGCAGATATTGTTGTGGGAGTACCGGAATCGGGAAATGCAGCGGCTCTTGGATATTCACTGGAATCCGGAATTCCTTACGGTACTGCTTTTGTAAAAAACGGTTATGTGGGAAGAACGTTTATTAAACCAAAGCAAAGCAGCAGAGAATCAAGCGTTCAGGTGAAACTTAATGTGCTTACGGAAGCTGTTAAAGGTAAAAGAGTGATTATGATAGATGACTCTATAGTCAGAGGAACCACCAGTGACAGAATCGTGGGAATGCTTAAGGAAGCCGGAGCCAAAGAGGTTCATGTAAGAATAAGTTCTCCGCCATTTCTGTATGAATGTTATTTCGGAACGGATATTCCATCCAAGGATCAGCTTATCGCTTATAACAGAACTGTGGAGGAGATAGCGGATATAATAGGAGCGGACAGTCTGGGATACTTAAGTATAGACAGAATTAAAGAGATGGCAGAGGGATTGGGAATATGTACAGGATGCTTTAACGGAATATATCCTGAGGAACCGCCGACAGAAGATATCAGAGGTGAATACGAAAAGTAGATTAGAAGAAAGTTTGTATAATTGATTAGAAGGGCAATATGTGGTAAAATTACTTCATGTTGCCTTTTGCTAACATATAATTTTAATTAATATAATTTGTAAGGAGATTAAGTATGAACGATATTTATCAGAGTCCGTTATCCGAAAGATATGCAAGTAAGGAAATGCAGTATATTTTTTCGCCGGATATGAAGTTTAAGACATGGAGAAAATTATGGATAGCTCTTGCGGAATCAGAGAAGGAGCTGGGCCTTAATATTACAGATGAGCAGATAAATGAACTGAAGGAACATGCAGAGGATATTAATTATGATGTGGCAAAGGAAAGAGAAAAACTTGTAAGACACGATGTTATGTCTCATGTATATGCATACGGTGTTCAATGCCCTAAGGCAAAAGGAATTATTCACCTTGGTGCAACCTCATGTTATGTGGGAGATAATACCGATATTATAATAATGACAGAGGCGTTAAAGCTTGTTAAGAAGAAGCTTGTAAATGTGCTTTCTGAGTTAAAGAAATTCGCCGATGAGTATAAGGCACAGCCTACTCTTGCGTTTACACATTTTCAGCCTGCACAGCCTACAACCGTAGGTAAGAGAGCAACACTCTGGATGAATGAGCTTGTTGTAGATCTTGAGGATCTTGAGTATCTTATCGGCAGTATGAAGTTATTGGGTTCAAAGGGAACCACGGGAACTCAGGCAAGTTTCCTTGAGCTTTTTGAGGGAGACCATGAAAAGGTTAAGAAGCTTGATAAAATGATAGCAAATAAGATGGGATACGATAAATGTCAGCCTGTTTCAGGACAGACATATACAAGAAAGGTTGATATGAGAGTATTGAATGTACTTGCGGGAATAGCAGCAAGTGCTCACAAATTCTCTAATGATATAAGACTTCTTCAGCATTTGAAGGAAGTTGAAGAGCCTTTTGAGAAGAATCAGATAGGTTCTTCGGCAATGGCTTATAAGAGAAATCCTATGAGAAGCGAAAGAATGGCGTCCCTTGCCAACTATGTTATGGTTGATGCGTTGAATCCTGCCATAACTACGGCAACACAGTGGTTTGAGAGAACTCTTGACGATTCGGCAAATAAGAGAATAAGTGTTCCTGAGGCATTCCTTGCCGTTGACGGTATACTTGATCTTTATCTTAATATTGTTGACGGACTTGTTGTTTATCCTAAGGTTATCGAGAAGAGACTTATGGCTGAACTTCCGTTTATGGCAACAGAGAATATTATGATGGATGCCGTTAAGTTAGGCGGAGACAGACAGGAACTTCATGAAGAGATAAGAAGATTATCAATGGAAGCAGGAAAGAATGTTAAGGAGAAGGGGCTTGACAATAACCTTCTTGAACTTATTGCAGCTGACGAAAAGTTTGGATTAAGTATCGATGATCTTAAGAAAACCATGGATCCTGCAAAATATGTCGGAAGATCAAAGGAACAGGTAAGTGAGTTTATAGAAGAGGTTATTAATCCTATACTTGATGCCAATAAAGATGATCTTGGAATGACTGCCGAGATTAACGTGTAGAAACAGGCAGAATCTAAAGATATACAGTTTAAATTTGGAAAATAAGTAATTATATTTGACAGATAAAGTTTATATTAAGTACAGTATGATGTTGAGTTGAAAGGAAAGAAGTAATGGGTGGATTTTTTGGAGTAGCGTCAAAAAATGACTGCGTATTTGATTTGTTTTTCGGTACAGATTATCATTCCCATCTGGGAACCAGAAGAGGCGGAATGGTTGTTTATGACAAGACTGAAGGATTTGAGCGTTCAATACATAATATAGAGAACTCTCCTTTCAGAACGAAGTTTGAAAAAGAGGCAAATGAGATGAAGGGTAATCTCGGTATTGGATGTATATCGGATTATGAACCTCAGCCTTTGATAGTTCGTTCTCATCACGGTACTTATGCCATAACAACGGTGGGTAAGATTAATAACACAGATGAGATAGTTAAAAAGGTTTTTGAAGGCGGACATTCTCATTTTCTTGAGATGAGCGGCGGAGAGATTAATGCAACAGAGCTTGTGGCAGCTGTTGTTAATCAGAAAACAAATCTTATTGAAGGGCTTCAGTATGCTCAGGAGCTTATAGACGGTTCTATGACCATAATGATTCTTACACCTATGGGAATATATGTTGCCAGAGATAAAATGGGAAGAACTCCGGCTATTATAGGTAAAAAGGATGATGGTTATTGTATAACATTTGAGTCATTTGCATATCTTAATCTTGGATATGAGGACTTTAAGGAATTGGGACCGGGAGAGATAGATATAGTGACACCTGAAGGAGTGAAGTGTCTTGTTAATCCGGGCAAGGATATGAAGATATGTACATTCCTTTGGATATACTACGGATATCCTGCATCAAGTTATGAAGGGGTAAATGTGGAAAAAATGAGGTATCAATGCGGTTCTATGCTGGCAAAGCGGGATAAAGGAAGCGTATCTCCGGACAGCGTTGCAGGTGTACCTGATTCAGGAACGGCTCACGCAGTGGGGTATGCAAATGAATCGGGAATACCTTTTGAAAGACCGTTTATAAAATATACCCCTACCTGGCCGAGATCATTTATGCCGACCATTCAGAGTAAAAGAAACCTTATAGCAAAGATGAAACTTTTGCCGGTACATGATCTCATTAAAGGAAGAAGTCTTTTGCTTATAGATGATTCCATCGTCAGGGGAACTCAGTTAAGGGAAACAACTGAATTTCTGTATCAGAGCGGAGCCAGAGAGGTTCATATAAGACCTGCATGTCCGCCGTTGGTATACGGATGTAAGTATATAAACTTCTCAAGATCCACATCGGAAATGGATCTTATTACGAGACGTGTTATTAAAAAGCTTGAGGGAGACAACGTATCTGAGGATATCCTTAAAAAGTATACTAATCCTGAGAGCGAGGAATATAAGAATATGATCGAAGAGATTAGAAAGGAACTTAACTTTACGTCCTTAAGATATCACAGACTTGATGATATGATTGAGACTGTAGGAATAGATAAATCTAAGTTATGTACCTATTGCTGGGACGGTAAGGAGTAAGGCAATATAATAAAGCTATATTAAAATGGTTTTGAATTTAATTTATTAGTTATATTAAAATGGTTTTGAATTTAATTTATTATGGAGGTTATTAATTATGTGGGCAGACGAAAGTGTGTTTTATCAGATCTATCCTTTGGGATTTTGCGGAGCTCCTTTTGAAAATGACGGGAAGCTTGAATCAAGAATATTAAAGGTAAATGATTGGATTCCTCATATCAAGAAGCTTGGAGTAAATGCAATATATTTTTCACCGGTGTTTGAATCTGATACCCACGGTTATAATACCAGGGATTATAAAAAAATAGATGTGCGTTTGGGAACGAACGAGGACTTCAAAAATGTATGCGATAATCTTCATAAAGAAGGTATAAGAGTGGTACTTGACGGAGTATTCAATCATGTGGGAAGGGGATTTTTTGCATTTCAGGATGTTCTTAAGAACAGGGAATCTTCTCCGTATGTAGGCTGGTTCCAGAGAATAGCATTCGACGGTAATTCTAATTATAATGACGGATTATGGTATGAAGGTTGGGAAGGTAATTATGATCTTGTAAAACTCAACCTCAGAAACGAAGATGTTATAAATTATTTATTTGACAGTATTAAGTACTGGGTGGATGAGTTCGGAATAGACGGACTGAGACTTGATGTGGCATATTGTCTTGATCATGACTTTTTAAGAAGACTCAGAGGTTTTTGTAAGGGTTTGAAAGAAGACTTCTGGTTAATGGGAGAAACTCTTCACGGAGATTACAATATGTGGGTCAATGATGGAATGCTTGACAGTTGTACTAATTACGAGTGTTATAAGGGATTGTTCTCAAGTTTTAATTCTATGAATATGTTTGAGATTGTTCATTCGCTTATGAGACAGTTCGGGCCGGAACAGTGGACGTTGTATAAGGGAAAACATCTCTTCAATTTCGTAGATAATCATGATGTGACAAGAATAGCATCAAACCTTAATAATGAGAATCATTTGCCGCTTATTTATGCTATGATATTCGGTATGCCGGGTATTCCTTGTATATATTACGGGAGCGAGTGGGGAGCAAAGGCTCATAAATCCGAAGGCGATCCTGCTTTAAGACAGAGTTATGATAAACCTGTATTTGGAGAACTTGCGAAATATATAAGTAAACTCAGTGAGGCTCACAAAAACAGTAAGGCGTTAATATACGGAGCATTTTATTCGAAAGTATTAACAAATAAGCAGTGTGTATTTGAAAGAAATTGCGACGGCGAAAGAGTACTTGTGGCTGTTAATGCCGAAGAAAATGATTATACAGCGCATTGCGATTACGGTTGTGCATCGGGAATCGATCTCATTACAGGAAATGAGGTATCCTTTGAAGGCGGATTGCAGATGAAGGGATATTCTGCGATGTTTATCAAATGTAATTGATAGCGTAAAAAAATGAAAAATATAAAATATAAAATACAAAATACGAAATATAAAATACAAAATACGAAATATAAAATATAAAATACGAAATATAAAATTCAAAAATATAAATATAAAAACAGTGATTAATAAAGAGAAATAATTATAAGGAGAGTAACTAATGGCTGAAATTATTACACCGGCGGATTATAAACCGGCATTGTCAATCAGAGAAACAGAGATAGGTATTAAATTATGTAAAGATTATTTTGAAAGAGTATTGGCTGAAGAACTTAATCTTACCAGAGTTTCGGCTCCGCTTTTTGTAAGACCGGAAAGTGGACTTAATGATAATCTTAACGGTGTTGAAAGGCCGGTAAGTTTTGGTATAAAGGAGCAGAATGACAGAGAGGTGGAGATTGTTCATTCTCTTGCAAAGTGGAAGAGACAGGCATTGAAGAGATACGGATTCCATTCGGGAGAAGGACTCTATACCGATATGAATGCCATAAGAAGAGATGAGGATACAGACAATGTGCATTCAATCTTTGTGGATCAGTGGGACTGGGAAAGAATCATCTCTAAGGAAGAAAGAAATATTGAGACTCTTAAGAATATAGTTGAGAAGGTTTATAAGGCATTAAAAAAGACAGAGAATTATATTGCGGAGCATTATAATTATGTTGACAGAATTCTTCCGGATAAAATAACATTTATTTCATCTCAGGAATTGGAGGATATGTATCCGGACAAAACTCCTAAAGAAAGAGAAACAGAAATAGTAAAATTAAAGGGTGCGGTATTTATCACACAGATTGGTGATAAGCTTGCATCGGGAGAAAAGCATGACGGTAGAGCACCGGATTATGATGATTGGGCTTTGAACGGAGATATAATAGTATATTATCCAATCCTTGACACAGCATTGGAATTATCATCAATGGGTATCAGAGTAGATGAGGATTCTCTTATGGAACAGCTTAATAAAGCAGGGGTTCCTGAGAGGGCAGAGCTGCCGTTCCAGAAAGCTATATTAAACAAGGAATTACCATATACAATCGGTGGAGGAATCGGACAGTCCAGAATATGTATGTTTTATTTAAGAAAGGCACATATAGGTGAAGTTCAGGCGTCTATTTGGCCTGATGAGATGATAGAAGAGGCAGAGAAAAAAGGAATTAAATTATTGTAATATAAATTAATGTAAGTTTAAATTTAAATAAAAAATGGTCACATCTTAATTGAGATGTGACCATTAATTTTATTATTTAATCCAGGCATTCAAAACAAGTAAGAGCCAAAGCCCCCGGACCTATATGACAAGATATACTTAATGATAATTCATCATTATCAACTATTTCATAATCAGGGAAGGCTTTTTTTACCTCTTCTGCAAAGGCCGCTGCTGCTTCGGTATTGTTAGTGTGGGCAATGGATAATTTAACATTATTCAATTCCGCAAAACGTGTTTCAAGGTCTTTTTTTACGGCATCTATAAGAACTTTTCTTCCTATGTTCGGAGTTCTTGCAATGGAATAAGTATCTAATTTACCGCCTTGAATCTGAAGAACAGGTTTGATTCTAAGTATACTTCCCAGAGTTGCAACCGCAGGGGTAAGACGACCGCCTTTTTTTAGATATTTAAGAGTATCCAGCATTATATATATTGAGTTGTTGGTTTGATGTTCTTCAAGAATGTTTTTGATTTCTTCGGCAGATTTTCCGTCAGATGCGAGTTTCACTGCATCTCTTACAGACTGTTTCATCGTAACAGAGATTCTTTTGTTATCCACTATCTGAACTTTACCGTCATATTCATTTGATAGCATATATGCTGTCTGACAGGCTCCGCTTAAAGAGGATGACATAGGAATATGAACTATCTCATCGTATTCCTCTAAAACTTCATCCCATAAGTTTGTAATAGAATCAGGAGTAGGTTGAGAAGTGGATATGTCGGAATCATTCTTTAATTTTTCAAAGAAATCTGTCGCATTTAAGTTGACCCATTCAAAGTATTCATTATTGTCTATCATAAAGGGCATGGGAAGTACAAATATCCCCATTTCTTTTGCAACTTCCGGTGATATGCCGCTGTTACTGTCGGTTATTATGGCTGTTTTCTTCATATTTCTGCCTTTCTGTGCTTTTTAAAATCATGCATTGTATGTCAGATTCATATATAAACTTTGATACATACAATATATGTTTAAATGTATTTTTTTGTAATATTATATATAAGTTTAACATATATATAATATAAATAGCAATGTAGTATAAATATCTATGTGGCGCGGTTTTGAGAGGATTATTTTTAATGCTTTAACCGTGTAAAATGGTTTGGTTAAGAGACTTATTTATGTTAAAATAATATCATGAGAAATCGGTACGGGGGATTTTTTTGAATGAATAACAGATATGATATTGGAAATAAGAACGGCGATGGTATTGGAAACAATAACGGATATGATATTGAAAATAATAACAGAACTGAGGATGCAGAGTTTAGAAATACTCTTATTAAGTGTGTTAAGACATTTCATTACGGTACGGATACGGATGCGTCCATTAATGAGCTTTTAAAGATTATATGCGAATTTTATGATGCCAACAGGGCATATATCTTCGAATATGATTATAATAATGTCTATATTGATAATACATATGAATGGTGCAAGGAAGGAGTTTCTTCCGAGATTGATAATTTGCAGCATATTCCCTTGACGGAGATACACAGATGGGAAAAACTTTTTGATGAAAGCGGAGCGGTAAGTATATCCAAGCTTGATGATGAGGTGGATGAAAATACCGATGAATATCGTGTGCTTTCAGATCAGGGGATTGAAAGTCTTCTTACAACACCTATAGAAGTAAATGATAAAAGAATGGGATTTATCGGTGTTGACGATCCTATGAGATTTGCAAAAGAGGTAACACTTTTAAGTTCTGTGGCGGAATTTATTGCGGAGGATTTCCAGAAAAGACAGCTTATCAGAGAAACGTCTCCGGATGCATTGAGAGGTGTGCTGGATTGTATTCAGTCGGGAACCGTAACTTTTCGGGTGGATAATGAAAAAAAAGAGATTATCGCAGCAAATGATTATGCCTGCAGTATGGTTGGAATAGATAAAAACAGACTTTTAAGTATGTCTGTGGATGAAATGATGACATTCGTTCATGAGGATGACAGAGAAGATGTGATAAAGTCCTTTGAAGGTATATTATCCGGTTCTGATAATGTGTTAAAAAAGACCTGGAGAATGTATATAGGCCCGGAAAGGGAAGATGTATATTTTCAAATCAGAGCCAAGAGTTATCCTCAGGCGGACGGGAAGCTGCTCTTGTATATAACTCTTGTGGATGTAAGTGAAAATATTAAGCTTCAAACCAAACTTAGTAATGCCCTTGAGAATTCAAGAGAGGAGACAGGAGAGGAAAAACTTAAAAATGTAAAGTTTGCCGAGATGCTTGATTCTGTAACGGCAGGTATTGTTACCGGAATATTTGAGGGAAATGCGGGAAGATTTACATCAGTTAACAGATATTTTTGCGATATATTGGGACTTACAGCAGATGAGATAATAGGAAGAAGAGATTCGGGAAATCTTAATGATAACAGAGAGACACCGGGGCTTCTTGAAGCAATTCATCCGGAAGATCTTGGAATAGTTCAGCAGTATTTTGGTTCATTACGTTTTGGAGAGGGTAAGGTAGGAGAGGCAGTTTTTAGAATTAAAACCTTAAAGCAGCCTGAAGGACAGTATTTTAGCTGTCAAAGCAGAACTGTTAAACAAAGCGAAGGTGTTTATACCGTATATTCTGTATATACGGATGCAACGGGAAGGCAAAAGGAAAAGGCGGAATTTAATAAGCTTATTCAGGACCTTCTTGTAACCAATCCTCACTCCAGATGTGCTTATCATTTGAATTTGACAAAGAATCTTTGTATGGAGTGTCATGGTGCAAATGAATATATACGTCATATTTTTGATGCCAATACCGCAGAAGAGATGATTCAAAAAGCGGGAGACATTATTCTTGATAAGAAGATTAAAGAGGACTTTTTTATAAATTGTACGCCTGATAAGCTTATTGATAGATTTTACAAAGGAGATACCAAATTCTCAATGGTTTATCCGAGACAAACAGAAGGTGAAAGATATCTTTGGGTGGAAACATTTTATAATCTTCTTAAGAATCCGTCTACGGGAGATATTGAAGCTATTGCTTATACTGCTGATATCGATAAGGAAAAGAAAGAGGATATACTTGTATCTCAGATAGCGGGAGAAAGCTTTTATGCATATGGAATCGTGGATGTTAAAACTCATAATGTTGAGCATTTTTTCCTGGACGGTAAGCATATAAGAGAAGATCAAAACGAAGGTACCGTTGAAGATAATCTGGCACATATGATGAGGCGTATAGAAACCAAAAATGAAGCGGAGGATTTTAAAAATCATACCTCCATGGATTATATCATAAACAAGCTTAAGAAACATAATATATATAGTTACAGTTTTACCATGGATCATAAGAGGCTTGAAGTAACTTACAGATATCTGGATGAAAGAAAGGATTATTTATCTTTTGTAATTACTGATATTACGGAGACTGTGGCACGCCAGGAAGAGACTATGAATATCCTAAGGGAAACTCTTGAAAACGCAGAGGCCGCAAACAGTGCAAAGACGGACTTTCTTTCAAGAATGAGTCATGATATAAGAACTCCTATGAATGCCATTATAGGATTCTCTAATCTTATGCTTAATAATGCCGATGATCCGGATAAGGTTCGTGAGGATGCAAAGAAGATATTGGATTCCGGCAATCATTTATTAAGTCTTATTAATGATGTGTTGGATATGAGTAAGATTGAATCGGGAAAAGCACAGCTTAATTCCGGAAAAATCAATCTGAAGGAAATAATCGGTGTGGTTGATGAAATTATACGAACCCAGACCGATAAGAAGGAGCAGGAGTTTACGGTTAATACCGAAGGTCTTCGTTCTGAGGTGTTCATAGGAGATGAACAGAGAATCAGGCAGATTCTTATTAATATATTGTCTAATTCTATGAAGTATACTGATAAAAAGGGTTATATTAGCATGAATGTAACCGAAATGAAAGGAACATCGGATAATTTTAGAACTGTAAGATTCGAGATAGAAGATAACGGCCGCGGAATGAGCGAAGAATATTTAAAGAAAATATTTGAGCCATTCAGCAGGGAAAATCAGAAGAATAAAGAAAATGTGGTGGGAACAGGTCTGGGTATGGCCATAACAAGGAATCTTGTGGAAATGATGGGCGGTACCATCAGCGTGGAAAGTAAGCTTGGAGAAGGCACAAGGTTTAATATAACAATTCCTTTGGTTATTGAGGACGAGAGGGAGAATGTCAACGGTAAGGTTGTACTGGAAAATTCCAATCATGTGGAAAATGTAAGTAGTATAAGCAAAGCAAATAATGTAGGAAATGCAGATAAAGCAGGAAAAGCAGGAAATACATATAATACAGATAATGCAGAAAATACAGATAATGCAGAAAATGCAGATAATGCAGATAATGCAGAAAATGCAGGTAATACAGGTAATACAGAGGAAAAACAAAGTGCAATCAGCGGCTTAAATATCCTTGCTGCTGAGGATAATCTGCTTAACGGAGAGATTCTTGTGGAGGTAATGAAACTTAATAAATGCAATGTGGATATTTGCCCGGACGGAGAAAAGATTTATAATGAATTTAAGAGTTGCGATGTAGGTAAATATGATCTTATTCTTATGGATATCCAGATGCCTGTTATGAACGGATATGAGGCAACGGAAAAGATAAGAAATATAGTTAACGAAGCGGATGCAGATGCAGAAAAGAAGAAAGAGGCTGAGGATATTCCTATCATAGCAATGACTGCCAATGCTTTTTCAGATGACATTCAAAGGGCATTTGATTCAGGAATGAATGCACATATTGCAAAACCTTTGAATTTTGCCACATTTACGGAAACCATAGCAGAGGTTATGGAGCAAAAGAAAAAAGTCGGGGACACGATTTAGGAGGTGTTAAATTGAAGAACGATTTGGTTATTACAATTAAGCCGGAACCTCTTGCTGAGATCGCAGGATACAAGGTAAGGCCGGGGATATATGAGATAAACGGAGCGACGGCAATCCAAGGTGGAGTTAACTTTACCGTTAGTTCCAGCGGAGCAACATCTTGTGAGCTTTTGTTGTTCAGAAGAATGGAGAATAAACCATATGCCGTTCTTAAATTTCCTAAAGAATACAGAATCGGAAATGTATTTTCGATGATGGTGTTTGACCTTGATATAGAGGAATTTGAATATGCCTTC
>Ga0181612_123077_pt1 | contig 12700 bp, 9 predicted proteins | sample HoacroProtozoa21_FD_119630 | JGI IMG/M metagenome (GOLD analysis project Ga0181612, IMG submission 119630) | Hoatzin crop microbial communities from Cojedes, Venezuel. Combined Assembly of Gp0051906, Gp0051904, Gp0051908 | reverse complement strand
CCGAAGCCCAGGACTTGCTGCACGACATTTTACCTCCACTAGGAGGCTGTGGGATGTAGCTCACAACCTGGGTCCAAGATGGAACAAAAGGAAGGAGCGGGGTTGCTTTCTCTCGGTGCTTTCTTACTAGAGATCCCTTTGCATCGTGCCCACCCATCCTGAGCCCTATGTTACTCTTTTTTTCAGTGCAGACATACCAAGGGAGGTTCCCTTCTTTAGTAACTGAACTATCCTCCATAGCTTGGGAAGCTTGCTGCCCCCTCAGTGAGGACTCACGAGCCATCTGAGCCCCGTCAGTGCCTCTGTGTCACCCTGTTGCTCAATGCCATGCTGCCTTGGCTGCATCACACTGTCACCAGAGACGAGAAGTACAGCTGAAGATACAGGCAACACACTTTGCCCCAGACAAAGGGATCACCAGCTACGGACTGAAACTACCGTTTGAGGCAGCATTGGCTGGATTCAACTTGTTTTGTTAAAATGTCATAGGTCTGCTGCTCTGTACAAGTGTCAAGAGTTTAGAGAGCTGCTGGGGCTGGGAAGCCTCTTGTCTATGGGAAACTCTGGAAACCTTCCAATTTCTACCCAGTTCAGATCAAATCAAACTTTTCAAACGATAATCCAATGAGTTAAGAGCTATGCTTTTACACCAGCTCGATGAATCAGATAGATACAGATTAAAATTACTTTAATGACACTGGTGCTCTTCTGTTCTGCACTACACCATTTGGCAGACATTGTGAAAACAGGAAAGGAATGAACAAATGAGAGTCTTTGTTATTAATTACATTTTAGAATTAGATTAACGAGACAGGAAAGGAGGAGCCAAGGTACTAGAGACACCTTGTTCCTGCTGCCATCACATGGGTGGGTGTTTTAGCCTTGATTTCCCAGTCACTGTCTCTGGGATTTACACATGCCCAACCAAAATAGCTCCTGCGTGTCCGAGTGGATATACCTGGGCCACAGTTTAACAAGGCCCATAGGAAAGCAAGATTTAGCACCTGTTGCAAAGGGGACTTGCATTGACCAGATGTTACTTTTGTAATTGACGATAGCTTTTAAACACATTGCTCTTCCTTCACCCTTTGCCAATGCCCTCTGTCTGGGACCCTCTCTCTTCCTGAGCTCAGCTCCTCGCATTTCCATCAGCAGGAGGGCGCATTCCGGGCTCGCTAAAGGTGGACTGGGAAGCCCTTGTGAAGTGCTTCTGCTGGCAGAGATAGCAATAAGCAGCGAGGGGCAGAAAAGCCTTCAAACAGCCCAGCATGGTACGGAAGTTGATGTCTGCTGTGTGCTGAGCAAGTTAACAGCGTATTCACAGCAATGTGAGCATTAATTTGGGGGAATTAGGAATGAGTGAGGGTTTAGTTTGATTCAGGCTGGATTTAGTATTAGCCGGAATAAAAAGCACACATTGAGATCTGTGTAGTTTTGTTTATGGCCTCTGAGCATCACAGGCTTCCTCCTGCTCAGCCCCATCAGGCATATGCAACCTTGGCTGACATTGCTGTTCCAGCAAAAGCCCATAGAACAGATGCAGTCATATGTATAAAACCTTTGTTTTCACACTTCGGTCAGACTTATTTACAGAGTGGTCTTACTGCCATGGTACAAAGCTCAGTTTTACTGATAAGGCTGTGGCCCCTGAAGGAGCGCTTCAAGCGCAGTATGAATATACCATCGTTTTTACATTAGTGCCACTCTCACAGCATGAATGTGGCTGGAATCTTTTAAAGGACCAGGATGTTGTTTGGGTTTTTTCAGATGAGAAACATAAAAATTGACAAGTGTAAACCACATGGTTAGTGTCCTACTGAGCACAACCAGATAACCTCTCATAATATACTCCAGGGATGCAGAGATTGCACACCATTAAACATGTATTGGATGCCCAGAAAGATATAAAACTACAGCCAGGTTCCTCCACCATTTGAAAGCACAGTTAGCAGCGGGAGTAGGCCCCCCTCAGCGTTAATGACAAGACCATCAGCACAGAGCTGGTCGCACGGCAGCTGTATCCAGAGATAGCAGACAGTCCAGCACAAGAGGGAGCTCTGCGGTGGCTCGTCGGTGGCAGCGGGTGCTAGGAGCACTTGTCTGTGACTGGGCCAGAAACTGTTTTCCCCTCACACAGCCATTTCGGTGATGGTGACATCTCTTCTTCTTTCTAAACAGGACAAAACCAAAACAAAATAACCCAAAAAACAAACACTGAAAAAAGCGACATAATACTATTCAGCCCAACAAACCACAACATAATAAACCAACTTGAACTACTGGAAACATTTTGAGACATATGAAAACTTTTGCTTTAGTTTCAACTGCTTAATACATGTTTTTTAATGAATGATTACTTTAAAAAGTTCATTCAATCCAAAAGAAAAGAACCGCTTACTTATACACACATATAAGCAAACGAGACTTTTCAAAATTTTTTCAGCAAATTTCCAAGCTCAGAAGACAGCATTTGAAAAAAACCACCCCAAATATTTTTTTTTCATCAGCAGTTTCAGTGTTGTCAAAGCAGCCTTTTTTTTTTTCTGCAGAGAAGCTGTTTTATTGGAAAATTCCTGCTCAGGTACAGTCGCGCAACTTGACTGCATCAGTAGGCTTTTGGGCTGGTACTCTAGCTGATATCTGATCCTGCTTGGTTTACGTTACGATTCATCTGGTTGCTAAGGTAAGAAGTTTACTGTTTGTAGGATCAGTTCTAGGGCCAGCTATGCTGCCGGGTTGGACTGCTGGGGTTGATCCCGTTGCTAGGAGAAGTGTTTGTTGTCTCGGGTTGATAATGTAGTAGTTTCATGAAGGGAGAGTATTAAGCAAAAGAGCTTTTCCATCTCCGTTTACAGTCCTGTCTGGCCCAGGCTGGGGGATTGCTCAGGGCTCACCAACTGCACCACCTTTAGCAAGAGAAGCCTGCATGAGGGCGACAGCTCGCTCCTCCAGCAGGAGAGGTGGAGGTATGGGGGCATCCCAGGTACGCCCCCGAGTCCTGTGAAGAATATGGAAAGAGACGAACACTCATCTCCCCAGGATAGTGGAACATGGGAAGCCCAGGGGAAAATGGAGCTCCCTTCAGGCAGACCCTGCAAGTAACTGGGCATGCGGACTTGACAGGTTGGAGATGCAAAGGACATTTCAAGGCCACTGTTTAGATCATGTCCAGACACTTCTGTAGAACGTGAATACTATATCTAGAATTATATAAAGACATGCAAATATACCTAGATACATCTCTGTATAGGTGTACATCCGTGCATGGATGTATTATCAATAGTAATATTGTCTTATATTATAATGCCATATGACATTCTCCTTTCATTTCTTTCTGACTTCTCCTTTTGGTAAGTTCGTAAAGCCACAGCCAGTTTTGGCACGAAATAATTCTGAAATGTTTCCATCCACATTCCTTGGGAAGTGATACAGTCCCAGAAGACCTGATCCAGGCAGGCAGCGCTTGCCAGCAGAAACCAATTCTGCCAGCAAACTTTCAGCAATCTCAGTGCAATTGAAGAAAGGGTCTTTCTTGGGCCAGATCCAGTTCACATCTTCTGCAGCTTATCAGTGCTGGGAACAGAAAGAAGGATCACTGTTTATCTCAGAGTCTGTCTGTGCCATCCGTGGCCTGTCAATATAAGGAAGGTCCTGAAGAAGGCCACCTTAGCTCTCCTGAAATGCTTCATGTTGTTGGTGACAACACTGGAGTTTCTGGCATAGCAAAAAACCAGGCAGCTGGTTTATGTGTGCTCTGAATGCTGCTATTTGCTATGCCAGTTTTAAGCAACTGGAGGGGCAGTTCAGAGAAGACAAGGGTCTGACACTGAGTGCCAGCAGGTGAGAGTGTGAACATGCTGGGGAGCTCCAGGAGAAGGGAGTCCAAGCCAGCACAGGGAATAGTTAGCCTATGCAGGCCAACTTTCACAAGCCATGACTTTTCAAAGCATATCCCCAGCTCTGAACATATTTCACTTTTTTTCAGAGTTCAACTCTTTTCCATTGCTAGCAGGATATAAATAATTGTCCCTGCTTCTCACAGTGTCTTCCCCCCTCTCCTTCTTTTAAAGTACCCCAGGTCTTGATTTATTTGATACTGATTTAATAAAAACACAGATCTTTAGGCAATTGGGACATAAATGATTTCTATACTATTGAAATGCTGCTTTCTAAGTATGTCCAATAGCATATTAGAAACAAGTCTCTAACTGGCCATAGAGTACCGAAGACCTGACTACCTAATGTGAAAAATCAGCATCATGAAAACTTTTTGAGCATATCAAAAAGAAGCAAGGGAAGACCACAGGTCATTTTTAGCCAGTCCTTACCCATTTAAATACCATAATTACAATATTATCTTTAATATCAGAGGGCAGGGGTGAACATAAAATCATCATAAGACCAGAATACTCATCCTAAAACCAAAATAAATTAATCATTGACCTCTGTTGTTATAATGAGCATTTCATAATAAAACCCACATTGAAGTTCAATTTACTGAAGCGTTCCATGCTCTGTCTGTCTCCTACAAGGCTTGAAGCAGAGTTTCTTTAATAAAAATGACTGATGTACACCAGTTGCTCCATATTACACATTAGTATGTATTCACTTGAGCCCATGTAACCCATCATGTACAATATCACCAGCTTCTGATGCTGCTTTTGAGTGAGACAGAGGATCAGACTTAGAATTCTTTATTTACTCGGAAAGGAAACAGAGTATGTGTCCCAAATGCAAACCTATCAGTGTATTTCTGGCAAAAACATAACTAGTCAACTTTTCTGCTTATGCTCTGTTATATTCAAACTACAGTAACACTTTCACTGTCAACGAGGACAGCTTGGTTAGTCAGGGATCAAAGCAGAGCAGATCTAAATAAAATTGCCAGCCTGGACAAAGACTGAGCCAAAATCACTTTGAGGAGAGTATCTGCTGTGTTTCATAATGCAACAGACAATAAGAGAAACTGAGGAGAAATGTAAAACTATCACTGACAAGACTTTGGAGACTACATACAGTTTGCAGGACTGGTTAGTAATGAAAAAAATAACTTACATCGCTACACACCTGGTAACTTTCCCCAGGTGGATGGGGCACAGGGAATGTGAAAGCCCTGATGTCCTCTGGGTGGTGGCAAGAAGGTGATCCTCTTCCAGTGCTGGTGGACTGGATGCTGGCTCTACATCCCCAGGGTCTCTGGCCAGACCGCTGCCCTTCCACAGCAGGGAGGGGTGGGAATGATTGCAGGAGTCCTGGGCCAAAGGTGTCTCTCCCCAGCCTTCTGCTCTCTCTCTTTAGGAGGAGGATGAAGAGGGACAAAGCCCTGCATCCAGTCATCTCCTAGATCTTTTAATTGTGTACCACACACATGCACACACTAATACACACTTCCATGTTGTTGACTTTTTCTGCTGGCATAACTGGAGATGAAATTACAATGAAATATAATTACAATGAGTTGGCTAGCAGAAGTCATTCCAGTATTGTAAAACAAGTCACATTTATTCTGTTTATTTATTAATTAATAAATAATTCCTTATTTGCAAATACAGTTGCATTGATGGAACATGCTGATGATACACATTTTCTTGGACAGATGACTTACGAAGGCACTGAATACCCAAGAAGGGGTTGATAAAAATCCATGCATATAGGCCATTCCAATTAAACTGCACTCTCTAAAACAAATCCAGCATTTTGTGCGAGTAAACTCAAGCTCTTGGGACGGAGCCATGGCTGCGGGATGGCAGTCCAGGTCTGCCATGTGACAACTGGACTGGAAGGCATTGCAGTTGCCCTGGGAGGAGAAGGAGGTTCAAAGGGAGGTGGTTCTGGCCTTAAAGCAAAAGAGTAGGGAGGCCAGGTCACATATGCCAAGGAAAAACCATCGCTGTAAATGAGCCTCAGGGCATCCAGAAATGCAACATGCAAAAAAGGCCCCACGCCAGAGAAGGGAGTAGTGATAGCAATGGCCCTCCACTCCCTTCAGCCTGCTGTCCTTCTGTGCCCAGAAAGAGCCTGCTGTTCCTTTAGTCCTAACCGCTGATTGATGGCAAGGCAGAATTCATCTTAGTTTGCTTCAACACCTCTTAGCCTATGACTTTACGTCATTGTCAATTGCATCATGAAACAGTGCTTTCCTACAACTGCTTTCATGACTATTGCACATTTCCCATCGACAGCCCCTCTCCCTCGCCCCAGGAAAGAGGTCAATTCACAGTTGTCATTTTGCCTAGTAATAACCTCTTCCATCCTATTTTCCCACAGCAGCAGTGGAAAAAATCCCAAACAAACAAACAGAATAGGGGAAGGAAAGAAAAATATTTTTGGCTTCCTTTTAACACGCAAACATTTTGTGTTCACCATCACAGGCATTACTGCTGTCTCATACCGGTATGCAAATGGCAGTTTTCTAGGTATGTTTTACATATATATAAATACTATTTTTCTTAATATATATATAGGCTTGTTTATGTGCCTGCACATGAATCATTCTATGATTCTGTGTGTGTGTTTGTACACATACATGCTCCTATGGCCTACCAAGCAGTGGCCCAACAGCGTGGTCTAGGCCAGAGACAGGTTTGCAGATGGGTTCATACTCAAATGGAGTCAATACCAGGCTGGGACCTAGAGCAACACTTCTGTATCATTCATTCCCTGTGGCAAAGTGCTTTACAGAAAGCTCTGGATACACGATGAGAACCACTTTTGTATTTGTTTTCAAACGCTCCGGTTCTGCTTGTTTCATTTAGCTACAAATTCTCTAGGTCAAAACTCCCCCTGGCACATGTGCATGTTTAGAGACACAGGCCGCTGTGAATGCAGCTCCCTTAAGCTAGCAGAAAGGATTGGCCAAAATAAAGAAGTTGTACTTGAAATGTGTTTGGTATCCAAGTTAGGACTGGCTCCTTTTCAGATGCCCACATTTGTTTGCCTTCACAGTAGAATAAAAAATACACTCGGCTGTCCTCGCATATCTAGATGCCATTCTCCACAGTAAGAGTTTAAGAAGGCCCTTGAGAAACGGGTGCAAAAGAAGTGCTCACATCTACAAAACAAATGACAGTTAACCAAGCAAAAGGATTTTTTAAAATGCAGTTGTATATTTTGCTTATCAAATTACCATTTGTTTTATATCTGTGCACAGATACTTTGTATCCACAGTATCCCCTTGGAAAGCATGCTGTTATCCTGCCCTCTAAGAGCCTGCCTACTTCTTCACTTGTGGCTGTTAAGTGCACTTCTATTTGTAATATCAAACCATAAAAATGACTTGTGCACTCTGCTAGGATTTCAGATTACATAGGCTTTGTCTAAATGTACCATGGAAAACCTTAATAGATTTAGTTATCTATGTTTTAACATGTAGATGACATTCTGCTCCATATTGGATAGATATCATGGTGTACACAATGACAGCAACAGAGAAGTTCAACATGAATGGCACCATGTCAGTTTAGCTAAATATTTGTGACCAAAAAAAGGAAAAATATTCATAATAGGACCATTTCCCTTATTTAAACAACTTGAAAAGTGATCCTTGTTCCTGAAACAATCTTGATTTTCAAATTATTTTCTTTTTTTTTCAAAGTGAGCCTTTTCCCAAGGGAGACTGTATTTTCTGAGTTCCAAGTCAAAGTTGGTTTAAAAATTTTAATGTTTGCAGAATAGGATCATAGGATAATTCAGGCTGCAGGAGATCTCAGGAGGTCTCTGGATGAACCTCCTTCTCAAGGAGGGTCAGCTCTGAGGCCAGCCCAGGTTGTTCAGGGCTTTATCCAGTCAGATGTTGAAAACCTTCAAGGGTGGAGACTGAATAATAAATATTTATTCAAATATGAATATTTGGCTGAACTTGTTCAAAACCTAAACCAAACCAGTATAAGCTTCTCCATTTCCACCCCACAACTCTGCTGCAAGGGTCCCTACCAAATCACAAAACGGCAAATCTGACACAACTCTGCGTAACAGGTGAAATGAACCTTAGGAATCATTAAAGGCCAAATCCAAACCTCACTGAAATCAATTAAAAGATGCTCTTAGTGTCTGTCTAGTCCCTCTGAGGGAAATGTTTGAGCAATTAGCACTGACAAAAGGAAGTGTCTGACAGGATCAGGACAGGTTCTGAATGCATGGCTCTTGTCAGGGTCAGAGGAAGGCTGGGACCTGAGTTCAGGTTAGGGAAGCGTTGGTCTATGTCCTGAGAGCAGCCTCGGTCCTGGGAAATTAAGAATTCACTGAAGAAAACCTCTGTCACAAATATTAAAACTAGGAGAGTGGGGTAGTGCCTGTGTCCCATCTCCACATTGTATTTATTAGCAAAAGGCCTGATTCTTCCCTTTCTTTTCAGGAAGACAAGAGTCACTTCACTGAAAACAATCCTGTAAAAATAGCCTATGGTGTGAATTAGGCTGAAAGTCACTGGTATAATTCTTCCTTAGAGCTCCTGCACTTCAGTTTTAATTGGGAAAAACAGTATGAAAATGAGACAGATAAAAAGGAAACCAGTACTCCAAATATAGGTATTTATAGGCAGGCATATTACATTCAATTTTTCCATATTTTCACCAAAGTTTTCACATTATCTATGATGATAAAAAAGAATTTATGCCAGGATGAGTGATATTTTGATACAGACCTTTCAAAGAAAAGTGATAATCCAAAGAAGCACATTTCTAGAAATTAATACTTTGGATATTTCATGTCTCTTCTTTTTTTTTCTTTTTTAAATTACATAATTCACAAGAAAAAAATTAGGTATAATGTTTTTCAGGTTTTACAAGTTAGTGTTATATTTCAACGGAGCCTGAAAACAAAACAAAACAAAAAGCACTTCAGTTATAAGAAGCAAAGGTCTTCTCATCCTAGCAAAAAATTAAATATCTTTAAAGGATTTCTTTCAACCTTGATCCTTACCAAGATATTTCAGGCCAAGTATCAAGTTAAGTTGAAGTTTTAAGCTGCATTGTAAATAACTCCTGATTCTAAGGGGACTTATTAGGAGGTTATAACGAAATATAAAGAATTCAGCAGCATGTTAGTGGACACTGCAGAAGTATATGAGAAGTCTAGAGCAGCTGCAACTGTATTCTGGTTGTTTAAAGGTTTTTTGACATGGCTGTTGCATTGTGCATCCAGTATACAATCTTCTTGTCAATAACATCTGGGCAATCAATGTGTGCAAAAAATGAATCTTGAGTTTATGGCATATCTGTAGCCATATGCTTTCTACCTGTCAATATAGTTCAAAGGCAGCGTGTAAGGAAAGTTCAGCAGATGCGGCGTCTCTCCTAGGTCTCACAGGAGATGGTCTTATAGATTTTACCTCATGTCATACATCACGCAACACATCTGGGCAAAAGGGCACTTGCTTTGGCAATTCCAGCCATCATAATGGCAAAGCAGCAGCAGCAGCAAGCAGTGACTTCACACTGTTGTATTTATTTATGTAGCTGTCATTGCCCCTTCATCTCACTGATAATTTGGTGCTTACTCAATTTCGCACTTCTTCAGAGTGATCATCACCTTGCATCTTTCAATGTGGTCAGCTTCCATTTTGCTTCCCACCCAAATCACAGTGAGATTCAGATATAAAGTGTTGTACAAACATCAAATCTGCGTGTGCTTTTGTGTGCATGTGTCTGTTCAAAACATTCTTAAAAACACTAGGTGGACTATTTTGTTACTTCAGTTTTCAAGATACTCCTTCAGCAGCAAAATTATCCAAATCGGTGAGGGACACTGTGTCAGTGTTTGGGGATGGGCTCATGTCCTTTTGTAAGCGAACCTGAGTTTCTTCATCATCTTGGCTGTAGAGGTAAGAGGCTGGTTCAATATAGGGCTGGGTTTCCACAGATTCAGCATGTCTGTAGTCCTGTTGACCATCTTCAGGTAGTTCAGCTGGTTGTCCTGGTACAGCTGGCATTAACCAGGTAGGTTCAGAGAGTAGAGAAGGTGACTTCAGCACTGCTACAGATGAAGCTGGTAAAGGCCGCACTCTAGGGTAGGAGGCATAGGGAGAATTCGGAATTTCTGAAGAAGGGGTCTGATATAAGTTCCCTTCTGAGGAAGGGAATGAGACTTGAACATATTTGCCAGTTTCTGGGTCATAAAATGTCTTTAAATTAACTTTAGCTGGTAAATCAACTACGTAGTATTGGCCAGAGTCAGGATCTTGGAGGAGTTTACGCTGGGTTGAAGAGGGTGAAGGGCTTACTGCTGATGCACCACTGGGTCTTCCTGTACTGGTTTCTGTGGGAGTAAAAGTTGAGTGAGGGGCAGGATGGAGAGGACAATATCCCAAGGGTGAGGGAGATGCTAGTGTCTGTCCAGAATGAGAAGACTTTGTCCCTACAGCATCTGTATGCTCAGTCTGAATTTTTTTCTGCTGCTCTTGCATTTTCTTTCTCCTGCTTGCCAGCTTTTTGGCCCGCCGCAGAGCCTTTTCTGTTTTTGGTGGCACAGCAGGTGGCTTGCCTGCTACCCTCTCCTCAGGTCCCCTGGGCTCCAGTCTCTCAGCTTCCCCTGCAGAATCAGAAGGCAGGTTCCTCTGTGCTGAACCAAGTATCTCTTCTGCAGACTTATCAGCTTGGCTTTTTAGTGCCATGTTTAGCAAGGTAGGGTTTATAACATCCTCTCTCTCTCTTGTTGGCTTGTCCGATGACGAACTGGCAGCAATAGAGTGCATCGTGCTGCCTGACCCGGGGCTTGTAACAGCAGAGCATGCAAGATTGTCTAACAAAACTGGTACACCTTCCGTATGTAGGATGGTCTCTAAAGCTTCATGGGATACAGGAGAATACATGTGGTCCTCTGATATGGAGCCAGTCACAGGGGAAATGGTCTCCCTAGTGATTATTTTTTTCGCACAAGAGCCACCTCTCCGATTAGATAAATGATGATTCTTAAAGTAATTAGTCTTTCTTTCTGCAGGATAGCTGGGATTCTTATGTGCTTGACCATTTTCCAGACCTAAATTTGGCTGTGTTAAGCTGTGTCTTGCCCTCCTAGACTGAGACTTCTCTTTCCTTCTGCAGACACTTTCCTCATTTATTTTCCCAACTTTATTTAACAAAGCACGAGTCTCTTCATCTTCTTCCATCAGCTTCCCTAATGAAAAGCTCTCTGTATCTTCCAGAAGACTGGGATCCAGAGTTCCTGAAGTAGACCCAGGCTCACTGGCCTCTTTCCCTCTGTCAGTTGCTCCATCCCTCACATTCTGCTGCCCTCTGTGCCTCAATGCCAACCAGCCTACCTCCTGGGCATGCAACATGTTTCGGTGCTGCTTGTTGTGCTCTGCTAGGGGCACAAACCCACTTTCCATTTCCTTATAACTGTTGCTGACTGCATCATCCAGGGAAAAGGACCTGAACAGGGGCAGCTTTACAGCCCTTATTACCTGAGGTGATCTGAATGTGTTGTCTTTAATCATAAATAGACTGGGTTTGGCTGAGCTTGAAGATGGGGGTGTTTGTGGCTCCTCAGACCTGGGGACAGACATGTTCCTTATACCGTCGGAAGCAGAATCCATGCTGTTGGGCTCTTCCTTTTTCTCTCCCCTTAGTTTCTCTTCCATCAAGCTCCTCTGTTCTTTCCCAGTAACCCTATCCTCCTCCACCTCTGCTGTGCCAGTACCAGAGCTGATACAAGCATAATATTGGAGTTCTTCTTCCCCAACCTCTTTCCCTCTGTCCTTGTGGCTTTTATTACTGTCTTCACCCATTTCACTCTTAGTCCTCTTGCTTTCTTGAAGACATGCCTTCTGCATCAGGGGCACTGGTAGAAATGGCTCCTCCTGAAGTGGCTGCTCTACTGTGGAGACAAAAGATTGCTCCGAAGAACTACTGCTTCTTTTACCTTGTGCTTCATGGCCTGTTGCCACCAAAATGGTTTGGGTGTCACTGTAAGGTACATCCTCTGCTGGTGAGAGTTGGTTTGGATGTGTTTTGAAGGCAAACTCTTCGTTCTGATTAGTAGCCTGTCTCTCATTTTCCTCACCCTGGATGCTAGGATTTTGCACAGGCTGCCCAGCCTTTGTATCTGCATTGTCTCTACTGAATGGTTTCAGTGCTGGATATGGCAGATGTTTCCTTAAAACAGGTTCGTTTGAATCAAATCTGACCAAGGGGAAGTTTTCATTGCCTCTTGTGTTTTTAACCAGACCTTCGTGTTTTGAATCGTCTTGCTGCAAGTTGTCTCCAGTTTGGCAAAATAAAAGGTCTGCTGTTGTCTGGGGTGAACTCAAAGTCAGGTAATTGTCTGTAAAGTGTCCAGTTAAATCAATTTTATTGGCCTTTTCGTGAACTCTGTCAGACAGTACAGAGTTTATATCACTCGATTCATCTTTCTCCACAATATTTTTGTTAATATTTTCTTGCAAAGTTGAGAGTGAGGCCTTCATTTTTGTACTCTCCTGTATATTTTCGCTAGTTTTATTTTTGTCTTCCAAGGTTCTTAACAGGGGAGAAGGGGTATACATGCTTTTAACACGTTTACGTACATCCTTCAAGTTAAATAACAGACTTGATGCTTTCGATTTGTAACTATCCCGAGACCTGTAATCCCCAAACGCACTCCCATCGTCGTCTCTTGATGCCATGCTCTCAATGGGAGGAGGTGTCAGTGGGATCAGCTCACTTTCAACAATGTCCACCTCCTGTTTTGGTGGTATGATGGGTGTTAAGAGTTTGGTGATGTT
>Ga0181612_157441_pt1 | contig 12701 bp, 6 predicted proteins | sample HoacroProtozoa21_FD_119630 | JGI IMG/M metagenome (GOLD analysis project Ga0181612, IMG submission 119630) | Hoatzin crop microbial communities from Cojedes, Venezuel. Combined Assembly of Gp0051906, Gp0051904, Gp0051908 | reverse complement strand
ACGGGTGGTGGTGTGGGTGTGGGAATACGGAGCTGGAAGCCACTAGTTGAATCTGTTAATCTTCTCTTTCCCCTTTCCTTTTTATCCTTGCAACCCTCCTCATTCTTTATGTCTACATTGTCTTTCAAGAACACGACTTGTCAAGGCAGGGATATTCTCATCTCACCTAGCTGTAAAGCATGGAGCTTACACAGTGATTAATCACATCACTTCTTTACTTCTTCACAGTGCCAGTCAAATGTCAGCAACTGCCAGGAGGTTCCTACGGTGCGGGCAAACAAGTATTACCCTGTTTTTCCAGATAACGGTACTAAGACAGTGGTCACCATTTTCCAAATGTAGTTCCAAAACCCATGTCCTGTCATTTAAATCTTTAATTTAAATGCCTAAAGGTGGGATGACGCGTTGTGGTGGAAGCTCTCCTGTTGCTCCCTGCTGAAAATTAAGACAGACGTGTTCAGACAGTTGCCTAATCTGTGAGAGTGAGCAGTCACACTGAGGAGTATAGAGTATTTTATAATCATATTACAATGAATAAATCTGCGCAAACACAATACGCGATTATGAAATGTTTCCTTGTTCGCTTTTCCATTGCAATAAGTGGTGGGAAAATGCTATTAAAATAATAATAATAATATTAGCTTCGCTATTTTTACTCAGTAGCTCAAATGCTACTAGACTGCATGGCCTCAGAGGAAATGCCTTGTTCAGACTGATTTTCAATACAGCAGCTAGAAGACTCGTGAAAACTACATCTAGCCTTTTTTATAATAAGATATCCTTGTAATATTTATTAATGTGAAATGTGCAGTTAAATGTTTGATGAAAGAGCTATTGTATGCTTGGGTTTACAGTAAACAGTTAAAGCTCTTAAAGCGAAGCTGAAGCAAGTGGAATATTTGCTTAGATTTGGCAAGAAGAAATATTGTAAATAATTCAAAGAGTGTAATTTGATTCTAGATTTTTCTGGGCTATGTGGCATATGGCCCTTCTGTTTTTGTTTTATTTAGGTTTGCTGCCTCCGTTACGTAACTGTTCTTTTTAGCCTGCAATTAAACTTCAAGGTCAACCAGGAATTAAGCAGAGAGGAAGTTTGTGTAATGGAAACGAGTGAGGCCGGACCCTGCGGCGGTACATCACTCCCTTGCTCCTGACTCACTCCTCTGCTGATAAGGACAGGAGAGGGATGGGTGAACCCGAAACCTCCTGCGGAGCCAGGAGATGAGGGCAGACGGGCATCGGTGTGCCGGCTCCGGAGCAGCACCGCTCCTCCGGCACGCGGCCGGCCGGGAGAGGTGGCAGGGGTGCTGCGGCTGGAGCGGGGTCTGCTGGAAGCTGCTGCACCAAAGCGATTGCTTATGGAGGGTCTCTCGGCTGATTGCTGGCCCGTTTATACAGACCCGCTCTTCTGAATAATGTACATCTACCCTTGAGATATTTATAAGCATTTCTAAGGTCCCCTCGCAGCCTTCTCTTCTCCACGCTGAACAAGCCCAGCTCCCTCAGCCTCTCCTCGTAGGGGAGATGCTCCAGTCCCCTCACCATCCTTGTAGCCCTCCACTGGACTCTCTCCAGTAGCTCTTCATCCTTCTTGAACTGGGGAGCCCAGAACTGGACATCCTTCTTGAACTGGGGAGCCCAGAACTTTCCCCAGAAGGGGAAAGCAGAGCTGCTAGGCCAACCTCTGCCCATTTCAGGAGCTTGTATTTACTCTGACTCGCAGTTTTAGCCATTTCAAGGGAAGTGAAGAGGTGAAGGGTGCTCAGAGGGCACCAAAGCCTGAGGAAATTCCTACTAGAGACAGATCGGAGGAAACCAGAAGGAAGTAAAGGCGTCTGCTGTCTGGCACCCTATCTGATATTGGCCATAGAGGAATGAAGAAGAATGGCAGCGTTAACAACGAGATCACATCCTCCAAAGTTTAGCCAATCTGTCAAGAAAAGCTGTCCTCCATAGCAGTAGCAGAAGGTAGAAAGAAGCAAGAAATGTGATCTCAGTGTGACAGTTTTTGCTCTTAAGGAGCCTTCCTCTTCCTCTCTCCTGCTTTCCTCAGCTCTTGCGAAGAAAATTCACACCAGCTGTCTAGACGATGGGGACTGGTCTGTACACAGGAGAAAGTGAATGAATAGGATGCCTCAAATCACAAATTGCAACATAGTCAAAAATAAAACCTTATGATTGACCCAGTCAATCCCATTCCTCAAGCAAAAAAAGTCTTCTTCTGAAGGTATCACAAAAGAGAAACTTCTCTGCACTGCAATAGGAATGCACCTGATTTGAAAAAATGGAGTTGATGTATTCCATGCAGCATATTTCTTGCCTAGGTGTGTCCTGTATGGTGTTAAGTGGACTTTCCTATACAGAGCAGCTTCAATCAGTTTTAAGTTACTTTTGCTTTCCTGTCCCTGTTAAGTGTTAAAAGATCATGGTACTCAAGGGCAGAACAGAAGTGTCATTATTTTTGAGGCTCAGTAACGCATGTTATACATCACAGAAGCTTATATTTCCCCAACATACAGGAATATGAGTCTATATTTGATTAACATAAAAAGACCCTTACCAGAAAGTGAGTAATCTGTATTAGTCATCCTCATGGCTGGAGTATAAGATACACTTGGCATGTCATGGCCCTTCTCCTTCTGTTTCCGTCGATACCACACAAACAGTGCCAGCAAGACCATAATAATTAGAAGGAGAATAATAATTCCAATGATTGCTCCCACTGAGTGCCTCTCTGATCCAAGAGCAGGGCTAATTTTAGTATAGGGGTTTAATTCTTCCATCATAAGAGCCGCTGTTAAAAGTAATTCATAACACACTGTAAATTGAATCATGCATTTCATTTTTGAAATACCATTTTTTTAAAGCAAGCACATCGTTGGAGGGGGAGAGAAAGAAAAAGAGAGAGAGAGAAAGAGAGAGAGATTTTACTGATGGAATTTCACTGTACCTTGATCACATCGGATTCCTTTGAAGCCTGGACTGCAGTAGCAAGTACCTGTGACATGGTCACACGTAGCATTATTCATGCATTCACATAGTTGCTTGCAACCGTAACCAAATGTTCCTGGTGAGCACTCTGGGAAGCCAAAGAAAAAGATTGGAAAGAATTCTACTTTTTTCGGAAGTGGGTGAAATGCTTGCCATGGCAAATTCAGTAGAAATGTCTCCCTGGTTTCCGCGTCTCTAGGATAACAAGCTAGTGTTAGACTATTATTATTTTAAAGCAGGAGATAAATGTATTTCATGTACAATTTGGGGAATTAATTACGAAGCTGTAACTTTCTGGAAAAGTCATGCAAGACTTCACAGGGATGAAACCAGTAACACATACAGAGACTTTCAAAGGCTTGGTATATGTTACAAGTGTAGAGAATTTAACAGGGCATGAGCTCAGAAGCTGCAGACACCACCTCAAGAGAGCACAGAGTTCTCCACCAACTCGGCATTTATTTTTTTCCACGGGGGGAGTTGCAAAGAAAAGTTTTAACGTACTTTCATATAAACACAAGAGACTTTTACCAAACAAATCCTGCATGCTTTCATACTTCTCCCTACTAGTGCTAGAAGGTGGATCGAACATTGTAGGTGGAATTACAGAATTGAGCATCTGAATGGTCTGATTCTCTCTGCTTCTGTATTAGGCTTCCTAGTATAGAAGGAATTTCTATTCTGTCTTTCTATCAAAGACAAAGTGATTGAATGTTCAGCTGAGAAATTTATTCATACAATTACCATGATGGGCTATTACAATAAATCTGTAGGCAGCTTCCTATATTTCTTGAGGCACTATTCAATAATAAATTCAAAGAAACAACTTCTGTCACTTCCCACTTATTTCTATGGAGAGGAAGCATTATTGAATGCATGCACACTTGCTATGATTCTTTAGAATATGTACAGTTTGCTTTAAGATATGACTTCTTGTGTGTCACTGCATATGTTTTGCATAGCTTGATGATGCCTTCTCAACATTGGTCTCTAAGTAACTTCTAGTAGCCAAAATTTAATATTAAGTAATGAACAGTAGCCAGTGTCTGTATAACAATTTGCAGTGCATATTAAAGTTGTATCTCTTTCTTTCATCTGCAGGTCCCCAATCACAGCAAAATAAAAGTATTACTATTAATATTCATTCTGATATTAACCTGTAGTCTACTTAAAATGAATAAAGCCAAAATTTTTGGACTGCACCACAGAAATGCTGTCTGCATTTAGGCATTTCATCTGCAATGCGGTGTGATTGCTCATTCAGCAGGATTTGGAGAAGGAAGGAGTCTTAATGAAGAGATACTTTTAGATTAACTAGTAGAAAAACAAATAAATAAACACCTTCATAGTTTGGATAGAAAAGAAAGCCTCAGGCTTTGTACAGAGGTCAAATTATAAGCTTCTTGTATAAAAATCTGCTACGAAGCAGTTCTACTGCAGAAGTTTTTAGTTTCCTATTTTGTTTCTGGTTGCAGTGAGGGTGTACACAGACTCACAGCAAGTTGGCCAGCTACAGAGTTACAGTGGTGCCATATGGAATCCCCACACGAGCATGCGAATTTGGTCCTGAAACACACGCTTTGCTGAATGCAGGCATGTGGAAGAAGAAAAGATGCTGATGAATTTAGTTCTGTGTACAAATACTTCCATAAAGATCCATGTAGTAAGCTACAGCTTTCATTTGTAAATCTAGCAGGAATGTTACTGTATTACCTTACTGGCAAAAACCAGAACAAAACCCTGTGGAATTAATGCCTTGGTAAGGTGAGATGGATTACACCTGGCATTTAGAACCCAAGTAAGCGTGTGAGAATTTTCTTTTGATTTACTATACTGGACAAACAAGTAATTATTCAACTACAGCACATACAGTTTCCCCTACCCTAATTCTTTGTTCTTAAAAGAAGCCGTATGGCACGGTGCACGAAATATGCCAGCAAGACCTTGATAACAATTACAGTAAGATCTGCCAGTACCCTTGCAAGGTAATTGAAGTTCATTCTTCAACACTCGCTCCCTGCTCAAGTTAAACACAGATCCTTCCACAAATGGCAAGCAACATTTTTTCCCTTGACCTGTTTTCATTGTAAAGATGAATCTTTATTGGGTCCACATCTACAGAGCAACAACTTAGCCAAGAAAGCCCCAGCGTTCCTTGGAAGGCAGAGAGCAGAAAGGACTTTTCTTTTAACCCTTGTGTCTTCCTCCGTGCCTGGGGAAGCCTGCTGCTGCTCTCAACAACATTCGCAAGGCACAGTGCAGTCGTGTTTTTCTATTAATTAGGTACAAGTTGTTCTGGAAGGCTACATCCATCCCGCACTGGGTGCAGTGACTTGCTTTTACCTCACCTAACTTTCGGCTGGGAATGGAAAGGCCTGATTTGCAGAGGATTCACTATATTTCTCTATGCTTAAACAGACTGTCTGGCTTTCCAGAGATGCCTTCTTCTCCCTATGGATTATATAAGGTGACTGGGGTTACTGTCTTGCCGACACCAACACCTCATTTAAAAGCCTATTTCTGCAAAGAATTCTGAGATACACATCCCCCAGAGAAACAGAATAATGAAGTCAAGTTGCTACTCACTTTGCTCACATTGTTTGCCTGTAAATCCAGTCCTGCACGTGCACTGGCCAGTGATGTGGTCACAGTCTGCTCCGTTCTGACACTGACAAACATTGGCACAGTTTTTTCCATAAAAAGCAGCTGGGCAACCTTTCAGGAATCAGAATAAGGAAAGACGAAGAAATAAGCTGAAACACAAACTCAGATGCGTTATCAGCACAAAATATATAGGCCTATAAATCTATGGAATTTCAGCCTCTGTATATTTAATAACATTTATTTGATCATCTAAATGCAGAGGTACTAGGACAGCCAATTTTCTTGCAGTAGTGTTTCTCATATCTCACGGAATTGCCTCTTAAGTGTTTCAGAAGAACGAAAACTTGACCCATCTATACAAACTACATTTTCAGGAAGAGAAAGAAGATGGCTAAACAGAAACTCTCTGAAAGGCCAGAGATCAATCGATTACTTACAAGCGAAAGAGCCTTCTTAACAGGCTCACCAGAATTGTATCTGCGCTTTTGTATAGTGCTGATAATTTGGCACTAGTAGGATGAGAAATCTCAGACATTTTCCTAAATCAGACTACATATACTGGGGCTTTAACAAGCAGGGACGTAGACTGTGCAAATGAATCAATAATCTAAATGGTCAGTCCCTCCTTTATCGAGTGCCAAAGGCATAAAAAACCTTGAAAAGATTCAGGGCTATTTTCTTCGGGGTGGCACGAAGTTATCACAAGTAAGAAGCAGATGGTTTAAGAGGGAAGGCTGCAATGCTTGGAAGAGACACGAGGTAGCAGCACATACTTTGACAGGTTCCCTGGCACAACAGTGTCCCTGCAAGGCTTACGCTGAGTGCAGTAGAGCCCCGTCCACCCATGAGTACATCTACATTCTCCATCGTAAGGGCTGCACATTGCTCCGTTGTGGCAGTTGCATGAATGAAAACAATCAGGGCCCCAAAAACCAGTGGGACAAGCTATGAAAAGAACAAAGATTTGTCAGCAGACAAAAAAAGCAATGGTGCTGAGTTAGTGCTGTGGAGGAACGACAATAAAGGGAGAACTTGTGAGGCACCAGCAAAGGCCCAACTTTGCATTGCAGAGCTTGGCATCGCCGCAGCGACTCCCAGACTATGACCGGTTCTTCCAAGCCAACGCTTGCTTTGCAAACCCAGGTGCCAGTCGGCAACCTCACCCGCACTGCCCAGCCCGGGCACGAGGGATTGCTGCCCCGTGCAGGTGAGGTGGTGGGATTGGGTCTTCGCTGCGTGTGTGCACTGAGAGCCACTGAACCTCGACACTGCATCACCCTAAGTGCTCTAGCCGCTCTCCCTTACCAGCATTATCTCTGAAGGCAATTTAGGCAGGGTTTTAAGATATGGAGGTAATTTAATTTTCTTTTTGATATTCTGGAATTCTTGCATAATAAAGCACGGCTATTCATGGTTTACCTTTGCTATGCAATCAACTACTAAAATTACCACATTCATTTGAAGCATAGAGTGCTACTCAAATTACGTAGAAATGTAAAGAAAACTTCTTACAGTATGACTTCCCATCCACAAAATCAGATTGCTTTTGTTGATGGAACTAATATTAAATTAAATCTCCAGGTCTATTATATATTTCAACAAGTACAATATTAATACATTTTCAAAAGTTATTTTAAGCCTCCCTCCAAAAATGAATGCAGTAAGTTACAGTTATTAGTGCCAGACTAAAAGATCCAAAATGATGATAACCCTTCAATATAACAACTATATTTTTGCTTTAAAAAGCACTTTCCATTGCTTCCTATTAAAGACATGAATTAATAAGGCATGGTTCCCAGGAAACCTGAAAGTACAGAAATCGTGCCTATTTCCATGTGTGCCATTGGCTCCAATTCTGGCGATAAATGCAAGTTTCTGGCATATGACAGACATCTCTAAAGCCAGAATGAATAGCAAAAAACCCCTGCCATGACGTAAATCAAACAAAAGGTCACCGAACTCACACAATGTAAAGCTGAACAGGATTTGGCCTAAAGTACCCGTGTTATGAGCAACCAGAAATACTTTTACAATGCCTTTGTAATCCAGAGCCGCAGGGTCTGTTAGTGTCTCCAGAACTGGCTCTGGAGACGGAACTAAAATTATCTCCTTTGCAGCTCCGTCTCTCGGTCATTCCAGGTTAACTGGTGTGGAGGGAGGTCTGACCGAAATAGCTCAGTACGGGACGCGGGTACGCGAGGCCAGGTGCCGACAGGAGCCTGGTGCGAGGCCAGGTTCACCTTGGGAGATTTACGCTTTCTTTACAAGAAGGGAACCGAGGAAAGGGTCAGGTTCCCGCTTTGTTCATCCACAACTCAAAGTAGCTATCGCCAAGTCCTTCTGCCTGCTAAACTGGAAATTGTTGCTGCTGAACTGGCCTGCCTCACTCTGTAAGAAAAAACACCTTTTTCTCAAGGTTAACAGAAACTAGCAGTCATTTCCCAATTACATGGCTAAATATAATGAGGAATCTGTGGAGCTTTCTGTCTTTTTTTCTTTTTTTTTTTTCTGTTTTTGAGTGACAGCAATATTCTGCCTGTGGAAGACACACAATAAAAGCAAAATTACAGCCGTCTGTTTTTATCCGATTCCTACTTTATCACTTGAAGTTTAATATATTTTACTCTGGAATGCTGTCTAATATGCTAGTTGTATCCTGAATATGAAGTAACATTTCTGAATGATAGGATATTGGTTCCCTCTGTGATCTATCTTCAATTAAGGGATGCTCTCAGGAAATGACACTTTGGGATCAGCAAATGCCAATCTTCTACCTGGGCAATTTTCAAGAAGAAATCCTCCATCCCTCCAAGCCCGCATTGACTTTTACAATTAAATTACATTTAATAGAAAGATTTCAGCTGCCTAATTTCTCAATTCTGTGGGTTTGGTACATGAAAACATTTACTGGTTAACAATTTCTAATGTAATAGCTGAAAGAAAATGATTTCAAAAAATAAATAAAAGGAAATCCAGCTAGAAATTAAAAGGGACCATGGAGCTTTCTTTTCTGATAAGAGCTTGTGACCTCCCTTTCCTGTAACAGAAGCTAGTAACGGCTTCTGCAAATTCCAAATGCAGAAATTAATTCCAGCCAAAGCTAACTTAGATTAATTAAAAGAAATAAGCTATAAAGAGAGTAAGGCACTGGCTGCTGTAATACTTCAGGGATTTTCCCAGAATCTGTCTTTAACTTTCAGAAACACTGAACAGGAAAACGTTCTTTTCAAGCGGAGGCGGAAAAACACCACTTTTCTTACTCTGAGAGCAGTCCGTCCCGATCCAGCCTGGAAAACACTGGCAGGACCCATCAATAGGATTGCACGTCCCGTTCTCGGTGCACTGACAGACCTCGGCACAGTTATTCCCGTATTTTCCGCTGGGACAGACTGTGAAAATATAAGGCAGTTTATTCAAGGCTCTTCATGATGAACGTGAGGAAGTCATAGGAGTTAACATTTAGCAATTAGTGATAAAAGTAATGACAACATTTTTCTTTGGTGAAGCCAAATGGGCAAAATTCTTCTGGAAAGAAGGAAACGGCAGAAAGTATTCAAATCTGTTTTGTTTGCTTACATCCCAAGCATAAAAACAAGAGGAAAATGTTTTCTCAAAATCCATTTTTCTGTTGGAAAATGAATATAATTAAAAGAAGATTACAATTATAGAAGGGCATTATGGAAGCACGCAAAGAGGAGATACAAAACAGGGAATAGGGGTCACTGGGAGAGGAAAAGAACAGTAAGTCGAGGAGAGTTCAAGGAGAAGTAGCAAACACAGGTCAGGGCCTAGAAGAGATTGTTCTGGGGACTTGGCCAAGCGGGTCCCTCGGTGCAAACCCTGAAACAGGGATTTGCGCTCAGACGATTACAGCCTCCATGATGAGAACAACCAAAGTAGGAAAGGAACATTTCAGGCTAAATGTCAGCCTAGTGAAGAAGTCTCAAGAAGATGAAGAGCAATGGGGACTCTTACTTTCAGGTCTGTCACTAGAATCTAACTCCCCTATGTTGTACAACTGACAATGACAGTAATAATGGACCAAGAGCTGCAAGTCTTCTCCCCCAGTTGAGTGACCTGATGTACCAGTCAAAGGCATTGTACTGGGAGACCAGCACCCATCAAATGGCTGGTGGCAGATAAGATTGCACGAAGAGGCTGGAAGAGCTGTAGTCCTTTCCCCTGCTATCCCGTGAGCACCACAAAATGCATCACGCATCACGTGGCACTGCAATCTGGGGTACAGCAGAGTACCTACTTCATCATCTGATTCCTTCTGGATCAAACGGTGGTGAGAGAAGAAGGTGCCTCTTACTGCTAAATACACTAGGCTTTGCTGAAGATCACCTTTCAGCAATGTTGGTGGTAGGCAGGCTCCCAGCATCACACAGAATCAAGTCATGCAAGTGGAGAGTAAACCAGGAGCAAGACTGTCACTCCCATAATTGTTTTTACCATGTAAGTCTGGAGGAAGACTGCTCCTACAAATAAAGCACACATCCAATTGCTGAAATGTCATGCTTGCCTTTTGGCATCCATCCACCTGCTCCTCTCCAGTACTCCTTGCTGTGGTAAGTGTTCAGTTAGGCTGCAGAAGGTGGTTTCCATGGATGATGTATATGTTTGACTGAGAGTTGTTAAACAAATGTGCTGCATCCTAACAAAATCAGGGTCTATTCCTGTTGGTCCACCTAACTTACTCCTGAAGTTGGAAGCAAAGAAACTAATTTTTTTTCAGAGTCATCTTATAACAGCCTAAGCAGAGTGACATAAAACTAATAGACACGTAGATCTTCAACCTCCCACCAAATTATTGGAAATCTTTAACGTTAAAGTTGATGGAAAGCTCTGCTCAGTAACGAATGATATGTTTAATTTCTGTGCTCTTACTGGCTGTGTTCCCTGACAAAAACAGATGTATTTTCAAAACAAGATAAAACATACAGTCCATCTTTGCAAAGAATGTAACAAATGGAACTGGACTTGTATCCTGGTAAATAATAGTGATGTCAAAAAAGTGATTAAGGCACTTCCCTGAATTATGCAACTGTTTTACCGCTTCAGCCATTCTCACTTTCTCATATATAGTCTCTGCAGGTGACCTCAAACTATCCTGACTGTGAATCAGCCACGGATTGAAATCCTGAGCTGTGATTCGTTTGCTTTTGTACAGTGTGCCATCCTCTACTCTTGCTATGCCAGAAACCTGAAAATGTGCGTACGGTTGTTTTCTGCAGGCATTTCTGTATACTATGGACTTATCTGGAGGAGTGGATAAAGTTGGTTTTGGCTTTCAAATTCTGTGTGAAACAGAATAGTTCTCTATCCTGAAAAGAGATAAAACTAAACACAATATACAAATTCAACAAAACGAACAATACACAGACATAAAGAGAGAGAGAGAGAAGGAAAGAAACACCCTCATATCACAGAAAGAGCAAAACCTGAAATGATCTATAAGCCTTGGTTCTCACATATGCTACACCATCGTTCAATTCCAATGCTCGGCATAGAGCAGTTCAATGCAATATTTTTATTGCTTCTTTAAGACGGAGATAGATAACATCACTTAAATGAAGGCTGGATTTTTTATGTGTACAAAGAAATAGTTCACAAAATACTTACTTAAAATAGGAGCTGATTTACACTGCAACAAGGAATACTAATGCATCAGGAAAAGATTTGTAATCCAAACACTTTGTCAGCAAAGGCAACAGGTCAGACTTTAGAAAAGAAATGCTTCGGTTGTGGACAGTGCGGGCTACCCGAAGGGTTCCTACCGTGTGAGCACCTCTTGTCTCTGTGAAATAGTACGACGCCCTCCAGAGCGTCGACACGGAAGGATTACAAAACCGATCCTGCTAAAACGATTGCTCGCACTGGCTGAAGTTTCCTGGTTGTGGACCGTCACCGTGACTCTCTTAGAACGTTGTGAGATCCAAACACAGGAACTTTTTCAAATGCCTCAAACATTTTTAAAGAAAGCTGTAAAGTAAGGACTAATACCACTTTCCTCCGGAGCAATCAGATCGTACAATGCAGGTAGTGATGTTAATTAGCTATAAAAGCTCTGAAGTGGGACTCTGAAAGTCCCTGTGGGATGTCAGGTGTATTCTAGCAGCAATAACAAGTTATTATCAATCTATCTTGCTACAGGATTGTGAAAGATATTAATAAAACTGCTGCTTAGTTGTTTGCTGCTCAGAATCCGTAGCACAACCATGTCAACCTGTGCAATTTCGGAGGTTACACAGCTCCTCGCATGCACTTGCTGCTGATGGAGGAACATTCCCGCTGCCAGAAAAGAGACGGCACAAGGAGACGAAAATTCAAAAGTGAAATCTTCGTTTCACGATTTTCTAATGGAAAAAATTAATTAGCATTTTTCTTTCTACAAAATAAAGTTACATTCTAACTCATTATGACAAACTCCAACACAAATTGATTTTAATTAGGACACGAATATTTTAAAATTAATTTGCTGGATAGATCAACATTTCAAAGTAAAACCAGAAGTGCTGAACATCTGAGCAAAAATAAAATCATTTTCTTAAGAGGATAATTAGCCCTGCTTACGCTTTGAAATCTGGCTAACTTTTCACATAAAATGGACAAATCCACTGAAATATGTTCATTTTAATAAATTAATTGGTATCATGTTTAGTTGACTATACAGCACAGGAAAAAGAAAACATGGTTATACTTAATCTATATTTAATGATTTTGCATAAATGCTGTCTTCAATTTCTAACTGACTGAAAAGCAGGTCATTAAAAAGTGTCGGTTCAATTTTTAGAGGGATGGTGACTTCACAAGGGCAGTAGCCATTACGAGTAATCTCTTTTAAATGTGTATGTGGCAAATACCCACAGCAGTCTGCAATAACTGAGACTGCAGAATACTGTCATGATTTTGTGGGCATTTTTAGGATACAACTGAAAATGAAACCTGTGGTTAAAAGTGGAGTAACTTTCAAAGGTCCAGAAAGGTGAGGGACGTTAGGGGGAGTCGAAGTTACTCTTCACCTGTGAAAATTAACTTACTTTCCCTGCCTCACTGCAAATTTCCAGTTGTCTCCTGCACTTGTGTTTGGGTGCCCATGATTT
>Ga0181612_109596_pt1 | contig 12701 bp, 4 predicted proteins | sample HoacroProtozoa21_FD_119630 | JGI IMG/M metagenome (GOLD analysis project Ga0181612, IMG submission 119630) | Hoatzin crop microbial communities from Cojedes, Venezuel. Combined Assembly of Gp0051906, Gp0051904, Gp0051908 | reverse complement strand
ATGATCTATAATGTCCCTTCCAACCCAAACCATTCTATGATTCTGTGGTTCATTCTATGATTTTACATTCACACATTTGTACAGACAACCTCTGCTCCTCAAAATAGGTTCTCTTATACAACCCTTCCTCCTTTGTTTTTGTTAAGTCCTTGGATGCTAATTGGTTTTCTTGTTCTTCGGAATCATTAGCAGAACAGTGTATAGTGCTTAGCACCCAAATTTAAAATTCAAGCTCCTTGCCGTGAGATCTCAACACTTTTTAAAAGTCATAGACAGCCTTGGAAACTTACCCACTTACTGTGGAGGATGTACATACAAAATTCCATTTTAACTGATGTGGTATATATGAGTAAAATTTAGTTACTTAGAAACACAGCTGTTGAGTTTTCCTTTTTTTAATAAAATTGTTTGCACGCAGAATTGGAACATACACATAGGAAAGATGTTCTTTCGAACTCAGAAAAAGCTGATGTGATTCCACAGGTTTGCTGTGCTTTACCTCCTTACCACAGCCTTAATCCTCTGTCTCTCCTGTCCATGCTTCTTTGTGATCATTTTTGCTACTATTCTTTTTCAAATTCTGCCTGCAAGAAGTGCAACTTATTCTATTTGTTTAATTACTTCAATTCCAGTTAACTACCCAGTATACTCAATATATTCCTTAATCTATTACCTCTAGAATGAGATTAAGGCCTTGTAAAGTTTTGTCAGAGGGATTGCAAAATAATCATCCAATTTCTCTGCTACAGAATAAAAAGAAACAAGCTTCAGTCATGATTGTTACATACAGAAGTACCATTTCAGAAGAATCTTCTGGAAAATGTGATGCAGTACCACATTTAAAATAGTAGTGATTTTATTTTCATATTACTCTTCTTAGTGGTGTGTGTGTATCATTTTGTCACAGTTCTGCTAGTTAATATCTAAACTATTTCTGTTTATGATGGAATCTTTTTGTAGTATCAACTGAAAATCACAACCACACCATTGCCAATGCTTCTTTTTGCTCTTGATGATTTACATGCATCCTCCCCAGCCATGGCCACGTGCAGATTTTTTTATGAGAAGTGTATACCTCCATTCTACATGTTTCACCTAATCCCAGCCAGTGGTCGAATATATAGAGTGAAGAGAATTGTACATCTGAAATTAATTTGACCTGATGATTCATGTGCTATTGGTTAACACTGAATAGAATCAGCATTTGAAGGAAATTGCTCTGGGGGCACCAGGCCATCCAGACCACGGCTGTTGTATTTCCTAGGTCTCACCCTCTAAGGATTATTCATACCTTACAGAGCAAAACAACAGCTGTGTAACACATTTACCCTCTGCTGTATACACATATCATTGCTGTTTTCCTGTTTACTGCCTACCCACAAACCCTTTGTGCCAGCAGTCCCCAAACCCAGTAACACCAGGAGGGTGAGAATGCATCTTATATTGCAGAGAGAAAGGGAGAATGGAAAATTTAGACAGACATGCCTACACTCAGGTAGGACAGACTGTGAGCAATAATTTTAAGCCCTTCATTCTCTATCCTTCTAGTCTTCTAGTTGGGTTTGGGTTACATTTCAGGATGGACTATCACTATGTCTTAACTATACAGTGATATAAATAATAGGCTCTGGAGTAAGACTATCATTCACACCATCTGGGGTCTGATTTTTCTGCACCTTTTCCCCTTTTATTCTAGTGCAAACAAACTCAGAATGAAAAGTCAGATCAGTAGCTTTTAAGTACTACAAAACATATTGACTTCAATGAAAAAAGGGGGTTGAAGTGATCAAAAAACTGTGCCTGCTCTGGCATTAACTTGAGAAAAAGCAGGTATTACCTTTGAAATCTGCTGTCCTGAACTGCTCTGTTTATTCCTACCAAATACTTGGAGAATACCTTATATTTTTCCTGTCACAAGTAGCTTAAAACTAACCAGAAGCATAATACAACTCTGGGGAGGGATAAGAAGGTGTGCTGGAAAAGAGTGACACTACAGTACTAAAGAAATACAAGGGTTATACAACATTTCCTGTAAGAAACTTCCTAAACCTGAAGGAAACTGAGTGCCTCTTACATGTCCTGTAGGTAAATGCTCCCAGAACCACTCAGGAGACGCTCAGCTCAACGCAGCATTTCTTGCCCTTGACTACTGTCTTAAGCTGTGGTGTGCTGCTAAAAAGTTTTCAGGTTCCATGCAGGCATGGTTGTACTTCATGGATGAAATCATGTGTTTAGGGATCCTACCCTGTTGAGGGCATGATATTCATATAATGCAAGCCATTATCAAGAACAGCAGATTTATTTTAGGGATGAGAATAGTGAGGGAAAAGAGGCAAAACAAAAGATTTTGTAAAATTTGAACAAAATAATCACACCAAAAATGCCTTTTCCCATTCACAAGTTATCCATTTTTTGTTTTAGCAGGTGAAATTGAATAATAATAAACAAAGATAATCACAAGCTATTTAGGTGGGGATTTTTTCTCTCACCTCCAGAAACACAAACATTGGACATTATTGGTTCAGGTGTCCTTAATTCTCACATCCATTTTTTTAATCGACAATTAGCCCTTTTAGGCAGTAGAAAACCCCTTTGCTATACTTACACATTAGTTCTTTTAAATAACTTCCCCCTTTTCTTCCCTTGAGATCATTTTAAACTCAGCAATCAGCCTCCGAGGCATGCACCCGTACAGCCTCAAGACACAGGAGAATGACTGGGATGGATATGTTCTGAGTCTGGCATCTGAACAGAAACTCATAAAAACTATCTGTATTGTAATGCCACATGAAAAGTAGCCTCCCTTCTGACTAGCCAAAATGTTTCTACATCTCTGCAGACAGCCAAGATTAATAAAAATGTAACCACTGAATTTTGAACAATGAGTCTATTCATTAGAAGGAGGAGGGGAGGCATAACTTCACTACAAAAGACTGTGTTGCACTAAGGCTAATAAAGCAGAAGTATCAATTTACAAGGAGCAGGCAGAGATTGGTTGAAAAGACAGGTACATTTTCATGCCTGCCACAGGGCTGGAAACCATTTTCAAAGAAGAAACTTTGACAGTGACTGACATGTAGCACAGGTATAATTAATAAGAACATGGAAACTTGAGTTCTATTGTTTCTTCTTGCATAGTGTCAAAAAACGCCCGATTTTATACTTCCAATCAAACCTGTAACAAAAATGTATTGTGTCCTTTCTCTGCAAGCAGTGATAGGTGTATTCGGATGTATAGTTGACAGGATATTGGGTTTGTGTTTGTGTGAATATGGTGAACTGTTTTTTTCCACCAGTGCAGAAAATGATTCTAAAATAATAAATAAAAAAACACAAACCAATTAGCAAAAAAAAAAACCCAAATCAATTAGCACTTCACAGGTGGAAGTGCTAGTTAAAATCTGAGGTGGTATTCTTTTTTTAAAAAAACGAGAAAAGGCCCCTTACTTTTATATCCATCTCTGGACTTCTAGCTGTGCAAGTACATTTCTGAGTTGCCAATTTCATCTGATTGGATGAGACCTTTTAGTTTCCTATATATAGACTTTCTATTGTGCTTCTGATGGAAGAATGTGGAGAAATTACTAACCAGTTGTCTGTTAGAGATATCATATAACCTAAGCAATTTCACAAATGCAAACTGCAGATGCTAATGGAAAACTGCACAAGCGAATCCTGGCACGGTTTCCATTTTCTTGAAACAATCACTAGGTTACTCTGTGCACACTTGTATATTTGTGCAAACTCTACAATATCACAGAGAGATTTACTGACAAAGGCTCAATGCCTTGTTGTTTGTAAATGCAGAAATTCTTCTCCCTCCAAATGACAAAATTGCATTTTCACACTTTTTTCACGGTCTGTCTTTGTGCTCATCTTTACCCATCAGTTCTGAGGATAAGAAATGTTAACCGCCATGAAAAAAAATACATCTAGTCAAATCCTAACATGCTTCTTTTTGCCCTTCAGCCTTTTCAGGCAGATATACAGCCATGCTGTTTACTTTGCAAGAGTTTTTCGGATGTGATCTTGAGAATGGTTGATTGATGTAATGTTTATTTCAACTCTAATGTTGTTTTGTAATTTAATCAAAATGAAGTATTCAGTTAAGTATTAACCCTTTTATTCAATGTCTGCTGAAGTCTGTCACTCCCCACTAAACTTTTCTCTTTTGTTTCCTGTAGCTTTCATTCCCTTTTTGTCCCAGTAGTGATAAATTTTAGATTTCAAGAGTAAATGGATGTTGTGAATATGGTGTGGCTAAAACCTGATCTTCAATTCGAAAGGAATTGCTGAAATATTAATAATGCATTTACTGTTCTGAAACAGAACAAAAGGAAGATTAAAAATAATTAATAAAGTACCATAAAATTGTAATTTGAAGAAAAAATCAGATTAAAATTTGTCTTTTTGAATTAACTTTTGCAACTCGTACATTCTACATAAACAGATCACATGGAATAAAAAATGGAAAGACTATTTTTGGTTTAAAGACCTCTGGAAAAAATATCTGATTCTTTCTAGCATAATCATCTTGGCAGAAATTCATCAACATTACTGATACATCTTTTGTAAGTGAGATGCCAACATTTGGAACCCCAAGCAACTTAAAAAGTCAAAAAACCATGTTATTTCATGTTCTACCACTCAGATTACACACACCTAGAAAAGAGACTCTGCAATTCAGTTCTTGAACAAGTGAGGGCAAGAATATCCACAATTTGTTGTCTATTGTCAAGAAATGATCTGGTGTTTACCATAACAAAGGATTTGTTTCCCTGTCTTATTAAAGATTTTTCACTTGTTCTTAGTCCTTAGTTAACTACAATACTCCCAAAAAGTGATGACACAGTGCTACACAGATTCAGACTAAGATCATGCTACACATGTTTAATGAAGAATGTATTGAACCTTTGGGACATCTTACATAGAGATGCAGTAAATCTTTTATGCCATGAAGTGAAGTAGTTTCAACACTTAAAATGAAATTTGGGTATGTTTGGTTGCCTTTTTAAAAAACTATGGTTTTCACTCTGGATCATTTGGTGAAATTCATTGTCCTGTAGTTTTTTAGTCATTAGGTTAACATGTAAATGCCTTTTTTGGGCCTTAAAATCTACTGACTTGAAAAGCAACACAGGTAATTTGGATACTAGAGGTGCAGATCTGTTCAGAATAACCATCTACACTGTTCTGTTTCCTGCAGTAGGCTGGTATTCAGCTCTTTTATTCATACTCCATTTGCCAATGTATACCAATTATTTCCTGTCTTACAAATAATTTGATGTTCATATTCTCAAACCATTTTCAGTTCTCTATGCTGTTCTCCTCTTCTGAAGAAGGAAAGCACTATTCATAAAATATAGCCTAACAAACAGTTAATAATACCCATCTGAAAAGTGACTCTTTAATAGCTCCTATTAAGGAAGCAAAAACAAAGTGATATAATCCTGCTATTCATGACCTGTTCATGAATAGCCAATGAGGGTGATTGTAAGAGAAACTGTAAGCTGATGGCTCGTGGCTGGGGCTCATCATAAGTAAATAAATATACAGTGTATGAAACTCTTATACACTTTCCCCTTCATGACTTTGGACTGTAGTACATTTTTCTCTCTTTCTTAATCCTCAGTGACTTAAAAACAACCACCACGCATGCAATGAACAGCAACTCATTGTAATTGCAGGTGACGGGCGTGAGCCATGTTTGTATAATGTCATTGATTCTGCTATTAGGATAGCAGTAATGTAAAACTTAAGAGCTTACACTGCACCATCCATCTGCAAGCATGCCTGCACTCTAATGTTTCTGTCAAGTCAACAGAAATTGGAGGGAGCTTCCTATAAATGACTGGTGCAAAATATCTTCGTGGAAGAATAAACCATTTTGGAACAGATTTTGCACAGTTACTTGAGAGCTTTAGTTTTCCTATTTCTACTTTTAAGTATTTATGAATTCCTTTATGTGATCCTCATTTTAAACAAAGACTTTCCCATGACAGTTTCCTGGGTTTAATGCATACAGAATACTTAAGCCTTTTGAATGTCATTACAAGCTGTAAAATTCATTCTTATTTCTTTATTTCCCGTCTCACTGGGTCTTCATTTAATTGAAGATATTAAAATATACAGATTCTTTACTTACAGAGAATTGTTTCAGACAAATGTTTAATGCCCAAACAGCCACCAGGCATTGAAATGCATACCATCTGTTTTCTTGCATCCCCTGTGTTTGTATAGCCAGCTTTCCCAATGTAATCAACTTATGCACTAGGAAAATAAACTGTGATACCTATCTGCCAGTTCTATTTGTCCATCTGTCTACGTGTCTGACACACTGTGTCTTCAAGAGGGGCCTAAAAGTGTAAGACTTTTCTGAATAATTTTGAATACACAGAAATTTAGTAGAAATATTATTTCATGGTTATAGTATTTTGTTTTCCCTATAAAAGTCATCAATATTTTCTTGCAAGTATTTTATAAAATAGAAAAATAAAATATATGTAACTTTAGATAGTCATGCTGAAATTCAAAAATACTGAAGCCTTGAGCAAGTATTTATATACATTTTTATCAACACTTGTTGCCAGTTAACATGAATAGAAAAAGTTGGATTTGGTCTATTACATTCTAAAATTAATATGGTCAAGTTAATAACTAAGGTGTGAACAACATGAGTAGTTCTTTCAACTTCTTTGGAATGTTTCTTTTGTAAAATTAGGCATTTGATTTAGAAAGATAAAAATCAAATGCTTAGCTTTAAGTAAATTAGTTTGATTCAGAACCTGTTAAGGACTTTCCTTCCTATTGTGCACAAATCTAATCGCAAAAGAATTTCAGCAAAGATACTAAAACATGCATAGAATAATGCAAGACACCAGACTGGATGATTCACATGTTAGTACCTGTTAGTGCTACCCACAAACATTCATGCACGTCAACTGAATAGGTTTGGATTTGCTACCATTTCAGTGATATAGGAAGATCTACATTTTTGTAACATATATCATGCAGTTTAGTATGTAATGAATTTAAAAAAAAAAAAGAAATAAACAACAATTTACAGCAGACTCAGAAATGCTCTTTTTTTCTTATTATTTGAAAATAGTAGTGGTATCTTTCTACATGATATTAAATCTTAAAGCACAAGACCAAAACAGTAAAGTTATTTCAGAACGAGGTACTTGATTTTGAAACCTGTGGATCCATCCACAGGTCATACTGCTTTATAATATAGTTTATTGGAAGTAGACCCTAAGCCGTAGTATCAGCTTTTGCTGTTCACTGCAATCAGCCTTATACAACACTGCTGAGCATTGCTGTGGCAGTTTCCATGCGCACAAAAAATACTTTTGCCTTATTTCAGCAGTTTCCTAATTTTAATAAACTGCAGCCCACACCTTTCAGATTAAAATCTAAAGCAAAAATAGATTATAAGCATTATTTTATTTAATTCTTATGCATTTCTCTGTATTTAGTAGACTTCTATTCTTAGTTTTATGTTCATGTTAAGGGTGATATGTAAGTACCTGATAGATCTGAGGGCTTTCCATCTCTGGGGAAGTGACAATCCTCAAACCAGGACCTAATCTAGTATTACAGTCATTACAGCCATGTGAGATACAGAGGACACGCTACCACTAGCTTTGTGGCTTTGTGGACCCATTTGGGAAATGATGAAACATCTCCCAGTGGCTAGCATTATCCAGTGCCTTGCCTCAGCAAGACAATAAGGACGAGAATCCCTCAACCTCATGGATCCTGTGTGAGTCTCTAAAGCCTGGGGTTAAATCCATACATCTAAAATAATGTGAATTATTATATCTGATTTCCAGTTTTGCTAATCTTGGTCGTTCTGAAGCAGCTAGGGCTGGGTTAAAATAACAATATCTTCTAAATGAAAATAAAAATGTACAGCCATGGGTTTGCTCTGCTAGGACTAAATACCTCGTACAAAGGTGTGTATAGATACCGCTTGCCTTCAGAAACAGCCAGAGCTTATGAACACTTCAGAACTAAGATGAAATTTCCTTAAAGTTTCCTTTTCTGGGTAACTGGGACTTTCAAAAACCTGCTTTCAAATGTCGATAATGTGAGCATGGAAATAGTGCCCTATTAGCCTTTGAAAATCAGGTCCTTTCTGTAGAGCCAGAAAACTCACATCTGTAATGACAAATGTAATTTTCTATCTGAATGTGTTAATATCTATCATAAATTATATTCCTTGTTAATAACAGCACCAAGAGAAGTCCTTTTCCTTATTAACATATGGCTGCTCTTGAATGAAACCAATAGGAACATGAACCTAATCCCCCAAAAGAGAACAAACAAGAAGTTAAGGCCAGATTGTGTGACATACGGCATGATTACATGGCAGTCACTGTAGATAGATAGCACTATAACCTCAGTAGCACTGAGATCAGCATTAACTAAACATCTTAATATTTATTCATTTCCCCAGACAGATTTCACAGCCTGACTGTGCTCTGTGCTGCCACAACTACTATCCAGCCTGCTAGTTCACATATGCCTGAAGAAGCATTGGTGACTTTGGGAAAGACAGCTGGTAACGTTCCCATAATATAAAACTGGTTTGTCACTTGGAGGATATAGTGGTTTTGATCCAATTGTCAGCAAATGTGAAATCAGAACATTATTTGGAGGAGCCCAATGCAGACAGGCAGGCTTAAAAATGTGGGCTGTACAGATAAAGAAAAGAGAAAAAAAAGGCAGAAAAGAGCTTCAGAAAGTTACATCATTCATTATTTCTTCTATGACATTTATAACAATGAGACAATTCAAAGATGTGATCGTCTGCCCAGTGCTCATGGTAAAGTACAGGAAGTCATTCTCTGAAATTAATGCTGATTAAACAAATGATCTCTAAGATATTCAAAATTCCTTTAAGTAGGTCCCACACAATTTTTTCCTTCTGATCATTTTAGTGATAAAGTAGACATGATAAAAACATATATCAGATGATGAGATTAAAACTCCTTCTCAACAATCAAGACTCGTGTGCTTAATGCAGTGATAGTAATAACCCTACTGAGTAACCCTAAATAATAAATTGCCTGACTAACGATCAGATAACACCCTTGGTCATGTCATAGCTAATAAAAATTTTGGGCAAAGCAACTGTTTGGAATACTTTGTGTCTGGCATGGGCCAAATCTAGAACTCCTTCCCTGGGAAAACTGACTAGTTCAAATGGGACTGTTCAATAATGAAAGACTCCGCAAGGGTTTTAGGAGTTAGTTCCTGTGCTATGGAAAATGGGACAAAAAATCTATACCCACCACTCTCTAAATTAACTTGTAGGTCATACTGACTCTGTCTTAAATATTTTCTTCCCGTCAGCCAGAAAAACAAAGAAAAACCAAGAAAAAAAGAAAAACAACAAAAGGCAATAGAAGTAATGGAATATACTTTTTTTTTCCCTAGGAAGAGGAAGGGAAGGTTTTTTTACTGTTTGTGTTCATCACATAAAGGCTCACTAAGTATAAAATATAACTGTCTAGACTCTCAGCAGCTATTTTAATGGAAGATAATTAAAATGCAAGGTCTAATTAGCAATGCTGATAAGCTAAGGTTATGAAATTCAAAATTAACCCTTTCCTCTCCAAGAAAAATTAATTTGAATGATTTATTCCATTTTGCACAAGTCCTTTACTTATGACAATTATATGATTATCTGCTTAAGTCATTAGATATCAAGGCAGTTATCATGGCAGAATTACATCCTGGGAATATGTGCTGTCTTAAACTTCGGCATTCCACTACAAAAATGCCTTTGTTGTGTGGTAGGGAAGAGGGAGGAGGTAAATGATCTAATGAAAAAAAAGGCCAAACCAAATAAGTCTAGAAAGTTGCAACTGAGAAAATGCAAGCTTAAGTGAGCTGTGTGGTTAAGATCTCTCTAAATAAAACTCTGAAAAAATTCACTGAACCCTCACATAACTCCCCTGTACTGCAAAGTTTGCCAGCACAGATGACTATTTATGTCTAAAATATATCCATCAAACAGAAAGAAGAGCAGCTATGTTGAAGTCATAGTATTACTGCTACTTCGTATGTTCTAATTCAGGTAAATTTTTTATTAATTTGTCCTACTTACTTCGATTGAACTAATAGATTATTAGATAGATAATAAAGTATCACAATCTGACATACAGGACTGTACAGAAAAGACTGCCTCCATTCTCATACAAGTGAAAGAGTGAGGAAATATTTTACAAAAATCAGAAATGCCCATTTTATTTTTAAAAGTGGGTAATATTTTTTTGTCCAAAGTCTGATATGCTGTGAGTATGGGAAATGTTAATCTTACGTAATTCACTGTTTTAATTGTAACTGGTTTCATCTGAACTCTTTCTACTGAGTATGAGCAACACTAGATAGCTGACTAACCTCTACAGACACTGGTTTTCTGTCAGTTGAACATACCTCCTGGGTCTACGTTTCAGAAACAGTGAGACTCCATAACTCTGGAGGAAGGCAATACAGGGCATGTTTTACTGGAAACAGTGCAAAAAGTAGTATGAAGCTGAAGCTCTGTGCTCATGTACACCGAAATTCTCAAGTAATTTTTATGTGACATCTGTAAGTACCATTCAAATGAAGTCTATAATCCAAAGACTGTATCTGATCTATAGTTTGCAATCAAAAATACCTGAAGTCAATGGAATTTATTGTGTTAGATAATGCTATTTGCATGACCAATGATAGAAACCCAGTCGAGGATTTTTCATTCCATTTTTTTCCTTTGACAAAGGTTCAATACTGAGATGAGTAAATGAGAACTGTAATAAATGCTTTTAATGGAAACTGATGTTTGTTTTTTCAAACCTTTTTTGCAACTCAGCAAGAAAAAATTAATGAATAGGATTGTGGACTTTTTAAGAAAAGAATGACACAGCAGAATGTAGGTTAACAGTATAAGGACCCTGAGAAAATTGAGAGCTATGGTCTGTCCAAAAGTTCTGTCCAAATTTGCCTAACTTGGCAAAAAAGAGTAGAAGATTGAAAGTGGGAAAACAAAGTGAACTAAAGGATATCAATATTTTCCAGTGGTAAACCACTGTGAATAACTTCCTAATGACCCATAGAAAAGGGTAAAAACGCCATAGCTTACGCAATTTTGAACTGGCCTGGTAAAAATATTAATCAATATATTAAGGGAAATAATTATATACTAATTCCAGAGAGACAGACCTCTGTTGTATAAGCCAGTATACGTTTTCTCATTCTGGTAACCATTAGTCCTAGCTATTGAAGAGAACCTTTTTGGTACAAGTCAATTTTCTACGAAACATCGTGTATGTATCTCTCCAGTCACTACAGCAATGTGACCCTAATAGTCTTGCAGATTTTTTTTTACAGTCACAAAAATTGATCAGATATTTGACTCCCATGGAGACAGATTAAATAAATAGAAAACAAAACCAGAAATGCCTGACAGAATATTAAATAAGCAATTGTTACATCCTGTGTCTGCTGCTGACTGTGCACCCCTTTTCTGGTCTAGAGTATGTGTCAAAGCCAGAAAGAGATCACAGACTGAGTTGTAAGGGAAGTTGATACTGATCTGAAAAATTCTCCCCTTGTGCTCATATGCCATTGCCCTACTGCCCAATTCGTGTGGTATAATTTATTCTAACTTTTGTCCTGCTCTGTGCTTATCTTCTGTATAGAAATATTACACTGAATTAAAAGTCAGTGTGCCCAAAATCTTATTCAACAGCGCAGGGGATGCCTTTGAATAATAATTACTGCTTTATAAAATATTTGAGACTACAAAGAGAAGATGAAATCACAATCCCTTTGCAGATATTCTGCTAGCAGAAAAGCAATCCAATCTGTTGTTTTGGTGACACTTGCCCAACTTTGTCCATTTATCTTACAGACAGTATTCATCTCATTCTGGAATAGTATGAAAATAAGTTACAAAACAAACAGAAACACTGTTCCTAACTCACACATTGGGAAGTGTTCAATGTGTTTAAAAGCAGAAAAAAAAAAAGGCACATGCAACTCTTTGTCATAGTAAATGTCATTTGACAATCCGGTGTGTCACACAAGGGTGCATAGGGCCAAGATAAACGTGCTGCTGCTATTATCACTACTACCGCTATGTACCTTCAAGGATGGAAAATGTGATATGTGACAGATCACTGGAGATGAACAGGGAAGGAAAATGGATGTTGGAAGATGTTCTTCCCAGCTCCCTCTTGCTTTTCCTTACAGAGTGGGAATGTGGGGGAAGTCAGAGTAACAGGGTGACAGAAGTAGCTACTTTTGTAGGCTGCATTTTTATTATTGACTGTGCTGTATTTTCATTAATATTAATTGAATTATTCCTGATCTACAGCAGAACAAATGCGTGTTAGGACAAACATACAGCATTTCATCCTAAGCACAATCTTGTAATTTAAATGGGAAAGATAAATATTTATTTCAGAAAAATACTATTAAAAAAAAAAATCTCTTTAATCTTCCATTTTAAAATCCTTTTAATAGAAGAAAAAATGTAGTGGGGCAGGAGATAACATACAGAACAAGGCTGAATGTGTGATACTAGTTCACATGCTTGAAATTTCTATGACCGTAGTGCTTCATGAAGACAATAGGATTCCTACACACTCCACGAACAGGGAGATCTACAGAATTTTAGACAGGAAAAAAGCTGCCCTGCCCTCCCT
>Ga0181612_100764_pt1 | contig 12701 bp, 10 predicted proteins | sample HoacroProtozoa21_FD_119630 | JGI IMG/M metagenome (GOLD analysis project Ga0181612, IMG submission 119630) | Hoatzin crop microbial communities from Cojedes, Venezuel. Combined Assembly of Gp0051906, Gp0051904, Gp0051908 | reverse complement strand
GGTAACGGCTCCCTCGCGGTAAAGGGTAACAGCGTCGGCGAAAGCAACGGCAACCGTGGTGACAATGGCAACATGGGCGGCGATAACGGCAACCGTGGTGACAACGACCGCAATGGCGGTGACTATAACAACAATGGTGGCCGCGACCGCAACGACCGCAATGGCGGAGCGTATAACGGCAACCGCGGCGGCAACGACCGCAACGGCGGTGACCGTCCTGGATATAATGGCAATCGTGGCGGTGGCCGTGACAACTATGGTGGCGGCCGCGGATACAATCCGAACAACCACTTTGACTACGGCAACCACCACTACCGCGATCAATTCCACTGGAATTACGCGCACCACAACTGGAGCCGTCCGCTGCCTCCGCCCTCGCGTCCCTATCGTCCGCGTCCCCTGGTATGGTATCGTCCGTCGATCCCTTACAACTGGTCGCCCTACTATGGAGCACCTGTGATCGACCGCATCCTGGGCATCGTGTTCGGCAGCCTGTTTGACGCCTCGCTCGACTATCTGTACAACAGTGGTTATGAGATTGATGGCTATGCCGATGGCGTGATCTATCTGCGGGACGTGCCGATGCTGAATCTGACCTGGCCTGATGTGATGCTGTGCTACGATGACGCTAACATGCTGGTGAATGCTCAGTTCGTTTACTCGACCAGCTACTATGACATGAGCCGCTACAATCGCGTGTATCGCAGTCTGTGCAGGGTGTATGGTTCGCCGGTTTCGTACAGCGACGGCACTGCCAGCTGGTATGGCGGCGACAGGACGGGTTGGGTGACGCTGACCCTGGCTGGCGACGGAGGCCGCTACTACACGATGATGTCGATCGGGTATTGATGGAACACGAATAGATAAGATAAGGCTACTATTACACTATACGACACACTACATTATTCTTAACACGAGAAAGCCTTATTGATAGCAGACGGACGGCGAGTAGAGCCGCCCGTCTGTGTGTCGTGGGGGGTGGGAAATGGGTAGATTTGTTAAAATGTATTAAAATATAGGTGGAATGTTTGGTGGTTAAAAAAATAGTTACTACCTTTGCACCCGATTTCACAAGAATTGTTTTTAAATCACTGAAAATTGGTGCCGTGAGGCAAAAGTTTTTAAGGTAAGATTTAGTTTTAAGGTTTATGTTAATGGTATTAGAGGTTAATTAGATTAGAATGATCCGCGGCGTGAGCCGGGGATTTATTTTTTTACCCCCACACGGATGGGGTGACTCAACACAGATTTACACAGATAAGGCACAGATTTTCACTGATTTAGAACACAAATTTACACTAATTAGACACAAATTGGCACAAATTTATTTTTTCTTTTTTGAGTGCGAAGGTCGCGAAGGGGCGCGAAGGCCATCCGGGTGGCTTTCTTTTTAACACGGATTTTCACAGATGGGCACGGATTTTTTTTGAACGCGAATAGGGCGCTAATTTGCGCAAATATTTGGGGATGGGGTGGTGGTAAGGGAATTTTTATTATTTTTGCAGGCGATGAAGGCCGCAGAAGAGAAAGAGGCTGAGAAAAATGACGCCGGCCTGAAGATTGCGGAAGTCTATATTGCGAATGTTGGCCAAGACACTAATTCTAATGTAATTTTTGCGAGTGGAGTTATTACAAACGTTGTAAATAATAGCGGCAGCTGCACTTATACCTTTACGAACGGAAGCCAAACCGTTACGGCGACCGGCGAGGTCTTGCCGAGCGCAAAGGAGACAATCTGTAGCAATATTGAAGTTTCAACTTCGCAGTTCTCTGCTGGCGATTGGACAGTAAAATTAAACTTTAAATCGGACTACGCCGAGGGAGAAAGCGATGCGACGACGTTCACGATTCAGTAATAAGCTAATAATTGCAGTGTTGTTTGCTGTCGTGTTCGTTGGCAGTTTTGCTGGTGTTTTTGCGTATCAGAATCTCGCGAAAGATAACGACACACAGGCTCTCAGCGCAACGGAATTTCGGCCGGGTCGTATTATTGACGACTCGATTTTTTATAATCCAAACACGATGACGGCGGCGGAGATTGACGCATTTATCGATTCGCACTCCCCTGCTTGCGATATGTGGGGCGAAGGCTATACCTATGGCATGAAGAACAAGGATTACGCGAAGATGATGCGCGAGGCAGGCAATTCACGCTGGCACGACCCGCCATATGTCTGTATTAGCGAGTTTTACGAGAATCCAGAGACGCATGTAACGAATTTTGAGACCAATGGCGTCAAGCAGGACGGCATGCTGAGCGCAGGCGAGATTATTTATAAGGCGGCACAGACTTATAATATTAATCCGCAGGTTTTGCTCGTGATGCTCAAGAAAGAGAGCTATGCTTGGGGCGACGATTGGCCATTGAAGTGGGAATACAATACAGTGATGGGCTATGCTTGTCCTGATGGTTCGCCTTGTAATGAGGAGTATTATGGCTTCTATAACCAGATGATGACGGCAGCATGGCAGCTGAATTATTACCGCGAGCATATTTATTCGTATAACTACAGGCCATATGCAACGAATAGTATTCTGTATAATCCGGATCGTAGCTGCGGCTCTAAATCCGTATATTTGGAGAATATCGCGACAACTTCCCTTTATATCTATACGTCATACGTGCCGAATGACGAGGCCTTGGCGAACTATCCTGGGACTTCCTGGTGCGGATCGTATGGGAATAGGAATTTCTATATGTACTTTAGGGAGTGGTTTGGAGATGTATTTGATAGCGAAGAAAAAGCAGGCGTATCTCGTAGATATAGAGAGTTAGGAGGAGAAGAAGGTATTCTGGGCGCTAAAGTAGGCGATCTAGGTAGAAGCCAACTAAACGGCGTTTTCTACCAGCAATTCGAGAACGGATTCATAGTTGGCACTACAAAACTTGGCTACTGGGAATCTACTGGGGAAATTCGCGAAGCATGGGCTAGAGACAACTGGAAGAACTCGGAAATTTTAGGCTATCCAGTCGGACCAATCATCGAAAACCAAAACGGGATCTCTTTTCAACAGTATGAGCACGGCTTTATTGTCGGATCGAATACTCTTGGCTACTGGGAATCTACTGGGGAAATTCGCGAAGCATGGGCTAGAGACAACTGGAAGAACTCGGAAATTTTAGGCTATCCAGTCGGACCAATCATCGAAAACGGAGATGGATTATCACAAAAATACGAGCATGGATATATCACAATACGAGACAATAACACGATAATCACCGCGGAGTAGCTCTAAAAATCCCCGTCTGGGGATTTTTAGAGCTTATTGATACAAGTTTTTAAAAACTCCTTTGAGTTTTACAGGGTTCACTGATATTACTTCTATGTCTGGGTAGTATTGTTCTATAAAGACGTTTGCCTCCTTCCACAAATACTCCGTTTTTCCAAGCAAGCTTTGTTTTATTTTAGTTTTTGCACCCCTAAAATATCCGTCCTCCGAACAATCACATCCCACTAAATAGAGTCTCCTCGGATGTGTAAATAGAGCAAACTGAAGAGCAGAAAAGACCGTCCCGCCTCCTCGGTCAAATAATAACCCTTTAGTAATATCCATTTGGATTACATCAAACTGGCCACCAACGGTATCTTCTATCGCTACGTCTGATATCAAAAATCTTTTTGCTCCGATTTCCTTTACCTGCTCACTCGAGGCATTGAATAACTTCGCATTGCCCTTTCCTGTAGCAAAGGCAATAAATTTATCAGCATTATACTTTTTAATTTCTTCGCCACACTCCTCTACAAGCTGCCTGTCGTGCATAAAAATGTAATCCATTCTTATTTCTTTTTTTAGAAAGGCCCTATTAATACCAATATGCAATGCGTCCTTTATGACTTTATAGTCATCAAGCGATGGGCCACACGCAACAATAGCTAAATCTTTCCCTTTATTACAATCGCGATATTTTTCAAAAAGTCTAGCATGGATATTTTTCGCAATCTCGTTATCATAGTAAAAACTAAGATACGGCACCAGATAACGATATGATTCAATGCTATTGGCAATATTTTTAGCATTCTCACCAATTTGATCATTTACGCCAGCTATATCATCCAATATATCACTCGCGCCGAACGCACACCCAACGCGCTTCGTGCATTTTTTTACACCTTCCCTAATTTTCATTCCGTAAAGCCCCTTTCTCCTTACTTAATATGACTCTATAGATCATAAAACTCTTTTACAACCGCAGCATTATTGCGCTCTAATAATTCTTTTATCGTCTCGTAATATCTCCTAGATGCGCCATCTTTATAGTATGGATTATATATGCTAATTCCCTTTTTGTTTTTCGTAATCTCGCGTATAGCACTAGCTATTCTTGCCCTGTCACACGGAACGTCTATCACGCTATTCCCGCAGATTCTCCCCTTTTGTCTATCACCTATGTTTATCGACATTACTCCGAGGCTTGGCGCTTCAATTATCCCGGAGGAAGAGTTTCCGATTAGGCCCAAAGAATTTTTAACCGCATAATGATAAGCATCGGGATGAAGATTCTCGAAGTAGAACGACTGATTGCGGTTTTCGTTAACATAAGTTTTTACCATGGCGCGAGCATCGTCAGAACCAGTATCTGCATTAGAGCCAATAAATACAAATTTATACTCATCGATATAATCGTCAACCGCAGAAAGGACAATTTGCGTTTGCTCCGACACCTTTTTGTCGGTTAAAGTTTCAGGATGAAAAAGTACAACAAAATACTTTTCGTTTTGCAGTTCCTTTATTTCTTTCGATACATTATCAAGATCTATCGTCTGACAGTTTTCCGCCCCCAAAGCGCCAAGACTAAACACTCTGTCCGGAGATTCGCCTAACTGTACAACCCTTCTCCTATAATCATCCGTAGCCACAAAATGGTACTGACTCATTTTCGTAATCGAATGCCTAATAAACTCATCATAGTTCCCATACGTCGCTTCCCCACCATGAATATGCAGTATAGGAATCCGTTGCATAGCGGCCGATTCTGCCACTGAGAGCATTTCATAACGATCACCTAATATAATCAATAGATCATATTTATTGCTCTCAAAAAAGGCCCCAAACTCATCGAGTGCTATCGCCATCGAATGCAGAATCGAGGAATTCGAGCTCGAATTTAAGGCAATATTAATCATGACACCAACGTTAAAGCCATCACTACGCACTAAGCTAAGCGGACGGCCATATCTATCGTCTAGCATTGCACCCGTCGCTAAGATGTCCAGCTCTATTTGCCGATCATCATTAAGATATCGAAGCAACTTTCGTACAATCCCGTAATCCGCTCGTGACCCAGTCGCATAAGCAACTCGCTTCATCTATTCTTCTCCTGCATCAACGCACGCGCTATTGTATAATCCACTGCGTCATCAATATCTATCGAATCTCCTTTACTCATAATATATGCGATAGATTTTTCTCCAAAAAAGTGTTTTTGTTTAATATAACTTTTTGGTTTAGCGATAAAAATAGCGCCATTCGGGGAATATTCTTTCATATTTTGCCTCCTATAACTAGAAAAGTCCGCATCGAATTTTCTTAAAGACAAGTCGTCACCGATTGGCTTAACGAGTTCCGCAGTATGTTCTGCTTCCTTCACAGATACTAGGTAATCAAAGCTATCGCAATTCTCCTCAAACAATCGCGAGGCCTCTGTAAGATGCATACTATTTCTCATAGGCGACGTAGGCTGAAGGAGCATAAAATAATCGCAATCTTCTCCTAGTCTCGACAATACATCCTCGATAACCATAAAGGTTATCGCCTGGTCATTAGAAAGCGATTCTCCCCTCATCATTATTTCAGCCCCATAACTCTTTCCAATCTTGGCATATTTTTCCGAGTCCGTAGTAAGAATTATGCGTTCAAAAAGCTTAGACTCGAGCGCCGCTTCTATTGAATACGCCAGAAGAGGCTTCCCGCAGAGATCTATTATATTTTTATCTTTTAATCCTTTTGACCCGCTCCTTGCAGGAATAATTGCAATTCTTCTCATCTTTTTATTCCTGATTCGAAAACCTAGAATCCTCAATCAATTGGTCTTCTTCAAAGCTCTTTTCGGCTTTTTTACCAATTAAATCATACCAGTTCATTGGGCTTATTCCGTTGCCTGGTCTCTTGCATGTTATATTTTCTTCACTAAAGACCTCTCCTTCTTCGATTTTCCTACTCGCTACGATCGATTTTCTCGCTACTATCTTATTCTTGGCTTCAGACTCCGTAACTATCTTTTGCCCACAACCAATCATTAACTCCATTCTTCTAACATTTTTAACTAGCTCACTTAAATCTTCCGGCTCAATACTCGCCTTATGGTCGGGACCGGGCAAATTTCTATCTAGCGTAAAATGTTTCTCAATCACGCGCACGCCAAGTGCGCTCGCCCCAATTGCACCAGTATAGCCTAGCGAATGATCTGAGAAGCCAATCTGTATCTCAGGAAACCGAAGTCTTAAGTCGCTAATCGCAGACAAATTAACATCTTTGTCAGGAGTAGGATATTCAGTATTACAATGCAAAAGAGTAATCTGCCCTCTCTTTGTCCCATTACGAACCAAAACATCAATTGCCCTACCAATCTCTTCAATTGTCGCCATACCGCTCGACAATAAAATTCGTTTGTCTTTACACTTAATTGCTCCGATTCTTTCGAGATATGGCAAATTCGTAATCTCCCCTGAAGGTATTTTCCATATCGACTGCCCCCATTTCTCAAGGAAGTCTATAGAGCCCATATCGAACGGGGTCGAAAACACTATCACTCCAAGACTCCTAGCATAAGTAGCAAGCTCCAAGAAGTCCTCATGAGACAGCTCTAACTTTTTGGTCATTTCCAACTGCCCTTCTTCGGTTCCTGTTGTCTTCTTTTGATACTCTGCTTTCGGAGCATATTTAGATATTAGGGCCTCAGAATTAAATGTCTGAAACTTAATCGCATCAACGCCACACTTTACCGCCTCCTCTATCATACGTCGCGCTAGCTTCTTGTCCCCATTATGGTTGCATCCAATTTCGGCTATTATTAATACTTTTTGCATCTCAAATTCCTACCTATCCCAACATTGTTGTTTTGCTAATTATTTTAGCCGGTACTCCCGCCACCGTCACTTCATCTTCAACATCACGAATAACAACTGCACCAGCACCTACGGTCGACCATTTTCCAATTTTTATCTGTCCAATCGTCACCGAGCTACTACCAAGAAAGCTCCCCTCGCCGACAATGACATCGCCATTTATAACGGTATTGGTAGAGATATTGACATGACTACTCACGCGACAACCATGCTCAACTAAGCTTCTAGTATTCACGACGCAATTATCCCCAACTTCCGATCCATTATTAACTATGGCCATCTTTCCAATAAAACAACCTTTGCCCACTTTTGCGCCCTTAGAGACGATTGCCGTTTTATCTACTACCGATATCACCTCTAGGCTTCTCCTTTCTAATTCATCGAACCACTTTTTACGCTTCTTATTATTTCCTATCGCAACAAAAAAGACAAAGTCCCCTTTCTGCATTTTTAAGCCTTCAATCGAGCTCGCCAATACAGGGAATCCCAAATGACTTTTCTTTTCAGTGTTTTCATCAATAAAGCCCGTTACTCTGTATTTTTCCTTATCCAGAGAATCTATGACCGATTTCGAGTACCCCCCAGCACCAATAATTATTACGTCTCTCATTACACCTACCCTTATCCCTCATGTCTCCAGAAGCCACTACTTCGACTTATTCCTGACCGCCTTGATTTTCCTTTTTACTAAAGAGTCAATCCTGCTTCCTTTTTTAATCACTTTTCGGTATACCCTTATAGTCCTATCTTTTATCTTTCCCCTTGTCGAAACAGTACTGTCCAGCTTAGCCACCTTAAGCTCTGAAATTTTCTTCGACATCGCTTGGAGCAATTGCTCGTAGTATGGTGTCTTGCGAGCAAGCTGCCAGAATTCAACGGCAAACTCCTGCTTCGCATCATGCCACGGCTTCATAAAGCCGGCGTAGTGAACAATACTCGGATTAGCATGGGCCGTCATATACTCCTTACGTATTTCGTCAGGCGCAAAGTTAATTACCTTAGAAATTCTTTCGTGATTGCAGTCATATATCATATTCCAGGCCATATCTATATACTTAACCCTACCCTGACAATATATATTCAAGACGTCTTGATCGCTATAGCGATATGGGTATGTAGCATACTCAAGCCACTCGTTCAAAGTATGAGCCTTGCGCATCTCTTTTTCATTAAAGAGAATAACGCCAGCCTGGAAGTACGCATAAGGATCCTTTAGCCTTAACGTCTCCTTGACATATTTCGCCGTAACCGGGTTCGCACCGTTTACCTGGCCAATAAAATCTGGGTCACGCGTGGCCGCCAGCATATACCCCTCAACGTCAGTCGCGTAAAGCTCCGCAAGGTCCTTTTTGACTATCAAATCACAGTCAATATAAAGCACTTTATCATAATCCGGCATAGCCTCTTGGATAAGGAATCTATAGTAGGTCTCAACACTAATATGCGCCTTGGCCTCCAACTTATATCCGCCAATCAATTCCGAGGCGTCATAAAATCTGAGCGAAAAATTCGCTCTGTCCTCAAGCATCCCTTTTAAAAGCGCTTTGTTTTCTGGTGTCACATCGGATTGAATAAGGATAATGTCGTAATTATTTTTTTCGTTCGAGGTCTCAAGAATTGACTGCAAGCACGTCGCAAACATCGGGACAAATCCATTATTTGCAGCCAAGACAACCGGGACTGCGTCTTTCTTAAATACCGGAGACAGAGGCTCTTGTGGATCCGTCTTCTCGAAATATACATACTGAAGTTCCTTTATTTTGAGGTCCTTTTCTTGCATTTTCTTCGCCAAGAATATGCCAAACAATCGCTCCGAAAGATGGCCAGGCGTGCGAAGCGCCTCTGTGCTATATTTAGTCATATCGCAGCGCTTACAAAACTCTTCCAAAACCGCAAACATCCACTCGCAATATTCGAAGAAAATAGCCTTCTTCAAGATATACATATTGCAAAAGCTAGTCATTTTACCATCCAAAAACTTTTTGGCCACCTCGCTATATTCCGGGTATTTTTCGTCAATAATAGCTTCCACCAACGCCAAGTCTTCCGCATGAAGCAGCGGAGCATTCGCGTACTGTTCGCGAATACTTTTTGCCCCGCCAGGCATCTTTGAAATGTTTTTTCTTTCTGTGATGACGATATCGTTATTACCGATAGCCTTCAGGATCGACTCTTCATCCTGGTCGTACTTCTCTACAACAAATTCGCCAGGATAAGCTTCGACAATATTACCATACTCATCTTCCTCAAAATACTCGCTCGAGAAATTAAAATAGCGACGATAGTGGCAAAATCCGTAATAATCAGCGTCGAGATTCTTCCAAGCCCAATACTGTGCGGTGAGCTCGCAATACATCGGGTTCTTTTCGGAAATATTATCCCCCTCATCATCTCGCAACATTCCAGGAATACGATTCTTGTTGTTGGCACAGTTCAACTGAATTGGGGTCAAGATGTCGTTGGATATATAGGCCGTAGGCTTATGGCAAGATATTAGGATTTTTACTTTAGTTTTTTTAGTCATCATCAGTTCCTTTTTAATTCTTTGTGCGAGATATTATTTTTCTAACAAATTCTCCTCGTGCCGTGCCGCGCGGAAGCAGCCTCTTTGTTATGTTCTTTATGCCTTTCTTTTTCTTCGTATTAGGCTGAGCTAAGCGCGCAAGCAGGATTTCGTAGCAGCCGCTTTCTTTAGCATATTTCCAGAAGTAGCTAGACATGTCCATATCGGGCTTATTCCATGGCTTTTCTGGGCCGGCATAATGCACTATAAAAGGATTTTTACGAGCCTCGTGATATTCGTCAAAGAGCCTTTTTGGGGCACGACTAATAATATCCTTAACACGAATACCCGCCCAATCAGTCATAACATTCCAGGACATGTCGATATTTTTAACCTTGCCCTGCGCTATACTATTCAGGACATCCTGGTCCAAAAGCTTCCACTGATAACTTGCCGCATACTCCATCATTTCCGATAACTTAGTTTGCTTCCTAAATTCCTCAAGATTAAAGAGAATGACTCCGGCCTGGAAGTATTCATATGGTTTTTTAATTTTCAAAATTGAGTCTATATACTCTTTTCTGTCTGGCACATAGCCGTTGTATAGGCCGGCCGTATCCGCGTCATGTGTAGCGGCCAACAAATATCCCTTAGTGTCTTCTTTGTACAGCTCGGCCACATCCCTCAAGACAACCAGATCCGAGTCTAGATAGAGAATTTTGTCGTATTTCGTGAGCATTTCCGGCATCGCAAGTCTAAACCACGTCTCTATTGAAAAGTGCCCATGCGTGAATAATTTCGAAAACTTTTTACCATAACGGGATATATCTACGAAGCGAATAGAGAAATTCTTGCGACCATCGGCGATACTTACCAACTTAGCCTTGTTGTCCGAAGATATATCTTGATTCATCACCAAGAGATCATAATTATTCTCTTTTGATGAGTTATCAAGAATCGACTTAATTGTAGTTGCCAAGTATGGAGAATAGAAGTCATTTGCTGCCAGTGCGACAGCGACGTTTTTATTCTTAAAAGCCGGCTCTATGTCTTCAACCGGGTCGGTTTTTGCGAAGTACACAGTAGGCAATTCCTTTATCTTAATATCTTTATCTGATTTCAGCTTGCGTATATAGATATTCAATAGACGCTCTGCGAGATGCCCTAGTGTCCTAATCGCCTCAACCGAATAGTCCGTATAATCTATTCGCTTGTCACACTCAGCCAAGATATCAAATAGCCACGCACAGTAGTCCGCAAAGATTTCTTTGCGCATAATATACATATTGTTTAGATAGCTATAGTGATCATTGAGGTATTCCTCAGCTACGGCAGAATACTCTGGATATTTCTGGTCCAATACGTCCACCATTATTTGCAGATCAGCCGCATGCAAATATCCAGAGCCTAAGAATTGTTCACGATTAGTCTTGCCCATATTAGGCATGTTTTTAATATCTTTTTGAGTCGGGAGAATAACATCGTAACCAGAAACTTCTCGCTCGATCGTTTCAGAGTCTAGCCCATATTCGCTAGCGCTATCTTCCGTCAAGACCTCGTCATAAAGATTCCCCCAGACATCAGGAATGCGATTATTTACGTTTTTGAAGGCCAAGTATCGACGGTAATGGAAAAAGCCAACATAATCGCTATCCAATGCATTTTTCCAAACCCAATACTGCGCTGTAAGCTCGCAATATTTTGGGTTTTCTTTCGAAATATTTTCGCCAGTATTGTCAAGAAGAAAATTTTCTATTTTATTTTTCGTCAAGCCTGTGCCCACTTGAATAGGCACAAAAACTGCGTCCTTGATATAAAATGCGAATTTATGTGCAGATATATAAATCTTGACGTTTTTACTCACTTATAACTCCCTGATATCTACTTATTATTCTATCACGTTATTATCCAAGAGATGCACCCCTACTGGTATATGCTATAATTTCTTAGAACTATTAGTTTTTGGAGACATATACAAAATCACTATGAAAAACGTGTTCGCTATCCTGTTTTGTACATTTTATATGCTATTTTTTTATGGGATTTTTCTATTAATTTATCGTTATTGTTTCAAGAAAAAGATGCTTTCCCAGTTATTTACCAAGCGAAATAACCTTATTATTTTTACGTTCTTTTCTCTTTGTTTTTTAGCTTTCGTCTATTCGGTTAGTAGCAATCGATTTGTCTATTTTTGGGACTTTGGCGGCTACTGGAGAAATAGCATAAACGAGATGAATAATATTTTCACAAACGTCTTCTCCGTACCAAAACATCTCTATGACTCCATCGTTAATGACGACTACAACATCATTCTTCCCGTCCTAGTAGCCCTTCCTCTAAAAATTTTTGGATACACCTTCGCCAGATATGTTCTTCTAAATGTTCTTTTATTCCTACTACCAATATATCTTATCTATATCAGCCTAATCGCTAAGGTTTTCTATATTTTAAAAAGGTCGTTTGGCTCAAAAGAACTCATTGTTACTTGCTTAACCTTTTTAACATTCACACCACTCTTCAGGGCTATCCTTGACGGATATATCGATATCGCAGCAGCTATTCCAATGCTTTTATCAATAGCCCTCTTCATAAATTACAAACCCTTGCAGTTCACAAAAAAGCAGATACTTCGAGATATTCTTTTGTCCATCTGCCTACTACTTGTATTTTTATTTAGGCGCTACTTTGCCTTTTATTGCGTCGGCTTCGGAATCAGCCTTACAATCTATTCGGCCGTTTGTTGTTTTTACTCCAAGAAAAAAACAGAAGACATAAAAGAAAACTGCATTATCGCTTTTAAAAACCTATTAATCACTGGCGGCATTGCAGCCCTATTATTGCTAACCATATTCTTTCCACTTGTCGCAAGAATTCTATCAAATAATTATTCCGAGCAATACTCAGGGTACAACGCTCCATTTATAAATAAGATTTTTTCTGTATTTTCTAGTTTCGGAATAGTCGACATGGTATTGGCTATCACTGGTTTTCTCATGGCTTTCCTAAACAAAAAGCACCGCACTAAAGCTTCTTTTATATTTTTGCTCTTTTGCTTAACGTCAATCACGTTCTTCTCCGTACAGGCAATGGGAGATCAGCATATTTACGTAATCGCTCTACCTGTTCTGTTG
>Ga0181612_179896_pt1 | contig 12702 bp, 9 predicted proteins | sample HoacroProtozoa21_FD_119630 | JGI IMG/M metagenome (GOLD analysis project Ga0181612, IMG submission 119630) | Hoatzin crop microbial communities from Cojedes, Venezuel. Combined Assembly of Gp0051906, Gp0051904, Gp0051908 | reverse complement strand
TGACACCGAGTGCATCAGCCCCTGCCTCCAGCAGCAGCTTAACCACCTTCCTGTGATTGAGAGCAGCAGCTACATGGAGAGCAGTGTCTCCCGCCTGCAAGTGACAAAGCAGAAAGCAGCTGTGGAACACATGGTCCTTGGGTCTCGCCCTGCAGAAATCACACCTTGCTAAAAGATGCTCAGAGCTCAAAAGACCTACACTTACTGATGCAACAACTAACCTGAAATAAGGCCTGGTCAATAAAATAAAGCAGAGTTGGGAGGAAGGGGACAGGAGGGAGTGAGGAACTGCTTCAGGGCAAGGACCTGCTTCAGCCTGGTTTTGAGAAACGCAGCTGGGGCGCTGGTGATCTGGTTTAACTGCACCGAGCGACACACGATGCAGCTTGGAGACAGCTCAGCTCTACCGCCAGCAAACGGATACGACATCTGAGGGCAGAACTGGTTTTCCCCCCACAACCTTCTCTTTTTTTTTTTTTTTTTCAGTTTTGATTATTTGGTGCACAGGTGGTCATGTATCACGTTACTCAAAAATCATGAGATAAATACCAGCAGCGAGATGGGTGGTGTTCTCTTCATGGGATTCCTCAAGTAAAGCAGGTTTTGGACCAAAGCCAGGAGGTGATCCAGGTCCAGCACTAACGCACTGCCCTGCCCTTGTCCCGGTGCAGTGAGGTGGGGACAGCTGGGATCAGATTTGGGCACCGTTAACAGAGCCAGCAGCTGTGCAAGGGGCAGATGACGAGCCCATAACGCCCTCCTGTCCCCTTTGCCTTGCGTTTTGCCTGCAGAAAATTAGATCTCCTCGAGGCTAGCGGAAACCTATTGCTTGCTGCTAACCTGGATGAGGCATGTTCGTAAATAAAACCATTATATGTGCGAATATGGAACAACTTCGGGTAGTGCTGGGGGATGAAGGAGAGGGCTGTCTCTGTATGCCAGGTTCACACCAGTTTATCTTACTATTCAGTAGCTCATTTTGCAAGTTAAAAAACTCATTTCCAAATAAAATAACATAGTAAATTTAACATGCTGAAACCCATTTTGTTTGCTGTAACAGCTCATATCTAAGAAACAAGATTAAATATACAGATCAGAAAACATCTTTATGATCCTCAGCTACACAAGGAAAATTTCCCAGGAACATGAGACGATGTGGTTAAGCACCACATAATCTGTTTATTTAGCAGATCTAACGCATTTTAATGTACTAAATCCATTCCCTTCTACCACCCAATTTGGCTATGCTATAGGTACAGCAATCAATTACTTCTCTATAAAACTACGGATACTTAACCCTAGGTTAGACTGATCACTACTTTTAATTTAAAGCATACTTTTTCTTCACTTTTATGTCCTCTTAATTCCCCCTACTGCAAAATGGTGCAGAGTATCCCAGAGGAATTCACACTTTTGTAGCATCGAAACATTCATGAGTTCTGCCTCACAATGTCTCTGTAATGGCCGTAGGATCGTTAAACCCCACGTACAGAGGAGAAAACGGGCCCCCATAAAACAACCGAGTCTCTTGCCGAGTCCCGTTGTGCACAGAACTGGTAAGGACTCAGGAGCGCCAACCCCCGTCCCTGCACTACTACCCCTGCCCCAGAGCCCCTTCCTACACCAACACACGACTGCAGAACCTCATAAACAGAGATGATGCTTTAAAGAAATGATGCAAATGCGATGGCAAAATAAGAAACCACTGGTATGCCATTACTTTAAGGCTGTTCTTAAAAGCTCAGGCACTTGGTGGTACAGTGAAACAAAGAGCGAAGTGGGATTTCTTGGGTTGGAATCCCTCTTCCCAACAACTGGCCGTATGCAAAGGGCGCAGAGTCGCAATGAGGTTCATGCACTGACCTGGTTCTTTTCATGGACAGAACAGAAAGCAGTGAGCAGCACCCTAACGATGGGCAAGTGATTATAACGAGCAGCCACATGCAGACAGGTATCTCCTGCCTGCAAACAGAAACAAAGCTCTGAGCATGTAATCACCGTAAGAAAGCTTGCACTTGTCGCAGTGTTCAGGGATGAAATAATCCAATTAACCCAAGAAGAGCAGTAAATGCCACACACCTCCACTGAACAGCAGTGCTGTCTTCTCTGTGGTACAAAATCTACTGTCATGGATGGGAAGGTTTAGCAAGAGCTGGGGTCAGGCAATGCAGGGCTACAAATTCTTTAACCACTGATGGGAAATAGTGGAATAATAAAAATGCTGGTTTACTACACTACAAAACCTGATTTACATTTTTACATTAAATCTGTTCTTCTGAACCACAACCCAGCGTGATTTAGCAACTCAACTCGGTGTTGCACACAGTGAAGAAAACGTGAGGAGTGGGGACCAGAGCAGCATCCCCACGAGGGGTGGCACACACGCAGCTGGGACTGGGGCAGAGCCCCCCTGGTTCCTGTTTCCATGTACCTCTGCCCACCTTGTTACTGAGCAGGGATAAAAACATCTGGCTTCCTTTTGTAGATTTTTTTTCTTTTCCTTTGGCATGCCAGAATCATTATAAAATAGGAGGAAAGCCGTTTGAAATTGAAGTCACCTTGAATCTGCCCCATTTGACAGACCGACACACAGCATCTATCATCTGTCCCAGTGAGGGCACGTCTGAAGGCTTTCCCCGCTCTAGCACAAAGTTCCTTTAAGATTTCCATCTTTTTGAGAGAGGAGCCCTTTTGCAGAATTGCGTGACAGTATATGGGCCGGGCCATCAGGACCACAAAAGGCAGGAAAGGACCAGCTGCCTCGGTCTGTGCAGCAGCAAAACCCCCCTTGGCTCCTTCCATCCCCACGCAAGAGATGGGCACAAGTAGCGCATTGCTCTGTCCTGTCGAAAGCATTCCTGTACATGATGTATACGGTAGTTTAATGTTTTTTTTTCAGTAGCATTTATAATAAAAATCACAGGTTAAAGCATTTCTGAGTGTTTCTACAAGTTACAATATAGCTAAAGCACAGGCACACAAAAATGAACAGGTTCTTTTAAAAACTCACGTTATTTTTGAGGTCTGCTCGCGATCCTCCCAGTAACAAAACACGAGTACTCTGGGAATGACTATTCTGGCAAGCCAGGTGAAGAGGTGTGTTACCTGCCTTAGAGAAATACGGGAAAATATAAAAGCCCTGTTTAGAAATTGGACATAAGCATTAAAAAATAAAACCTCACAGGTCATCCCGCAAGAAGATCCACCCAGGGGTGGCAAACTGTCACTGTTATTTTCCCAAAGATATGAGCTGAATCAACCTGGAGACTGAAATACCTTATTCATCCTGGAAATTATTGATCTGGGATATAGTAGTGGCAGAAAACGGACAGTCTAACGATACCTGCATTGATCAAGTCTGTCTGAAGGAAGCAAAGACTCTAGAAACTGTCTGGTGCATTAATATCAAACAGCATTATCAAGTATCTCCTTTAAAGAAATACAGGTTTTGTGCTTTGGGTTTCCCCCGTGCACACACACAGAGACAGATGCTGACGCGGCACGGCAGCTCTGACCTGAAGCAAAGCCGGCCGCGACTGCTGCAGGCTGTTAGGCAGACGAGGGTCACAATGATTTCTGTTTCCTTAGGATCGTGGCACAAACCAGCTCCCAAGTCTGGCTGGGTCTGCAGGTGCTCTCCCAGGACTGGACGCAGATTCTAGGCTACCGGGAAGCTTCAATGCTCAGAAAGCATGCCGGCCTCCAGCCAAGATGAGAAGGGGGGAAAAAAAAGCCACCCAAACCCCAGGGAATCACATGCTAAGGTTCCCGACAAAAGCAAACATGCAGTTTTTATGGACAGAAATCAAAGAAGAGTTTGCTTGTCTTTCTAACACTGTGAAGGATTTCATTGGTCTGACGGGTTTTTCTGACAGCATTTGGCTTTTGTCGGCCTGAAAATGTTTGGGGTTTTTGGCTCTTGGGAGCTAGAAATGAGATCAGCTCAGGTAAAAAGGTTTCCCATGCTTACCAGGCTGCCTGTTCACCTTGATTAAGTCCTTTAATTTGTCCCCCTTGCTTTCAAGACACAGATCAAAACCACAGGGTTTGAATTACAAAAGGGCAAGTCTCAGATGTGGTCTTGGGTCTTCAGTTCCATGTTACAGACTGTTTCAGGCCCGAATGTAGTCTCTAAGCTGCGGCAGATACGAACGTTTTCTGTCTCAGCTAAACTGCATTGAAGTGTCAGTTTTCTCCCCTCCTGGTTTTATCTCTGAAAAGCCTCCGCAATGTCTTTATCGTTTGCTGTTTGGAAGGTCGGCCCTGGTGGGAGGGCAGAGAGGTCCCGTGCAGTAGGTCATGGGCGAGGAGCTCCATGCTGGGAGAGGTCCCAGTGCCGGTGCCTGGGGTCAGGGCTGACAGAGCAGGCTCACCTGGCTCATGTCCCACGGGGTGACAAATCTCTCACCAGCTTCTGTGAGAGGGAGAGCGGGTCCAGGTTGTACCAACTTGGGGGTCTTCACTGCTCCACTGAATCTTCACCAAAAGGTACAGACTGATGAAGAGTCTAAAAAGAAGGCTACAACTGATCTCATGGGATGATTTCTTACAGTTTTTATTAAGCCAACTTGACTGAAAATAAACTGCATCTCCAGGGTGATTGCTGCACAGAAAGAATACGGCTACCCAGGTGGTTCACCCACATGTTGTCCCATTCCTCAAACGCCTGCCTGACTTGCCTTTAAACCCCCAGGTGTCCTGTCCAGCCTCTGCATCTCACTTAATATAGAAGCTGTCTTCAATTGCATTGCTTTTTTATATACTGTGCTCGAGGTGCTGTGCTGCAAGAAGTGCAGCTATACAAGCGTTCCCCAAGCAATCCCAGGAGATATTAACCAGGAGTTACAGAAAATACAGAGTCAAATCCCTCTCATCTTCTGCTGCTTAGCAGGATTTGGCATAACAGCCCTTGTCTGTCCCATCCAGCCAAAATCGCAGAATGCCCAGCCGTAAGTCAACAGCCCGTAGGGTGCTCTTGCACACAGTGTTCAGCCCTGGCTGCCAGAAGAGCTGTCAGAAAGATTATGCCTTGTTGTCAGTGACATAAGAAGTTGAGAGACCAGAGAAACCATTTTGGGATTAAGCAGAATTAAGCTTTTGATTTTTCTTGAAAGCAAAAGGGGTAAAAGCACATGCATGTGTGCAGGCATGCAGAATTTTTGCATATTTCAGCAGCTCCTAAGGAAAGAGCCCATCCATTAAAAAGCACCCAAATGGTGAAATGCAAAGGGAGGGGGTTGTGCAGGTAAGACATCAAAGACCAGTGCAGGAGCTGCTCACGCAGTATTAAAGTCTGCCAGTCACATTTCAGACACCAACCTTGCCGAGCTGCTCTGTGCACACGCTTTCCAAGAGAGGCTGCCTCCAAACAGCTGACATACGCTGTATTGTAGGCTAAATCTTCTAATACCGTGAGGCACCCAAGCATGCAGGGTAATCAGACTTGCATCTTAAGCCCACACCTTTGTACGTAAGCGTAAGCATATACACAGCCATATGGAGGACTACAAAGTCAAGCACTACTGTCTGTTACAGGTAAGCATGGGAAGTTGTCTAAAGTACCTCTGATACAAATCTAGGTGAACATTACAGCAAAAAACAATTACAGAAAATAAAAAATAGAAGTTGGAACAATATAAAAGAAGAAATATACATAAAATAATATCAAAGATGAGGTAACTACAGACCACAAAGTGACCACGAGTGTACAACCGTATGCATATATACTGCATATATGCACACAGGCACAGACAGAAACACTACGCCTAGGCAATGTGCCTTTTTACTCCAAGTCTTGGCCTTTGGCCACCTGTCTCTGTTGCCATTTGAGACACGTTTACCAAAATATGCTCAGAGATCCCATAAAGCCATCCCAAAGCTCCCTTGCCTGTCAGGAGGGACACGGTGCTAACCGCGTGATCTGACCGACGCAGCAGCACCGACTCAGCTCACACCGCAGGCTGCTACCACCGTTTCCTAGGCTGTCCCAGTAACTTCTGAATTAGTGAATTGAAGACAAGTCTCCCACAGGTATCACAATTAGAGTGGAACTAAAACCCCTTGCTTTGTTATTCTTTCCTCTAAACTGCTCTCAAGGTATTATACATACTAAAAGGAAGATAATCCAGGTTCATTACAAGATTTTGGCAAGAGGCTACACTCCTATATTAGCAAGAGCTTTATAACAAAGATAAACTATTTGCTTCCCCACTGCAGCTTACATTAATTTGGCTGTTTAATTTGGGGGGGGAGAGCATTTTGAATGCTATTTTCCTATTAGCACAATTCATTTTCATTTTAAATCACAGCAGTCACAGTGAATCCACTCAGTATAAATTAGAGCACTGTGGAGATTTCCGCAGGAATTGCAGTGCTCCTCAGCCAGAATTACTGTATCATTCAACGTGCTATTGAGTTCCTCCTGCATCAGCTGACAAAAGATGAATTTCCTAGTGTCTGTGGAGGAACCATCCAGGCGTAATACATGCAAAAAAAGAAGAAAAAAGTCCCGCCAGGAGGTGGTCCTCCACCCACTGAGAAATGCCGTGGTCAGAAATCTCCAGTGCGGGGAACGAGCCATGTCTCACCAGAACTGAAAGCTCCTCCTGCATGGGTCTCACCTTGTTCTTGGCAAGAACGTTGGCTCCTGCTTTAACGAGCACTTTGGCAGACTGACTGAATCCGTGCCAACAAGCTTCATGTAGAGCAGTGTTCCCATCCTGAAGAGCACACACACACAAGAGGAGAAGGTTAGGGTGCTGTGTCCACAGGTGGAGTAACATTACATTCAGAACGCCCCACCCGCTCACTTTAAAAATAAATCATTTTCCTTTCCTTCTAGCTTATTTTCTACTTTATTTTTAGAAGAGGCTAAAAATATTGTTATTTCTTTTGTTTGGAACTTGGAATTAGTTGTATTTTACTCCCAAACCAAATTTACAGCCTGGGATCCTCAGTTTCTGGGATAATCAAGGGAAACTCTGCAGTGTTTTGTGCAGGGCATAGTAGGGTTGTACATTTCTTAAATTCCTCCCTCAATGAGCTGCGACCAGAGTCTTCAATAAAAAACTATCACCCTGATATATAAAAAACCCTAAATCAGTAATTTGTATTACAGAGAAGGTACAGCTTGTTTCAGTCTAACTGTTCCAATTACTTTCAAAGAATCAGACAGTTACTCAGGTGTATAAACCATAACTTTCTCTCTGAGATCTTAATATTACTGGCTGGCAAGGGTGCCCTCCCACAGAGCTTTGCTTTTGCCTGTTACCTTGTCTTGTCTGTCCAAAGCGCACCCCTCTTGAATCAGAGTTGCTATAACGTCGGTGTTCCCTACGACAGCAGCCCGGTGCAGTGCTGTCTGATCGCCCTACAGAAAGAAGCAGATCGGTAATCGGTACCATTCCCACCTCATTTTGCCTCAGTGCCAACCCGTACCACACACACATGGGCTGCGTCTTCAACACACGTACTGTTAAATCCAAGCTGCCTTTAGAAACAGTCCCCATAAACAGCTATCATTAAAGTTTCCAAGATTAATGAAGACACTGAAAGTATCAGCGAGCTACAACCCAGCTGTTTACAGAAGGGTGCAAGTCATCACAATCCCATACACAGCGCTGAAGCGTTCTGAGAACACGGCAGCATCAGAAGGCAGCGCATCTAACCCGTTTGGCACCAGGTGTCTAACAATCACCAGTATCTGGAGGGAGCTAAAGGGAATTACAAGCTGTCGTAACGCACCATCCAGCGCTCACACTAACTGCATGAGGCTCTCCTGTTGTGGCTCCGACTGCTACATCAGCCCTGCTTAGGATAAGGAGCACGAGATGAGATCGGTTTCTCCAGCACCTCTAGTGAAGTTTACCAACTAGTGCTAAGAGTGGAGGAGATGTTATGATGAAGACAACTGCAAAACCATCAACTTATTTCATCCAGCGACTGAGCGATCTTGAGGTCCAAACAACTTTCATTTCTCATTGACCTGCCACGTAGCAGCCAACAAGCAAGTTTCTTACATCAGTTTATTTCCTCTGTGGCCAAGTTTCCAAAAGAAATTATGCTGCTGTGGTCATCTGGTCTGACTGCCCACCTATCTCCCCGCTAACAACTGTTGAACTCATTTGCTGAGCTGGAGAGCCTAAGATTCATTTTCCTCAAGCCTTCCAGAAACTAGGGAGACGCAAACTACGGGCCCTGCCCATCGGGGGTTACCTATATATTTTTGTGTTGATGAAACTGTGATAAGAGAGGGGGAATGGGAGGCTTTACGCAGCGGCGTGTAGGGACGTCAGACACCAACTGGTGGGAAAATGAGCTGCAGTAGCTCCACTGCTGCCACGACAGCCGGTCTTGGCTTTCCTGTGAAGTTGCTTTGAACCCGCAGTGCTGAAGCACAGCCTGCGTCCAGGCACAGAGCGGCTTCAAAGCCGCACACAGCCTGTTTGGGGGATGAATAAACGGCGTGGGAATTCAATCCACTTCTGCTTGTCTAGATAATGGCCACCAAAAACACATGCAGGGCAGAGATAGGCAGTGTATCCCGAGGAAACAGAGATTGCAGGACGCTAGTCCTAAACAGACACACGCTTCCTCCGCTACAAATCTTCATCTGATAACACCACATTTTATTAAATACTAAAACTAGAGGAATTTCTGTATATTGTGTCCTACAGTCTACAAGACTTTAGATAACTGGATAATTTGAATAATTTGTTCTCAAGGGCAATTAGCAGCTGATTTTAAAATTCCTCTTGGTGGGGTTCTTCTGTGCTAATGACACCAAAATAGTTATTAACCCATAAGTGAAAAAAATGAGCACTGCCAACCACGGCCTGTCAGTAACCCTTGTAATGCTAACTGCCACCACCAGTAAATCATTAAACTGCCTTATAATCATGAAGCCGATTTTTAAAAATTGTGTTGAGGGCTTTTTTTTTTTAAATTTGCCATCTATGTTTTGTCGCTAGAGGTCACATATTGTTACTTTGTTCTTTTCCCTGTTAAGACTGGAAATGTATTTTAAGAGATTTTGAACACAGATAATAATGGTTCCAGGAACTGGGACTTTCAGAAAAACATGAAGTATTGGAAAACTGACAGCACTGCAAGTTCTCTGGACTTGCGTATTTATTCCAAATTTAAAGATAACAAAATTGTTATGAAAAATGTCCAGAATATACCATCTCACAAGCCCAAGTGTCAGATAGTTTCCAGTAACCACTACTGCACAGAAATCTGCTTGCTAACAAGCCGGGGAAGAACTTAACGACCTTTCCACAGCGCGTGGCACGGATGACTGGCACAGCTACTGCTGCTGCAGCAAGGGGTAACGTGGACAGTACAAAGGTCACTTTATCTGACTACCAAGAAGTGGAAAGTAACCCATCAACCTATCCCTGTCAACTGGTATTGCTGCACCAGCAGAACTACAGACGATAATATAATCAAGACTAAAAGGAGATGACATCTGCCATTGCGATGGATGGAGCCTGAACAATGAATGGTTGGTTCCAAATTCTTTATGGCCCGGAAAATTGACCGTGGAGAAGACCAAATTGGGGGCAGGAACGGATTATACTGGATTTGGTCTGTAATTAAGGATCTTTTCGCTGAGCCAGTTTAACCCAGGGCTGTTCTGTCGTTAGCCCAACCCCGTCACAGTAATTGTAGTGAGGTCAAAGGCCATTCAGCTTTTTGGGGTTTGTAGATATGACAGCTACTTCTAATGACATCTCAGGTAAATTAAAAACAAACACATATCTGGGAAGCGGGTAGCACACCTCCCTGCTGCAGGCACAGGTCTCTCCGGGGGACCCTAGCCCGTGTGCTGGGGGGCCATTTGCCAGGGCTGCAGAATGGCCCTGGGATGGCTTCAGCCATGCCCAGGCTTTTTCTCGTACCATATTCTGGTCCCTGAAATGGAAGCCTGGGTAGGTGAAGCGACGCAAGTCCTGCAGACGGCAGGCTGAGGTGCCTCCTGCCAAAGGTGTGGGGTTTGGTGCTGGCATCTTCCCTACACAAGCATGGGGAAAGCCAAGCATCTACGAGTAAGGTCCACCCAGCATCCTGACCAGGGAAATAAATACCCGATCCACATAACAAGGAGTGTCAAAGGATATCTCAAACCCTGCCTCAGCTGGACTGAGGCACCTCCTAGGGAAGACATGGCAGGGATCAATGTCCTGGTGAAGGTCCCAGCTACTCCCAGGCCCTTCAGCCCTCAGGACAGGACCTGGTCGACCATTCCCTTGGGCTCCAGCACACACATTAACCTTAAACGGCTCAAGGCACTGTGGAAGCTGAACCATCAGCTTGCAATGGTGTCTGCGTGTGAGCCATGGAGTGACCCAGCATAGCCCACCTATAAATAACACTGCCTGCACCGCAATGTTTCTAACCTGCCTTGCCTCCCCGTTAGCAGAGAAGCAAACCCCTCTCTTGCCTCTTACAGAGTCAGATTAAACAGATGAGTTATATTTTTTTCACAGCATGAATTTTCAGACAGTGTAATCACTGACTCACATATCTTTTTATTAATTGCTAAAGTAACTGTCTCTGAAAGCACTCACCGGAGTTCTGCCTTTAGCAAGGCATTAAGGGGCTGTTCCAGAGGCTCAGAGAGAAATTGCAGTAAGTTCATATTAACTGCCCAGACTATTATGTTGGGCACAACTTACGATCCTATTCGTGATTTATGCCTTAGTAACAGACTGCAGATCAGTAGAAATGCAGAGAGATAACTCCAGCGCTGTGTCATGCAGATGTGACCTTGACAGAAACAACAGAGTCTGCCTAAATGCAGAGATGGACCCGAAAACAAAAAGACACTTAGGTGCTTAAGCAAGGCTTGGTAGAATTAAGGCACCTCAGTCTACAGTGGGGCGTCTTAAATCCCCTTCCTCAGCTGCTGCCTAGCCCTGAAAGCAACTCAAGCTTGGTCGTTTCCACTTCAATGCCCTGGACACCTCGGCTCTCATGCCACCACAGGGCACCGCAGCCATGGTGGTACTGAGGAGGTCATCCCATACCCCGTGCCCAGCCCTGCCGCAGCCGTCTCCCCTCCTCTCACTCTGCGAGCACTCTCGCCGAGATGACGGCGCTTGCCCAGCATGTCTTGCCATGGGAGTGCTGCTGTGCTGAAGGAAAACGCCTGCCTTCACTGGGCTAGAGAGAGGGAGATGCCGGTGGGAGGCAGGGATGGGAACCAGCATCCCCTGTGCAGAGGGTGCGGGACAGCACGCCCCACGCGCTCTGCTGCGACGGGGCTGACGCACAGCACGGCCCAGCACCAACAGGTTCGTTTCCAAAGGGTGAAACCGTGATCGTCACAGAGAGCTTAAATGCCTGCCTTCGGGAGAGGGCTACAGGCTGGGCATCCTGAAGAAAAGCAGATACTTAAACTTGGACCTTCTCCGTGGATTTTGGCATTACCCCTTCCCTTCAGCACTTCTGTGCTGGCTAGGCTGGTGGCGCTTGCTCAGTGTCCTGGTGTTTGCAGTTACCTCCTCGAGTCTCTTCATTCGCTGACTAACGTAAAGCAGTGGCTGCAGCCACTGGGATCAGGCACCTGGGAACTGGATAGGCATCTATTTTACACCTGAAGTTCACCCCAAGGGAAAGGAAACAACACAAGCAACTTACAAAAAAGGGTTTCAGGTAGATACTAGTACTTTTGCCAGCTGTCCTGGGTTACTAGAGTCTCTATGAAGACTCTACTGCCCAAATTTAATAAGATTTGGTTTACCCTAGTTTGTAATACACATTACTTTTTCCTTTCTCTGATTTAAGAAATACTATGACTACCATATTTTTTTTTGCGGCACACTGCTATTCTCCAGCGCGCCCATCAGTTGCATGATCTCCTTTAAAGCCCCTCTCCAGTGTCACACTTTGCCTCCTCACTGTCTTTCCATGTTGTCAGGAATCACCAATCTGTCTCATTACAGGAGAATTGCACCAAAATAACCAGCAAAAACTCACGCGTTCAATCCCTGACACAAAGAGCTGGGTGGCACTCACAAAGTCTTATACTATGAAATCAAACCACTAAATTCATGGTGGATGGCTAAAAATATTTTAAAATTCAAATATAACTAAGTGTTAAATACTGGAGCATACAAGCATACGTGGATATCCTGAAGCAGCTGTACCCAAAGGCAGCCGCGCGTGCCCTGGTGTTTCTCAGCATCCCTGTGCTGCTCTCCTCCTCCTTTGCTAAAGAAGGGCAGTCATCAGGACACACGGTAACTTCACTCCGAACGACAAATGATGATGCATGACCAGCAGAAGTGATCAAGGCATGAAAAAAATAGTCACGAACAAAACAAATTACAGCTTAAATGAGACTGAAATGGGAGTATAGGAATAAGCCACTTCGTATATTTACATTCAGCTAGAAATGATTACGAAGCCTGGGTTATTGTTCCATTTGAAATTAATTTTCTGCTTCTTAAACTAAACTGCAGCTTCCAGAAGGGAAGTTTTGGAGGCTGAGGCCTTGGTTTTAAATTAAATTGTTTTCCCAGTTAGTTTTTCAGAGCGTGCGTACGGGGCAGGGAACTTGATGCGGAGCACCCAGCGCGAAGCCCGCCATGCAGTCATGCACCGCAGAAGAGCCCAGCCATGCTGGACCGCCAGGCCCAGGCTTCGCAGCATGCAGCCACGGGAGACGTCAAGACCAAGGCAGGGGCGATGCGCCAG
>Ga0181612_163977_pt1 | contig 12702 bp, 10 predicted proteins | sample HoacroProtozoa21_FD_119630 | JGI IMG/M metagenome (GOLD analysis project Ga0181612, IMG submission 119630) | Hoatzin crop microbial communities from Cojedes, Venezuel. Combined Assembly of Gp0051906, Gp0051904, Gp0051908 | reverse complement strand
GTCATTTTATGGTTTTGAGTTAAGGGGGTTGGGGGCTTGTTTTTTTTTGCTAAGCTACATCAATTCTTAGGAATCTGGAGCCTGAAAATGCTCAAGAAATGACAAATCAAGTGAGACTCCTCTTTAACTACATCAGTTCTATATTAGCCGAGAAATTTATTTACAGAGTGGGAACATAGCATACTTTCCCCCACCCTCAACAGCAGAGACCATGGATGATTAATTGATGATATATCCAAGGCTTTGATACTTCAATACATTGTTCTGTCAGCCACATACTCTCTCTCCTGCTTTCTTGGATCATTTCCATTGTACTCCACTGCAATTTACCAAGACAAATCCACAATCCTATCAAAGAGGAGCACCAAGGCCAATCAAAGCCAAACATAAGAACTATCTTTGGTTCCAAAATCAGAAGTGTCAGGGTGGTTCCTTAAGAAGTGAAGATCGTGTTATATTAAAATTCCTCTTTTATCTTTAAAATGAGCAAGATTTTTTTCCTCCCTGCAAAATTAACATTTCAGTATTGAAAGGTCTTCATTTCACTATATAATTTCTTCAGGGAATTACTATTAAGGTACAAGCTCACTAGCATGACTGCTTGGGGTCCCATTATTGCCACATGCATTTCAATGGAAAAGACTGAAGGCTTCAATGTCTGGAGATACTCTGGCTTGACTAAACTTTTATTTTAGAATTCATATAGGCACATCAGCTGCACAGTTCAACTCCCCACTAAACAGCATTAGCTTGGTGAAGAACTAGAAGATGCACAGAAGGCTACAGGCAGGAAAGCAGAAGAGAGCAGGAGAAGGTTTCTATTTAGGTGTACCTCACAACAGATCAGCAGAAAGTCAATCTCTCTTCAGAGATTTGGGTGTGCAGCTGGGTATTCTGTTTACCAATGCCAAACCTCTTGGCTTCACAAAATCTGCTGTTGTGATCGGATTAAAACATTTTTGCAAGAGATACAGAGGAATAAGCTCTATCACAGATCGCAAAATAACCCTCATCCCAGATCTGTCTACTGGGGGTTGGACTCTCCAGCCTAATCTCTTATTCAAACAAAGAGTCTTACATACAGCCTGTATCCCGAGCACCTAAAGCTGCTTTGCATTCCTGGATCTATTTTAATCCTTCTGTTTCGTCTGACACGTTCTGATGCACAAGACTGTGCTCTCAGTTCAGAGATGAGGCATGTAGATTTAGAGACTCATAGAGGTTCCTGTTACACGATTTACCTGTTTCGGGGTGGGTTTTTCCCTGCTAAAGTGTTTCCAAACACTGTTTAAACGGGTACTGAAATGGATACATGTTGCATATCCCCTCCCTTGCCCCCCACCCCCCCGGTGACAATACACTAGCTATCTGGATTTTGTTATTCATTTCTTTGTTCACTGATGTCAGGACCATGTGAAGAAATCGCTGATGGGTCTCATGTCTCAGTGAATAGAGCAGTACATTCATATAAGAAATGCACACTTACACTAGGAGGTTGCAGAAGGCCTCTTCTATGTATTACTCACTCTTCACCTGAACGAAAAAGCTCAACTGAGACGTCTTTAACAGAGAGGGTCATAAAATTATTCCATGGAGAAATTCATACATGACTGCTCATTGTGTGCGAAGAGGTGTATTCTCCACGGGAATCTTACTGAACTCGTCAGAATAGAACAGTTCAGTCTGGGGGGACTTAGTTTCTATTTGACTTTTTTTTTTTTGCATATAGTTACAAAACTGTACATAACTTTACAGTACATACTTCTGCCACAACAACATCAAAACAAAAAGTTCCAATCGTTAGCATTTAGAGCATCAACTAAAGTACCAGTTGCCAAAATGTCTATTTAGTAAATAGTATCGAAACTGGAATGCATTATCATCAATACCGTGTATTTTAGGATAACCACTAAACGCAATTTTTGCCATAAAGCAAAACCTTGACCAACCTAATGTTTCTTCACTCAGAATCTTCAACACAACATCTTTTCACTCAGATTTTCTTTTAAGTCTCAGCCCAAAAATTATGAATTCTGAGTTTTAATGAGATTGGCTCTTTAGAACAAGTCACAAGTCTAGCCTTACAGATGGCACAGCTAGAGCTAATTAATCTTCTGAAAGGGCTACATGAAATGATATTAACTTCCCACTACTATACAGTAAACCAATGCACTGTCTGAAGAGAACAGAAAATCAAAGTTATTTCTCATCTTTGTACTCTCTTAGGAGCTCCGTGTTAGGACTTCTTTTAACTACACTAGTATTTTAGCTCGAAGGATAAGAAAAAAAGCCACACCATATAGCTCAGTGCAGTGGATGATCAGAGTGATTTTGTAGTGTGCAAGGAAGTGACAATCTGACCCTATGCATTTCACTCTCAATTACGCTACTGTGTTATAGGAGAATGGAGATTAAACATTCCTGTCATGTACAAGATGTACGCAGCTGCCTCTTATTATTTGGTGAAGGTCATGAGTAAGGCCAAACCCACAACTGCATTCTATCTAAGTAATTCAGCAGTCCCCTTTCCAAATGTGATTTGATAATGGAGTTATTAGGAAATATGAGCCTGGAGTAAGAAATATGCCTATGTTTAGGAGACAAGTATATGCAAAAATCCACACTGTTACTGTAAATTAGTGACATGAAGATTAGTCATAAGTACAAAGCCACCTTGAACAGAATTAATCTAATGTGGCATTTTGTCAGTCTACAGTGTTGAACAACACTGGAAAGTGCTCTAAGTAGTAATTTGTTGATGCTATTAAATCCCTCTATCCAGGTGCACATTTTGTGGGACAGTCATTTCCTCATCAGTAACTTGTCTGCTCTTTCATTGCCATCAATATGATTCACTATCATCCAATAAAACCCTTTTGCCTTCATTAAAGTAACATAAGCATGCATAAAGAAGAAATATTTTGTTCCAGAAACGTAATTCCAGTGCTTGGGATTGACTGTTGCTGAATCAGAAGAATGGAAAAATTCATACTTTGTTTTGTGTTCTTCCCAAACACCTTTCTCAGACGTAAACAAAATCTTAACAACTAGCACAGCATTAGGTACTATGAAAGGTTAACAATATGGGAAAGAAAGGCTTGAAGAATGTACAAATTCTGTTTGGTAGGGACACAGCGTTTTAAAACATAAGGACTCCTTAACAGTACTCTTGGATGTTCACTTTAGTACTAGTACCTGGATTAGAACTGGCAGATGGCACAGTTGACACTGAGTTTGGGTTTGGAGACTTAACCAAAAATGCCCTGAGAAGACCCCTTGAGACTGCTCTAATTTCAGCTACTGGGAACACTGCCAGAGCAACATACTCATCTGACAAGTTCTAGCACTTTCTGAGCACTATATCTATACAAGGATCCGAACTAAAAAAATCTTCCTGAGACTGAGAAGGTAATAAAAGTACCTCCAAGGAAAAATAAAAATAATTCATGGATAACTGAATTTTAATAACTAACAATTCTGGGAAACCAAGTCTGGACACAAGCAGCAATAACCAATCATTCCAGTAGCAATCCTCAAAGGAAGGTCAAAACCCTGGGACAGACTCCTTGAGACCCAGAGGTTTCTTTAGGAACACATCTTTATCATTACCTTCGATAGCATTAACAGTCAGAGCACTTTTTTGCTTGTTTTTGACTCTCATATTTAATTTTAGGTAATTTAAGCAGTTCACTGTATTATTGGCTAAGGATCAAGCAAGAATGGATCCTCCTGTCCTAAATATTCTATGAACACAGAACCAGAACAGTCCCTATGCCCTGCCCTGAAGAGTCTCCCTGGCACAATGCTAGGGACCAATGCTGAGTCACAAGCAGCTTTTGGTATTCACCATTGCCAAGAACAAGGGAAGGAAGATAAATGCTGATTCTTTTTTTCACAACTAGAAGGGGACATCTAATACGCCATTCAAACAGAAGGGGATCATTTTACAGGGTGCCAGGTCTCTGGAGAGCTTACTATTACTGTGCACATTCTTTACTGTTTCAAGTGATAGCAAAGCTTACCTTTGGTACAAAACTTACAGCCTGCAGCTGTTAGAATATGGAAAGATAAAATACACTGCCACAAGCATTCAGATCAACTTCACATGAGCTATGAAACATCCATGGCTGCTTTCACTGGTGTTTCAGGAATGAACAGGGTTTTTTTTTCTCCTCTCTTTCATTCATGGCTACCTGATTTAATACTGCTTTTTCAAAAGCCATTATAACTATAGAATCCTAGCTGTTAGATGAAATCTTCATAAAAAAATCCTCCTCATCACATAAAAGGAAATACCAAAATATTTTGTCTTCCTTATTAATCCCATAAAAAAACTTCTATTCTTTATACTGCAAAAAAGCATCCCCACATTTTTCCAGCTAAGCAATTTACAGCATAAATGCAACTTTAGAGGTCTACTTAGATATGATACATATACACATACATTTCTATGTAGTGTGTATAAACACTAGTTTTCAAGCTAACACTTTGAAGAGACTGCCAACACTTTGAAGGGACTAACAGATACAAACATTAACAAAAAGCCTAGTCATCTACTAATTAAGTCTTATACTCAAACATATTTCAGGTATGTTTTAGAACTATACTAATATTTCCTTTATTTGACTTTGCTTGACATCACACACATCCGTTCTTCAGAGTATGTCTCAGAATCATTATTTAAGACTAAAGTAGACAGATGCATGAAAGATACTTTAAAATAACTGTCAAAGGTTACAGGCAGGATTACAACTCATTGTATTAAAACTCCATTGAGTCTCAGTTTCATGAATTTTTCTTCTGTAGCATGGCTTCAAGGCCCACCATTTTGATTCTTTGGAATAAAGAACACAGGATATAAAACCTAAAGGTATAGGCTCAGGTTTACAGGGCAGAACCCAGGAAGGCCTTTTAAACAAAGAGCAGCAAGAAAATTGATTATTTTGGTGATTTTTTTTTTCCATTATCAGCTGAAGCAATAAATTAGTAATTATCATAAATTACCATGTCTCTGAGGATAAAGAGGGTTCAAAAAAGTACAGAAAAATCAAAGCAGAAAGTAAAAATTTTATATATCTATCAGGAAGTTTTTAGACAGATTTGGCATTGAAAATGTTGAAAAGACGAGGAGACATTCATTTATCAGGGTGTATGGGTTTTTTTCCTAAATTTGTCATCTTAGCAAGTGACTAAGACCACTGGAATAAAGACTGTATCTTCTCTAGGAAGGGGTTCATAGGTATTTATAAGCTGTTATATAAGCATGTCCACATAACAGGACTAATATTCCATCATTTTAAAAAAATGCAGTAACAAGAAGGATTTGTTTGTCCCAAGTATTGTAGATTGTAAAAATTAACATCTTATATTTTCATCCTTGGACACATCCATAATATTAAGATTTATACTCTTGTCAATGATTTCTAGTAGGACATATTCTATATCCAGGATATCTGAATTTCAGTGTGGGCAGATTTTCATTAATACTGATATTGGTGCATCCTAATTTGTTAAGTCCCAGCAAGAATGAACATAGCTCCACACTGAGAAAGATGTACACAGAAGTATGAGACAGGAGCCTACAGGCTAAAAGCTATCCTGAAACCCTATCATGTTACCTGACATATATGATTTCTTTTTTTTTTTTTACTGATTTATGAAGTATTTCATAATGAATTCCAGTCTTTTGAACTTGTCACTAATTTTATACTACATCTAGCACCAGAAATCTCAATCAAAATACTGCTGGTACCTACAACGTAACCTTCTCCCCCCTCCAGCCAGACACTCCTAACTGTGAGGAGGGAGCAAACACAACTTATCTAACCCATCTAGGATATTTATTCAGTCCATCACCCATATGTACAGCAAATATGTCAGCTACAAAGTTTAAGTTTAGCCACAGAGATGTTTCAGTGTTTCACTCCTGAGAAAAGGCTGACAACTGTAGCTTGCTCTGAGAAAATCAGACATTGCTTTTTTATGAAGATACGCAAAACTAGATTCTCCTAATGAAGCACTAGCAAGCAGACAACACTTGATAATGCTTTTACTCCGTGATTTTCTATAATTGCTAAACCAAAGGCTAATCATAGACACCCGTGACAGCTAATGGGTCTGTATTAGTTAAGCTAGTCAGACAGGATTTAACCTTCATTTCTGTTCAGGTGATGTCCACAAGTCAATAAAGGAGAGAATTAGCTGCAGAGTATCCAAGCAATACAACACAATTCAGGGATGAGAGCTACTTAATAGCGCTTAAAAAAAAAAAAAAAAAAAAAAGGAAAAAAATCCTCTTCAGTTTTTTCTAAGGGCACTTTGCCTGTATGTTATACCTACAAAAAGCTTAGCAGCAGATAAGGGTTTGGGCATTTAAGACTGCCCAGCATGCTGACCAACACTATTTCTGTGCTTCCATACTCCCACCTATTTGTCTGTACTGATTGATTCCAGCCTTCCACGTGGAGGCCTTAAGCTCTCTGGATCAGAGAATTTTTTTCCCTGTAGGTCCACAAGGCAGCTCTCAAAGTGGGTTCTGGTTTGCAGCTTACTTACTCAGTGCTACAGTAATTCAATTTATGAGAATATCGCTTGTCAGACATATGATATCTAACATGTGAAAAATTAAAATACATTCAGAAATTCAAATATTTGTAAAGCTCTACCATTGTGTGGAGATGAGCTTAGACCAAGTTGAATACACACAATAGGTGCTTGAAAACTGAAATTGTTCATTTTTTTTTTTAAATCCTTATGCACAAGCCTTAAAGAGGCAGCTGCTAATAAAAGTCACTTAAGAGCAGCTTCTGCCAGAGCAGGCTTTAGCATGGATATTTTATTTCACAGCAACTGCCACAATTTGGTGACATTAAAAAAACCAACTATAATACACAGTCAAGTGACAAAATCATAAAGAACGCAGCAAGTAATTTTTGTAATATTAGAAGTTTTTAGCAAGCTGTGTGAGGTTTTTTTAAACAGTGTCTCATGCAGTTGAATTCCAGCCTACTGGTAAATGGGACTCACTGGGGTAACAAAGTGTGCTGAGTCTACGGAAGGAGAAAAATGCCAAGAGGATGTATAAACACATTGGATGTAATTTACATTCTGCTGAATTTAGTGCCTGCCAAGTATAGGATGCTGCTTGAAATGTTGTGTTTATCAGACTTCTGGGTAAAATTTAGGAAAGCTGGGTGATACAGAAATTTCAAAATCATTTGGAAGAATCTCATAATAGTTTACTGTCATGCTTCAAGATAGGTCTTTTTATAACACAATTACTATATAGTCACTATGAAACCATCCTAAAATTCTGATTCTTGAAGATAACAAAAAAACTTGTGGAACTGAGGGTTTAGGGAATATCAAAAAGATGAGAATATCATAACACTTAAGCTTTGGAACACAGTCTGTGTCCAGAATCTTTACACCTAAGACTTACAGAGGTCTGCGGGACAAAAATCATAAAATGTTTTCTGCTTTAACAGTTTTTCCAGTATTACCTTTTTCCCCAGCTTTATTAAAAAAAAAATCTTTCACAGGAAGATCAGGAAAATTGTTGAAGACAAATTCGGGAGTTGTTGCAATATTCAACAGTGCATTGTTTAAGGTACTCAGCTTGTACTGAACAGTGCATAAATACTGAACAAGAATGCAGCAAATTTGCAAAATCTGTCACCACCAATTAGGACAGTGAACTGGTCTGATCCTTGCCTTGGTTATGGCACAGCTATTTTATATATTCATCTAAAATTCTTGCATTTCAGAAGTATCTGTAATGAAAAGCCAACAACACAAAAAAGCCCACTGAATTTATAGTATTCATTTGTGAGAATGGTGTACAGCTTGGCCTGTGAAAACAATCTACTTTTCTCTTGTTTATAAGTAAGGCCAAGCTTAGCTTGCACTTCCCAGGACTATTATTTTCCTAATAGACAGGATACCAAACCACAGCATTTATGAGGAGACCGTACTTGGGGAAGAACATACTTGTATCCCCAGATTTGCTGCAAGCCCAATAGCCAGGGAACACAGTAAACAAAAGAAAAGAAAACCATTAAAGATTCATCACCTTGAGACATATCCATGCCCCATTTTCTTATCTACCCCCAGTTTTTGTGAAACTCCTGGAATTCCATTCACTCTGTAAAATAGTTCCTGGACCCATTCTCTTGCCATCTTTTACACCTTTTGTGCAAAAAGACAAAACGCACCACCACAAAAAAACCCACCCGAACCAAAAATACATCCCTGAGCACATGCAGTCAATGCAGGAAACAGCTTCCCACCCCTAGCTCTGTAGGCTGCACTTTGAACCTATAGGTCCCAGGAGTCCTGCTGAGTCTAGCATAGCAAGATAAATAAGTACCTGCTGTACCTCAGCTAGCAGAGAGAAACATGAATTGTAAAACAAGACTAATGCTCAGAATCCTGGTCAAATAAGACAAAAACTTCCAGTCACTTTCTCCTGTACTTAGGATGGTTTCCAGTAAGTCCAGAGCCACATATTAAAAACACCTGAAAGTGCTGATGGCTTGCATTCACCAGTAGAGAAACTTGAGATTAGAATCAGCTAAAAGGAATCAGGCTAAGCCCAACAAAACCTTTATGTTTCAACAAATTTTTGCCCAAAGGCTACAACTGAAGTGTCCAGTTAGTAACTTTGAGTTGATAACCTCACAGACATATAGCTTATATCAGCATATGGTCTCACATCCACTACTCTAACCCCATTCCTGGAACTACCTAATGGATTTTGGCTTTCATGCATTTCTTTTTTTCCTGAATAAACCTTTCTTCAGCTAAAAGCATGTCTTGGCTACACCGGAGATTTCAGATTGTATTTTGTTACGCACTATAAAGAACCAAATACACTTTTGGCCTGTATGTAAAATATAAGGCTGTACAGAGGCCCCAAGGTCTCAAATACACTGATCAGCCAGGTCCCTCCCAGAGCAGGCTGCTGCCGCCCCAAGGGTTTTCCATTTCCCCTGGGAATAAGCCATATTATTTCTTCAGGAAAGAAGCATCTAGAGATATCCATTATATTTTTCACGCTTATCTGGGGAGGTCTTTCTCTCTGGTTATGAGAATTATTCCAAGCAATGCTTCTGTTAACTTCAAAGTAGCCCTGATTTGTGCAAAAGGAACGCAATAAGAAAATGACATCTGAGGTTCTGAAGGTTAGGCAGAAAATACGAACAAAGGGAAAAGTTCTTTCACCAGTAGCTCTCTGCAGCTTTCCTTCAGGACCGTTGTTACCACCTATGTTCATCCGCCCAAGGAGCCTGAGGCAGTGACCTGCTGGCAGCCATACAAAGAATGTTCCTCCATCCTAGAAGCTACTTCACCCAACTCAACTAGTCAATATTGGTTATTGACAGGTGAATATGCAGCCTAGATACCATTTTCTACTTCAGCTTGTGAATTGTCAGTATTTCAGAACAAATATTAGTAGAGGTTATCAAAAGCCTGCTTCATTACTGGAAATAGACTAAAACTTTTCAAGGGATAAACTATCCTTTTTTTATAAATATTCACAGCAAGAGAGGACGATGACAAAAAAAGTACTGATAAACCAAATACACGACAGTTATCTTCCAGGTACCATATCCACCACATATATATTTTTAAATGCTGTACATGCAATATTATGTTACAAACCATAGTGGCACTACAGAGGCAGTTAGGTACAAATCACAAATAAAATCAAGGTTTGTAACTGCATCAATACAAGACTTGCTCCAGTAGAGCTCACGGTAACCTGTATGCAAAGGAGAAGTTTCTAACAGATTAGACAGATTAATATCTGTATGTGCATTAAAAATCTGTAACATTAGTTAAGCATTTATGAGCTTAATAACAGGTCCATGCTTTGAGTTTGGATTATCCATAAAGCAAACCCCATGCAATATAAACATTACCAAAAAAGCAGCCAATGTAAAATTCACATTTTGTCTTTCTGCCAGATGATAAAAATGATTCCCTGCATGGAAATTAGATTCTTCAAAACTACCACACTGAATCATTTAATTTGTCTAAGTACTCCTAATGCAGTTGCACACTGCAATGAGCATTTGAATTTTAGATTAAGCAAATGAAGGGCAAGGTATTTCTTCATACACACAGTTAGAAAGACTACTTAATAGCAGGATGCCTCACAGCTTACAGAGACAGACAATAACGCAGTGCAATTTCATTTAGTGATCAGGAGGATGGATGTATCTTTTACCAATATTGGTTTTACTTAAATATTTAAATTGCATCCCTTTTACATCCCTCCTATATTTAACAGTGTCGCACAGCCAATGCATGGAACTAACCTTGTGTAGGATAACTACAATTTCTACTTTGACTCACTGCCATTCAAATTTTCACCACCTTACTGTCATTCTAACTTTTAAAGGTCTGTTTAAATTTCTTTTGCTGATTAGTTGGGGCAGGCCTTCCATCTGTAAAATCAAAGTTTGATCACAGCGTTCAGAGAGAAGTTAAGCGATCTTCAAGTCTCTTAACAGTCTTAAACTATCGTATATTTACTAAGCCTAAGCAGCTCAGGCATGGCTGAAACAATTCTACCTGTACCTTGTGTTATATTTAAAAAAAAATAATAGAAGAGCAGAAGAAAAGTCTAGAAAAAAGGTTTCTAAATTCTATCAAAAAGCACTTATTAATAATCTGAGTTCCTGTTACCCTTTGTTGACAACAATTAAAAATAAAATACCCCATTAATGCTACTGATCACAGATCATATGCAGGCACTCGTCTCTGACCTGGAAACATAACATGAAAAGAAGTAGTGCCACCTTCAGTACTTCATCTAATTAAGTGAATGTTTTCACTAAACTAATCTCTGCAGAGTACTCCACCTCCTTCTGGAGAAAGAGAGATCACCGATTAGATTCAAGTGGCCAGAAATATTTTGTCAGCAAAAGAAAATAAATTGAAAACATCAGACAGATGAAAGGGCGGTATGCAGGGGAGAACAATTTCTAATATGAGGAACTGAGTAGAATAACTTAAAATCCATTTGACGTCTTCTTTCCCCAATCCCATCCCCACTATCAATTGCTCTGTTTCATGGGGTTTTAATGTATATTGGTCACTTTCATGTTGCCGTAAGCAAAATCTTATTAATTTTAAGCAAAGAACTCAGTCCTGGGTTAATTACCTACAGCCTGGCAGGTCTGTAAGCACGTTGCGATCCTCGCATAGTAACATGCACTCTTGTGTTCAGTAATGCCAACCTGATCATTAGGGACATGGGGGGGGGGGCACTGACAGTTCTCCACAGGCATCAGAAGCATGCATGTGGTTATTACAGAGATGCAACTCTACAATCCTGCAGAGCACACCAGAATAGCTCTAATCCATGAAAAGAATGAGAAACAGCTAAACAGAGATTAAACATCTGCACACTATCCGAGTGCACTTTGTCCCAGGTACAGTTACATATCTTGGAAAAGACTCAGTAGATAGGCTAGGCTAGCAGCACATATTTTAGTACTAAATCTTTCAGAAGTGGTCTGATTGTTCAAACGACTGCTTCTTGTCCTACTGCACTATTTAAGAACTGCACAGGCAGTTAGCAGCTCACCTGACTTCCCCAACAACTGAACACAGAACAGTTTATTGGCACCACCAATACTAAATGGGAAGAGATTTTTAAGAATCTGCACTGCACCTGAAGAGCCCAAACCCTCTAATACAGGGTTTCAAGTCTACTACCAGTCAGCTTCAGTCAGAGAAAACTGAACTTACATTCGCTAGCTAGCACTATAAGACAAGCTGTCACTTTGTCAAATGATTTCTTATTAAACCTGACTGCAAGCATAAAGAATTAACATAAATTACTAGAACAATTAGAATGCATCCTTGTTGTCTTCTAATTAGATTATTCCTTGTACTGGTAATTATATCAGACAAGAAAAGAATAATAGCTTCAGATGTTTAAAATCATCTGTAGACTACATGAGCAGAAAATGATCAATAATGCTAATCTACTGGAACACAAATTCCCAGAAAGAGATATTTTATCATGAGTGATTCTTTAAACAATTAGTGTTATTTCTCAAGATCCATGTTACTCTCACTCACGCTTAAAAAAAACACAAACACAAGGGAATAGACACTGAAATAATCAACAAAAGTACTGAATGATAACTGTAATTGGAGGCTTTCTACGTAAAGGGCACAGTACCATTTTTTCCCACTGACCACAAAACCAAAAGTGAGAGCTGTCATTACATTATCTTTATACAGACAAAGGGAAGAAGCAACTGGTGCAGAACACCCCTCTTCCCCCATACTTCCAACACCAGAGATGTTGCGAAACACTCGATTACTTGTAATATCTAAGAAGAGTTAATAGTGTATCTTTTAAATTATTTTCTCAGTGGAAACGCATCAGCTGAAACAGAAAACTGTTCATCCACAGGCTTTTCTTTACCATTGCCAAACTCTGAACTTTGGTAGCACTCTGCATTGACTATGTCAATCAAAGGTGCCCTGAACTTTAAGAATCATTAAATACTTTACAGCTAGGAAAAAAACAACAGGAAGGAAAGTGGGGGAGGATGCAAAAACAAAGCATGAAAACCAGCAAAAATATGAGAAAAAAGATGAATAAAGGGTCCAACATCAGAGAATAAAAAGATACCATCAGGTTTCTCCACATTAATAGAAGTAACCCTACAGTTGAAG
>Ga0181612_149032_pt1 | contig 12702 bp, 5 predicted proteins | sample HoacroProtozoa21_FD_119630 | JGI IMG/M metagenome (GOLD analysis project Ga0181612, IMG submission 119630) | Hoatzin crop microbial communities from Cojedes, Venezuel. Combined Assembly of Gp0051906, Gp0051904, Gp0051908 | reverse complement strand
CCTCCATTTCCACCTCCAGTCCCGTTTTTTTTTTTTTGCTTTCCCCAGAAATGTGAACGTTTTTTTTTCTCTGGTTCCCCCCCCCCCCCAAACACTCCAAAAGCTTTCTTTTAAATTCTCAGTTGTGAACATCTGTTTCCCTTTTCTCTCTGCTCTGAATGCAGTAACCCAGAGCTGCACTTTTGCTGTTTTTCAGTCATTCCAAGACCATTAGAATGAGGGTCCTATTCTGCTAAGTACATTACTTGCCAGGATAAAGAAAAGGAAACTGAGGATTGAAAAAGTATCCCCAGCCCGTGCAAGATCTCAGAAGTTCTCAGGAGGAGTATGCATAGCAGGCAGAGGACATCTTACTTTCAACACGGTCAGACAGGCACACTAGCTGGACACCTGCATGATGGGAGCACAGCCACCACAGATGCCAAGCACTCCGTGCTCCTGCCCACTGCACCTGACCACAGTTTAAGCAAGCCAGACTGTATCAAATAACTTAGTGCAAGTTTAGCAGACAAGAAAAGAGAAAGCCTGGCGATCATCAGCTTTGAAGCATGTTTTTTGGCTAGCAGGCTTGGAAAACTCTGGAATCTCCACAGGCAATTTCAAAAGATGGGCTCCATAGTCCTTGTCTGGCACAGACAGGGAACTCTCTCATGCCCACACCCTCGCTTAAGTAAATCTCCACTCCACTCGGGACAGGGACATAAGGTCTGCTCCTCACATTTCACAGTCAACATTCTGGTCATGAGGCATAAAAGGGAACGAGCTATGAGGGTTTTTAGCTGTATTTCTTCTTTAGGTTCATAAGGAAGTAGAAAGATTTATCTTGGCCTTTACAGTATATCAAAACTGACAAAGCTGCTGTGCCGGATGAGGAAATAGTATATTGATAAAACCACTTCTCAAACAAGAACTGGACTTTTAATACATTTAAACTATTTGGCTTTGCTACTCATCACATCTTATACAGATATTCATGCTTCTTTTTAAGGCACACATTTCAGCAACTAATTTTGATATTTTATTAAAGACATACAACAGATACAGAACTCATAGCTTTTAAAATGTTCCTTATTGTGCAAGTTTTATGTAATTGCCTATCTACTTTGACAAAGAGTGAATTTTACATCAACAGTTCAAAGGATTTTTAGCCTTGTAAAAATTTAATCTATCCACAAGACTGTTCCTGCAAACATTAAAGCAGATGTTTAAAGCACAAGAGCAGACCTGTTGAAATGAGTAGGCACAATTGCGCTAACCTCTATATGCGGTTCTACAAATATTCCAATTACATCATAAGATTCACTCTACAAAGAGCATTGAACTTCTGCTCCCCTAAGCCAGCAAGAGTTTTTTTTGCTGCCTGACTCTTGACTAGCTAAAAATCTGATCGAGATTAATATAAACTGTTATTTGAGCCAAGTAAAAAAACAATAGAACGGGGAAAATCTGAAGCTGTGGTACAACAGAAAACACTCCAAATTATTTCTTGTATACAAATGTATCCCCCCACTTGGCATAACACTTGTTGCACATTTCCAAGCACACTCATCCTTTTATTTTAAGCACTCACAACTGGAGCATAACTGGTAAAAATACATCCCTGTGTGCTGTCTGGAGCACTAGGAGGCACTGGCATTCTGCGGCTTCCCTACCACAGTTACACCACTCGCAGGTAGTATTATCGCATTGTCAGACTCATTTTCTAGGATTGCTCCCTTTTCCCAGAACAACCCAGTTTCATCCAACACACAGAGTATTATACGCTGATTAAATAAATGTTGATACTACATATTACTGAATGTTTGGACCTGCGTCAATTGTTGTGTTGAATATACTGTGGATTTTACTCTTATCCCTGTCATGGTCATGAGACTAGCTTAAACTGAGGACTGACTTTAGTAGAGGGTGTTTCAACTGAAATAAAACAGCAGAGGAGGTTTGAAGAGATTTTTTTCATAAGGTTCAGTTGAACACATGTAGATTGTATTGTGGTTGCATGGAAAAATTTAGAACATATGCATTCCCCTTCCTGAAAAACGTATTTCCTAGAAACAGGAGTTCACCAGATCCATATCTGAAGATGAGAAAATGTCTGAACCAAGACTCTTTGAATATTGAAAATGTTCCAAATTCAGACAAAGGCTGTCCATACTAGCACACTGGTTTGGATCTCAACCATCCCCACTTATCGCACTTTGCTTTACACAACAGACTTGTCACAGAGAGGACAAACTTTCAGGTGCAATTAGACTGGAAGAGGCACTCCAGAAGCACACTGAATATGGTCCAGCTGCTAACAGCCATTCAGTCCATGGAACCAGACTAAAGTGACTCCATAGGAAACCTCTTCTGAAACATGCACAGTGTGAGCATCAGGTCCTCAGCACAAACTTCTGCTTTATGCATCCTTTGCAAATGGTCCACACGACTTGCTAATGCAATCATGCTCACAGTGGAGCATATGTAACAGGCTTGGCTTAGGGTAAAAAAGAACCTATGGTTCTTACTGCTAGTATGCCCTGAAGCAGTAACTATGTGCAGGAGATGTCCTTTAAACACAGTAACCTCAATTAGCCCAGGAATTACGGCTGTAGTCAGATGCAACATAGTAAAGTCAGTGTTGCGACACGGAATAGAGTCAAAAGATTAAAAATTAAAATTAAAAAAATACAGTAGAGGTTCTTCTGTATTATTAATATACTGTTTAAGAGGAGTCATACAGACCTTCAAAATAATCTGGTACAATGTTTCCTCTGTATCTCTTCTTCACCCCATCACTAGCACTGCAGTGAGAAAATACTCTTCTCCACCTTCTCACTATGTCAAAATGAGACTAATCAACAGTAATCAAACCAGTGAACTCTTCCATAGCTGTACATCCAGACAACCCTTGAGACACAGGTTATCTTCCATACTCCGCTGGTACTCAGAGACTCTAATAGCAAACAACCTACAAAATTCTTGTGGTGAAAATGCAACAATGAGCTAACTGTATTTGTTCAGGATTTTTTCAGTTAGTCCATTAAAACTGCTGAAAATAATTTACTTATTTAATTTGCAGTCTGAAGAAAAAAAAGAAGAATCACCCAATCATAGCTGTTTCTACTATCCACACAATTAAAAAAGTTAACAATGAATTCTACACTAGCTGAGTTTTTTACATGAATCCATTGATTTTTTTTTTCTTCCAATTTCCGTTTCTTAAAGGAAAAGGGGGGAAAAAAACAGACTACTTGAGTATAAAATGAGTAAGAGTTTGACTTGAACAGTGCATTCCTTCAATGGAATGTGGTAGCTCCATGATAAATATGCATAAACTTAGCAGTTTCCTCTACTAACACATTACTTAGCCATCTTTTTACATTAGACTCTAATTCAATGTCATTATTAATTGGTATTCTACTGTCTTCTAGTCTCTGGCACATTGTCATTACACAATACTAGTTTATACCTTGGATAATCCCAGTCTATGGGTTAATATATTCTATTCAACACTTTAATAACAGTAAACAAAACCAGCTCAGCTATGCAGCAAAATCTACCAAACCACACAGATGGTTATAAGGTTTTCATTGTGTGGTTTCCATAGCAATCATATTGCAAATCTGGAAGCTTCTTGCAAATAAGCAGCTTGTATTTACATGCCTCTCAGCTGCAGCATGGAACTCTATGACATGTGAAGTTGTTATTCCAGTCACATATTGTTAGAAAAATCATTGGAAGATGTTTTGATCAGTTCAGATGAAAACTACTGCAGTGAACTAATTTTTCATGTATTTCATAATGATACAAGCAATCACACGCTTATAATGCACATTAATACACCTTCATCTGAAATCTCACTGTGGTGTCATAAGGTTATAAGTGTACAAACAGGTCTTGTAAGACAGACCCCACAAAAATACATGTATTATTAAATAACGGATGGGAAAAATAAAAATCGCAGCGTCTTTACTATTGTACTCAGCAGGGATGACAGATGCATGCAAACAAAAAGGTATGTACATGAAGAACTCTGCTGACACTGAACATCATGAGTCTATAATGCTTTGTGCAAGAAAAAGTGAAAGACACAATGGCTATTACCCCTCCACACCTCTTTTTCGCTACCAAATAATAACTCTGCACAAATGTAAACAAGAACTTTCAAACATGAATAAATGCTTACCATGGGAAAGAGTCAAGACCTTTTCTCTCCCAGATTTATAATTTTATGACTTGACCTAACCCCATAACAGATGTTATTACTCTAATAAGGAACATAAATCAATCCAGCTATGTAATTTTTTAAAAACTTAGCGAGAACTGACTTTTTTTTTAAAACAAGATTATTTGTTTAGTGAAACATTTAAGAATTTCAAAGAAAGAGCAATAAACATGCAAAATATAAGAATAAAATCGTTTTTATAATTTGGCCAAACTGACACCTTCTGCTAGCGTTAGTAGTGATGGTTAGAGACCATCTGGGGTCAAAGGAATAAGAGTTACCATCCTGTTCTATGCAGGGCCAGCAAGCTGCCTTACCTGAGGACAGTGCTCCTCAGCCTCCAGGAAGAGGTCCTCTGCAGCATTCTCACTACATACACACCTGTACATGCCTATACACTTAATCAAAACTCTTACAGGGTTTTAGCCTAAGTAGCTTGATATCCCAGAAATCCTCCATGTGTTGTTTGATCCTAGGCTTATTTGCCTTGGTGTGTGTATTTATAATGGTAGGGTTTTTCCTTTCTGGTGTCTTCTTTCAGACTCCAGATCCACCTGTTCTGTAGGGAGAGATCTCCAAATTCAAGTAGCAAAAACTCGAGCTTTGATAATCCTCCAATATTCCCACAGATCTGTCCCTTTCCCCCAGCTCCTCCTGGATGTGACAGATTACTGCAAGATTTACACACAACTTCTTGACATTTCACCCTGCATTCCCAGTAGCACTCTGGTGCACTCTGTAAACAAATGGCACAGCTTGGACAAGGCTGATGAAGGTGCTATTCTCTAGCCATGGTGTGAGGTCTGGGGAGCAGCAGAGAGGGGGAGACAGACTATTGTTTTATTAAAGCTCCATCTGACTGTACCAGCGTGCATGGTTTGGGGATGAAAATGCCCCCAGGACAGTGACAGAAGTGGGAAACAAGCTGGCTGCTATTCAGAGAAAAGATCATAAACATAAGAATTTCTTACCATGACAGAAGAGAGGACAATTCTTATTTTACTGCTACTTCTGTGGGTCAGCTAGTTACCACCCAACAGCTCAGACAGAGAAGTTATATTCCTGCATGACAAGCTTGAGTGAAAAAAACCTACTTCCACAACACAAGCAGAGGAAACAGATACAGAAATGGGTCACCCAGACACAGGCTAAATACTGGGATTGCAGATGAGATGACATCAGAATATGAGCAGAAGCAGAAGTTGCATCTGAATAAAAGGTCACCACTGTGCTCAGAAATACGATGGGAAACAGACAAGGCAGAACTGTATTCCAACAGAATACAGAAGGAGATCTCCAGATTATGAAAAATATAAAAATACATTTTAATGAAAAATATTATGCACACTGAAATACTTTAGTTTTAGCTGAGGACAACCCATGCAATTCCTAGCCCCAACTCCTTCCAACACATATGATCCAAGTCTGATTCGAAGATGGAAGCAAAAGGTTTCTTTCAAATGTACCACCAGCTAAACTGGATAGGACCTTCAACTAACACTTTTTGAGCAAGTTTTACTCAGCTCTTTGGAAAAAAAAATTATTTAAATTCTAGAGTAAGGAAGGTTGAGTATACGCACCGCTCTGTCCAACCAGTAGACAGTACCAGAAGTGTGTTATTGCTATTGACAATGTACTGACCTCCCAATGGCCTCGAATAAATAGCATTGGCTGTACAAAGTGAGAAAGCTAGAATCATGAAATATGTTGGGATAGAAGGGACCACCTGAAATTGCTTAGTCTAACACCCTGCTCTAACTCTGAAAGTTAGATCAAGTTTCTAGGAAACAGCATTTGGCTTCTTTTGGTACTCCATACTAAGCTATTCAGGACCAGTTTATAAGGGTCTGTGCATTTTAATAGTTCACGTATGAGACAGCTGAAGCTAATGACTTTATAGAACAGGATTAGCTCAAATGACTCCGTTTTGTCCAGACCTTGCCAAGTCTCCAGATGTGAGGTTTCCTGACTTCCTTGAGAAATCCTGCACAATTTTTTTCCCCTCAGTTGTACTCCTTGTATCTTGAAAAGGTGCTACTGTGCACCACCGTTACTGCCAACTGCGTAAGCAGTCTGAATAAGCAAAGTAACCATCCCCGCTGAAAGTGAAGCACTGCCTCCTATTGAGAAGACCTTGGAAAAGTTACCTCATCATCCTCACAGAAAGGTTAGTAGATTTTGTTACAAATTATTTCAGGATCAATGCTGCAGGAAGCAGGTGAGAAGGAGAGAAAGTGATATTTGAGTCCTGGAATGTCACTTACCCATTTTCTGGAGAAAAAATAATTCTTTCTTGTAACAACCTTCCTGTGACACCACTCAGTGAATCTAAGCATATGTTATGGTTTGGCTTAATCAAAACCAAAAAGCAGATATAACATTCCCTTCCTAACAAAAGCATTTTGGAGTTACAGCATTTACTAAACTAAAGAGTGAAGTAAACCAAAAAAATCCCAGTCCCACGAGGGACAAATACAAAACACACTTAAAGGCTGCAATTCTCTGGTCTTGTGCAGAAGAATGTTGTTTGGATCATATAACTATTGCTATGAAGAATAATAACAGAGTGAAGTAGTACAGAAAAATGAGTAAGTTTGGAGAACTGTTTGCGAAAAAAATCTCTTTCTAAATATATCTGTGAAAAAGACACTGCATTTCTCCCATGTTATTGCATGCATACACATCCACATGAACTACACTAGGGCAATGGATTAAAAAACCATGTTTTTAAAAGCAGGAAGATACTATATAACTTCTCACTGGTTTACTACAAAAAACAAGCAACAAAATGTTTTTCTAGCAGAGGTATTTTTCGTAATATTTCAGGGCAGAAAGTGTGATGACTAAGTGATCAAAGAACACATCTCTGTCCTTGGAGGAATAACAGTTACTCTCACACAAGGCAGAAAACTGAGCATCACTGGCAAGGTCATCCACAGTTGTGGCAAAGTGGATTTTCTCACTCTACTGTGCATAATTTCACCAGGTTTTCAAGAAATGTAGGAGTATGCTTTGCTTTACTTACCTTCTCTACTTGTTGAGACCTCAATATGTCAGCACCTTTCTTCTTTCTTTTTCTTTCCTTTCCCCAGTACCGAGTGCCCCAGTACCCTTGCTTCTCTGCTCTTGTCCCATTCTGTAGTCACGACCAATTCATATAAAGACTGTATCCTCTTCAGACCCCACAAATTTTATTCCTTTACCAAACACAGAGGTTGTTAGAATGAAAGCTGCTGTTTCCAGGGCTTCACAAGGCCCTCCAGGCTTTAAAAGCCAAGTATCACAACGGGAGGAAAAACATGCTTAGTCACCTGAATGACAGAATGGAATATATTCATTAGGACAACTGAACAATTCACAGAGGTATTGATAATTCCTGGTTCTAGGTATGAATATGCCAAGATTTCATGACCTCAGCTTCTTGCTTGGAGCTCTCTTTGCAAATATGCAATCTTGTCATGTTTTGAGTGACAGCTGAATCAACTTAATTGTGCAGTTGCTAGCGCTAGTCTCCCAAACAACAAATAATCTAAAAGCTCCAACAAATAATTTTAAAAAGCAACAACTTTACATTCTCTACATTCTCTTCTTTTCTTAGACAAACATAGATGCAAAAGAATTAACAGTTTGTCAATTTCAGGTTAAAGGAGGAAGAAAATTAGCTAGTCTGACAGGATTAGGAAGAATAGAAGCATGTAAAATCTTAGTTACAACAATAGCAAACTTGGGAGGAGAAGAGGCAGGAAAAGCAGGAGTAGATACCAGGAAAGACCATTTACAATGTCTAATTTTGGAACACTAAAATTTCTTTGACAAAATGAACTAATTATTATTAATAAAATTCAATACAAATATGCCAAAGTGCAATGTGCACTGCATAGAAATAAGGAATGGGTTTTGCACTGACCTTTTTATTTCCTCATGAAGAAAGACCTGATAATAGTAATTCTTCTCAAGAGAAAAGATAAAGGTCATCACAAGCAAGTTCAATCGTGGATATGCACACAATAATTATAATGAATAAAAGAAATTACAGAGAGATCCACTTCCAGAAACTCATTCATTCTTTTCCCATTTTTATATTCATCGACACTTTGTATCTACAAAGTCGCTATTTCAGGGATGTGTTTTTAGAAATCAAGTCTCTCAGAACTGTCTAATCGTATATGCTGAGTGAACTGGTCAGAACATATTAAACTTAAAAAACAACCAAAAAATTATTTGATGGGCCATCAAACAAGGTGAAAATTTCAGAATTGACTTCAGAATCCAGCGCCTTACAAATTCCTTAAGTTTGACTAGGCACTTTTTAAAATGCTACATTTTATTGATCAAGATATTAGATAACAACTTTCACATCTGAACAGAAGCAGCTCTAAAGGTAAAGTTTCATGTTAGCTTCCAACAAAAGCACAATTTTGGCTCCACTTTTTAAAATGTTCCTAAAGTCTCAATTTTGGCATAAAAATCGAGGCAATAGGCATCTTACCTAAATCCATACTTAAACATTTAAAGGAGGAATGAAATATTTTAAGACACTGCCCTCAACAGGCCTCAACAATGTGAAGGAAAGCTTCTGGAGTTTAATGTTTCTACATGCTCAAGAAATTATTTAGCTGATTAACAAAAAATGCTCCCTCCTCTGTCCCCCCTCACCCTCCCAAAAAAGTAGTTGCAGTTACTGGACAGAACGCAAATTAGTAGCTCAAAGGGAGAAAACAAACAACAATTTTGAAGTTGATTCCGTGATTGTATTGTCAGTTCACAGGAGTTTGTGCTGGAGATTGCTTGCCCAAATACGTGTGGCATACACATAAGTACATTCTTATATATAAACATAATAAAGATTTATGTGAAATCACTGTAACTAAAATAAATTTGTTTGTTCTCTCAACCCATAATAGCTCTTAGTTATGTAAATAGTTTGTGTTCCACATGACACTTTATAAACCTTATTATTAAAATGTTCTGCTAAAATAAATGTGGTGGCTATTAAAATCTACATAGAAAATATAAATAGTTCTCTATGTAAATACATCTAGCAATCAAATATTCAATTAACTAATTTATACTGTATAACTGTACTACAGTGTTATTTGACAACCATGTACAAGGGTTATATTTCTCAGGCTTAAACGATACACAGAAAAAAAGTCTGTAAATGTCAAGTAAAGTTTCCCATACTCATTGATCAGCAGCAAGATTTAAATTTAAAAGCCATTTCTGAAAACTATATATCCCTAACTGTGACAAATGTGACTTGACATAATATTTACATATATAGAATTCATAAAGAAAGCATCTTGTTTAAACCACGTAATATCCTTTAATAATCTGCAGGGTTAAAGTATTTATAGTCTGATTCCAGAAATGAACTTACTCAAAAAAGGGACAGAAGACAAGACATTTCAGCATAGCTCACTTCAGTGGAAGGAAACACAATACAGTTGTTGGCATGTTTCCACAAGAAAAGTCTGGCTCCCAGATGCTTCTCTTGTAACTCCTTTAAAAATGTTCTACCAAGATGTTTTTGCATTCTCTGTGTTGATCATTAACTGCACATTGACAAAAAAAAATTCAGCGGCTTTCACGCTTTGGGTATTTTCATGAAAAGTAACAAACCCACGCCACTGCCTCTTTTCACTGTTTATGGCCCATGCCTTCAAATTAAATTACGTCAGCTATGCTAAATCCTTTCTCCAGCTTAAACAATGAAATGAAATAAAATAATTGTAAAAATATTCTTGTTATGATTCACTAATAAACAAAAATCAGGTTAAATCAGAAATAAGCATAAAATTATAGCTGCGGCGCAGACTGTTTACACACACCATATTTTGGGTAACATTCCCACATTCATTTCTACAAATACCATCCCATTCCCGCATTTTCATACATTAGGTCCAGAGTGGGACCAGCAACTCTGGATGTCAGATCTTACTAGCCCGACGCGCCACATACCAAATGTGCCTCAGAGAGATGAGGTAGGACAGCAGGGATCTGGAAATAGTTCATAAGCAGGAGGTGACAACTGGTCCCCAGGCAGCTCACCATGTTACTGTGGGACTGGCATGCAGCTGGATCTCAGAAAAACCCTGGGTCCCCAGAGTCCCAGACTGCTTGAATTCCCTCGCAGCCGGCACTTTGGATCACCAGCTCTCACGCCAGAGACACAACAGAGTCCCAGTTGCACCGTAAGAAACACCACTTGCTAGGCCTGCACTGGGCAGTTTAACCAGAAATGGAGTCTCATGACCCTTATGGAAATTACGACAAAATTGTCGACCCTTATGGAAATTACGACAAAATCGTATCCATCTTGAAATCTTTTTTACTGATTTATCCAAAATCACTGTTCAACAGTTAGTAATGGAGATGCCTCACTTCTCAAGGAAATAAATCTGAGACAGGTATGGAAGCAAGTTCAGGTTCAGTTAGTACTTTCTGGATCAGTGGAAGGACAACACTCATGCTAGGATCCAGAGGCTTTTCTGTAGACGGCGGCTTTGTTCTGAAAATAAGATTCCTTCCTTTAATGCTCAGTTTTACTCACTGTTGCCTTGAAGATTCAAGGACAGAATAATCGTTACAGCCTGCTAAGACAAAACCCTTCCACAAACCAAAGACAGAAGTGCTGGAACCTGCTCCTTAAGGATACTGAAAGAGCCCAAGATCTTAAACTAGCCTTCCTTAGAACACAAACCGAGAGTTTTTAGGTGGAGGAAATCAAGATCTGCTAGGAAAAAGTCGACTTCAAAAAGAAGGACTGAAGCAAAACATCCCCTATGCCAACCACCCCCTTCCTGGATGAGAACATTTTCCTCCTACCTTGTCATCTAATTCAAACTCCATTGACTTGCCAAAAACTTTCCTCAGTCTTTTCTGGCTTCTAAGAAAAGTTCCTTCCCTTCGCTGCTGAAGCTTTTCTGTGTGGCTGCACCTCCCTGGAGCATCCCTCTCTCTGCTTCGCGCACAGCAGACTGCTGCACCTTGCCCTCTCTGCCTGGCCCACTGGGTGGTCTGGGAGCTGTACCCTGCTCACCATTTTCCTTTCCTACAAGCAACCAACCTGCTTCTTTCAAAGACTCCTACCCAGCCCAGGGAGCAGCAGCCAAGACAAGGAAACAGGCAGCCTTTTCCTATGTTGCTTCCTTGTATATGTGTAAACTAAATATGACATCCACTGCAAACATAGTACACTGTAACACACAAGCAAATCAGGTATACATGCATACGGCCAGCAAAATTCATGAAGCTCTGGTTAATTAGTAGTATTTTGCTTTGCTAATTCTTCCATTTTGAGGAGAGTGGGAAGGAAAGTGAGTAGCAGATACAAAGCACACTGAGACGAAAAGATATATACAGAAGGATTTATGCTGATGTCTCTCTTAAGAGTAAAAAATTCAAATAAGAGATTTGTTTCTACAGTAACAGAGTGATTAATTTAGCCTTTAAAGCCCACCTCGCTGGGTCTTATTTGAGAACCCAGTTGTATAAATTATGGTTCTTTAATAGCTACCTCGCAGAAACCAGAAAAGTTGAGAAGCAATAGCCTGAGGCACCATATAACCTCTGGTTGCTCTTGTTTCTCAAAAAACTCTGCCTAATGGTTTTAATAGCCTGATATGCAGTCATTTGTCACAAATTCAAAAAGTAAAGGTTCCTTGATCTATCTATATAGTATTCATCACAGTTATACCCAAGCAGTCGAGCAAGCCCAACATTTCTATTTTCATAAATATACATAATACAATTGACATTTTGCTTTGAACTTGCTAAACTACAGCCATTCCTCAAATCTATGGTTAACAAACTATCTCACATACCAAGACATTTCTTCTGAATGCTTTGAATTAAAATTATTGCACCACTTCTTAATTACATAACAACAGTCCTACCAAAGAAAAGTATTCTGCTTTCAAAAGAATGAACTTTAGGTCCATAGCCCACTGAAGACATGCGTGCATAAACAAAACTTTGTTCACGTTTAACATGAAGCCAGCTGTCAGAAACAAGAGTCAACACTGAAAAAACTATGATACAACTAAAATTACTTTGTGTGATTTTGTCTCACGAGGATGACAAGCTTTTCTGAGACAGGATTCTATCTGTTAATAACACGCAACTTCTGTCACATATTGTTCACATCAGATTGGTTTTATAAATCAATAGTGTCAAATGTTGCTTAGTGCTGGTGCACATAAAACAGTATAAAAATGATTGATTGGTACTTGCAATAAAGTATCTTTTTTCAATAAGTATATTCCTTTCAACGAGTTGTGTGCTAATTAGTTTTTGAAACGGTTCTTTAAACACAAAAAATGCATTATTAAAAATACTTTCTTTTTAAATATTATTATGTTATGTCTTCTACTTTTAAGTAAATACGCTTCAGAATGGCAACAGACAATGCAGATTTAACAATCTCTTCCTGGTTTATTGGGGGGGGGGCGCGGGATCTACTGGTTTGGGATTTTTTTGTCTGAGTGGGCTTT
>Ga0181612_111714_pt1 | contig 12702 bp, 5 predicted proteins | sample HoacroProtozoa21_FD_119630 | JGI IMG/M metagenome (GOLD analysis project Ga0181612, IMG submission 119630) | Hoatzin crop microbial communities from Cojedes, Venezuel. Combined Assembly of Gp0051906, Gp0051904, Gp0051908 | reverse complement strand
AGGCTGCTCTAAGGTCACCCCGCAGCCTTCTCTTCTCCAGGCTGAACAGCCCCATCTCTCTTAGCCTGTCCTTGCAGGAGAATTACTCCAGCCCTCTGATCATCTTCATGGCCCTCCTCTGGACCCACTCCAACATAGTTTGATGTTCTTGACGTGGTTAGACTGCAGTAGCTTAAACCCTTGGTTTGCTAAGGGCAGAAAAAAAGCTCTTCAGCAAAAAGATATAAACAACGTTTGCTGTCAGGAAAGCAAAGTTGTGTCATATGTTCTGTATAGTCAAGACACCCAGATACCTTACGGCAGAATCGAATCCAGTCTAAGAATAAAATGAAAAGTAAAATGGATACTGGCAACAGATCCTCCTATGGCACCAATCTCCAAAATTCGTTTCAAACCAAACAATATTCATAATAATGTAGATTAATTACAGGAGTAAGTTAATATATTTCTGAAGTAAACCATTTAAGAAAGCAAAATAAAATTCTCAGATGTAGCCAAATGATTTAGGTGTCTACATTTTTTTCTTCAAATCAGAACAAGGTCTTACAAAGAGCAGGGTAGAATGCATCCATACACTGAATTGCTGTGGCTTCAGAAATATTCCTGTTCTGAGAGACTAATACAAGAGGACAGTAAGAAAATAAAGGAGCAACATAAAAAATTTATGTAATAGTGTAACTAACGTTCTCATATATTTACTAACACATGCTCTTCTTTTCTCTACAGATGCTTCCCCTCATTTCAGAGCTCCTATTTTCTCCCTCTTTATCCTCAACAAACAAGAGCAGTGTTTTCTTCAGAAGTAATAGATTTCTGCTCTGTGCATCTGTTGAGGGAATTATATGAGACAACTGCTTTCTTCAAGTTTATTTATAAATTTATTTATCTTCCATGCAATTTGGGGGATTCTTCATGTATTTACAGTTAAGCATGTGCCTAAGAACCTTGCTAGATTGACAGAACAAGTGCAAGGCCCCAACCACTACCTTCTGAACAGTACTAGTTAACTCTGACATCCAGCATACAAGAGATTCTTTCAAAAAACATTACCTAAATACTGCCTGGTTAAACTGAATTACCACCATTTGAAAGCAAGTAAACTGAAGTAGTTCTCCAGCTACACAGTATAATGGAAGAACAACAAACAAACCAAATCCAATCAAATTAAAAAAAAATAACAGTACCTTCCATATGAATCAACATATTTTTAAATCCACGTACTTGGGGTGGGAAGGGAAAGGGAAATCTTATGTGTGTAATTTGAGGACACCACCTACAAAAAAATCAAATGGAATACTGCTTGCCCACATTAAAATTGCCACTATGGCAGAAAAAAATATGTTTACGTTGAAAAGGACAGTTGCTGTTCTAAAAATATTTTTTGTGAAACTGTTGTTTATAATTATTGCAGCAGTGTATTCCTACAGTTAGGACCGCATCAACATCTACTTGGCAGGCAGCAGGAAATCACACTGAATACAAAGGAACTGCAAGCCAATGCCTCTTATGAGCAAATGGCTGCATAAACTTGAGTGAGCTACTGACATTTCTAAACTTGAGTTTTATCATGTATTGTGTACCCAAAAAAAGGAAAACTTTTTTTTTTTTTAAAACCTACACAGCAAGTCACTTGAAAATACAAAAAAAAAAATGGAGGATTAGCTCTTACTCTTTACTATTTCCCAAAGTTTCCAAGATAGTCTACAAGATTTTTGGAGTCCACAAAGAAGATGGACCGAGGATGAAAGGAGGAAATGCACAAAACTATAAATGTGTTGCTTTCAGTTGCTTGAAGGTCTTAATACAGAATTAATTCTAAAAGCTTGTGATTATGATACTTGGCCTAGGACTCCAAGTGCCTCAGTTTTGCGTATTCTGCCGAAGGCATTACTGAGTTTCTGAGATGACTATGGGCTGCTACCCCTTAAAGACAGATACTTCTATGACTTCTTATGATGGACATCAAAGGTTACCTATCACTTTGGATACTCTTGGTCGTTCTGTACCCTCTATTCATTTGAATCAAATACACAGTGAAGATTCATTGAAATAGGATCTTCTGGAGAAGATCCTGATGCCATCACTTAGTGAATGGCATTACCAAGCAATGCTTTCATTTCAGAGAAAAGTTAAGGTGTAAGTTCAGCAAAGTGATCAAGATACTCAGGTTTCTAAATTATCCACCGGACTCATTCAGTCAAATTTCTTTCATAAATTTTTATAAGGATTTTATGGCCCAGTTACAACTTTACTTGACAGAGCTCAAAAGGAGTTCTCATTCTTAAGGTCATCACTTCAGTGTGTAATTACTGCATGGACCAGAAAGGTGTCTATCAGATAGAGATTTCTATAGAAGTTTTGGATCGGTCAATGGGGGTTTTTTCCATTTTTTTTGGACCAATTACTTATTTTGAAGTAGTTAATGAAACCTTTACCATTTACCTCAGTACACACAAGACTTCGATTTCTCTTTATAAAAAGCCTGAAACGTAAAGCAAAATATATCTGCATTTTTTTTTCTACTCACACTCATAAATGCTGCAAATTAAGGATGGAGTACCCATCACATCTTAATATAAGATAACATTTTAGGTCTTTCTTTGATTTGAGTATCACAACACAGTGCACAGAATGTAGCGTACTAAGTCATTTAAAAATTGATAGTTATAAACAATAATTGCAAAGCAGGATAAGAAAGAAACAGTGATGTACCTTTTGAGCGGGCAGTTCTAGCTTAACTTTGATAGGTTCAGTGGGACTCACTAAAACTAATGTCCCAGAGGACAAAGACTGATGTGACTGTAACTAAGCAAGCTCTCTTTTCTGCAGTTTTTTCTTTCACTTCATGACATTTTTATTTTCATACTTTTACAGCTAGACAACAGGAAAGAATTTGAAAACCTGCAAAGGTTGAAAAACTCTCAAAAGCTCATTATTAGTGCCCTTTAATAGCAGAAGATAAAGCAAACTGAATACTTTGCCATAACTTTATATGAACATAAAGTAAGCATTTTCCTTCATGTTGTCTGAAATCAATATTGGCCCATTCCCCAGCTTTCCAAATCTATTATTTCATAGGTTACTATCATCTATTGATGTCACATATATCTTTCTTCTTTATTAAATCATTCTCTTGACTCACAGATCTGCATAAACAGAGCTGCACATAAAAAAAGCATACGAGTTCACATAAACTGCAACATATGGGTTCACATTTATGTACACTATCAAACGACGGAACACAGGCAAGTTTCAGGCTTTGTTTCTGAAGGAAGGTCTTTCTCAGACTTCCAGTTTAGATTATTGGAGGTAGAATTGCTATTATGCTAACCTAAGGCATATAATTTCACATTAATTCCAGCTATACACGTAAATTTTCACCTTTTGTGCTTCTGAAAAATTGACAACTTCTTTTGCCATTGCTGTTTTTCAGGAATACCCCATTCTTGTACCTTTTTTTCTATGGAAAGTGACATGCTCCTATGTGTAAAAGCATTTTCAGTATAAACTACTTCTTACCAACAGAACCCATCCTTACTACTGTTTAATCTTTTATTCTTCACCCTTTACAATGTACAAAAAGATCTGACTCAAAAAAGTAATAACAACATATTCGATTTTGACATCATTATGATTGTGGCATTATTTCTTGAATAGGAAAATCCCATAATCTGTATTCAAAACAGTCAAACTTGGAATAAATCCAATGGACTTAAGAATTTCTGGGGCCCTCATCTCTGAAAGCCTTTTTTTCCTTGATCCTTCCTGTTTGATTCCTGGCTCTGTCACACTGCACTATTCCAAAACAGTGGCAGTTTTGACAGCACGTAACTGGAGACTGGAGAGACAACTAATAGACTGAATTTCACATCAGCAACAAAGCCAGGAACTGGCAGCACAAGTGGACTTTCAGAGAGCAGAAAGCAATGGGACACTATGAAGTGTGCTTATAGTAGGCCTTACCAGAAAGGTGCACACTGTGTACAGTGTACTCTTTCAATTACTCATACCATAATCCCCAAAGACAGAAAATTTTGGTAATCCATTATCCAGATGATGCACACAACTGGTCTAATCTCTATCCAAAAAGAAATGGCAAAAGGGAAAACACTTGATAATCAGCAGGAAGCAAACATATTTTCTTTACTCATAGAACAAAATTTTGTGAAAATAGAGTACAACTAGATTGTTTTGACAGAAAGGAAGCAAGTGTCGTCAGTACACAGGAGTTATGAGTGCCTCTGTCTGCAGAGGAATTCTCTTTTTGACTTTATCATGGTAAATTTAACTTTGCTTTCTTCATTCAATTGCTGATCTCTTGCTAGCAGAACTGACAGAAGAATGTCTCCCACAATGTACACTGATCAGTGGGTTTCATGGAGACAATCTGCTGGGTCTTGCCAGATGAGGTACCACCAAGTATCACAAGATGTGTTCTTCCTAAGAAGACTAGTATAGGAGTCTGGTATATGATGGAGAGCAAAGACATAAACTACTGATTTACAAATTTCTATGGAACAACCTGCTAGCTGAGGCAGATTAGCCTCTGACCAATCCTAAGCAATGACTTTCATTTGACAAATCCTTTTTACCTTGACTTGGTTGACACAAACAGCAGTCCTTCTGTCATGAAATTTAGACAGAAGCTTCGAAAGCAGTTCTCCTTGTAAGTCACCGTACTGGCAGTAAGTAGCATCTATGCAAAACTGAGATATATGCATCTTTTTTGACAGTCAATATTAGTCCAAGAAGCCTTCTGAAGATACTGGCAAAGAATTAAAATAAAACAAGGAAAACTGCAGCAGTTGTGAACCCTCTGGAATGACATCAGTGCATGTTTTAGCTAGTAACCTATGCACCAAACACTTTTAGCTTATGTCAAGAGTTACCACAGTCACAGATCAAACTGTAGAAAAAAATCTGTCCATTTATTCCTTCTGAAGTCCCTATTTATTAATTTCATCAATTCAGTGTTCCTCTGGATAAATCAGAGGTAATAACTTCCTACTTCTTTGCCTACTGTGACATGACATCATTCAGCACACTACTAACCTTGGATGGGGTTACCTGCTGGGAATGATGTGTCAGAGTCATCTTTGACGTTGCAATATCAGTCCCTACAGTAGGGACTTCTAGAGGTGAAACCTCTGGGAACAATCTCAAAACCATTGTGGCTCCCTGCAGGACACAGGGAAGCTCTGGTTTTGGGTTTTTTTTTAAAGCAGACACAGGTTGTCGTTTAATCTTTATGGAATTCTCTAATCTCAACATTTCCTTTAATATTTATTTCTTTTTAAAGGATCAAAAATTCAGAGACTCATTCAGGCTGAAACGGACCTCCAGAGGTCTCTAGTCCACCTTGTTCTATGCAGGGTCAATACTGAATCCAGACCAGGTTGCTCAGGGTTTTCTTCAGCCGAGTTTTGAAAACCTTCAACAACGGACATCTATGGCTTCGCTGGGCAACCTGTTCCAGTGCTGGTTCTCCCCTTTCATTCTTCTAACATTCATACACACAGAGCTGAGACACGCATCAGATTCACCAGCCTGTGATCAAGACTTTGTCTGCCCACTTCAGTAAACACTTGAGGTTTGGGTTTTTTAATATCTAGAAAATTATCTGAACGACCACTTGTCCATCAGAATCAGGATTTCGTGGTAATACAGAGACAACATAGATGTGATACACACAACTGTCACAATATATTACCTTTGTTTGTTGGGATATTTTGAGCAATACAAGTAACTGGAACAAATAACTTCTTGAACCAGATAACCAACAAATTCCAGAGTAAGGGAATGAAGTAGCTTAATTTATTCCAATTTTATGATACTTTTTGTTTATTTCTGACTTAACAGAAGGAAAGCACACACTAACACTGGAAAAACACTGAACTGGCTCTAATTACTTGATTATTGTTATTAGAATTTCAAAATGTCTCTTGACAAGGTTTAAAACTACTTTACTGCCTGCACTATCACAACTGATTAAATCTATCATATTATATATTTAGCAACGGAATAATTTGTTCAGAAATGAAAAAAGGGTCTGATCCAGCTTCTTTTACAGTCATTGAAAGGTATCATGAAAGATGGCTCAGAAACCATAGCAGATCAAACATTTCAGACATTAATGTAGGAGAAAATCTTACTCCAGATTGCAGACTAGATGAAGTCCATCATCGCAGAGCCAAGATTTTACCCAAAATACCACTTTCCAGGCAGGTTTTTCTATTGTCTCCTACATAAATAACTACTTCAGTGCACTAACTCCACCTCAATCCCTATCAGATGTTTTAGTGTGTTTTCATGTTTTTTCTTTCACTAGACAATCCCTGCACAAGTAAGCCTCAGGTAGGTTTGTTTTCAGCTGTTACTAGTATATCTATAAAAACTAACTCGAATGAAAATGGAAAGTGGTTTCTGTGGAGCAGTCATGATCATTCTGGAAAGTCTCTTATACTCCCATTTTGGCCATTACATCTCCTGTCTAGAATGTGCTTTAGAATAATTCACTGGGGCACAGGGCTTTTGGGTTGGAGCAAACAGCTGGCCTGCATTTAAAGGCTTTTATAGGCATTCTGGTTTTGTGCATCTCAAGCAGTTTCTGAATGCATTCTGAAATGTTGTGAAGTGCTTCTCCGACCATTCAGGAGTCAACAAAAATAATCCTACCTCACTTTCATAGGAAAAACATCACAAAGCCAGATTTAGCAAAAAAAACAATTGGATTAGATGAATCAAATTGAAAAATAAGACCCTTTTGTTTGAGGAAATACCTCTCCACATAGACATTTGTGACTGCAGGTAGCAAATTGTCTTGCCCAAATCACAGGCTTTGCAAACGGCATGTGCAAATTCTAGGGTTAAACAGGATCCAAGTGATTTACTGGTTATATGTCAGTCTCTTGCTCCGGGCTGAACTGCATGCATCTGTGGAACACGCAGTCAGTCAAAATAGTGCCACTGACTGCTTACGAAGAAACATGCTTAGTCCTAAGCAAAGCCAACCAGTGCAGCTCTTATCTGCACCCGCAGTTCACCATACTCCTAAAGGGTAAAAACCTGACATCTTTCCCCAGACTGTGTATTATAGCGAGTTCTGGGGAAGCTACATCAAAGCACAGATGGCAAGAGCTCTTCAAACACCAGACACTGGCTTGGTTTGTTCTTAAATGATTCTACCAGCTGTATTGTGTTTAACACAAAAAAAAAAAAAAAAAAAAAAAAGCAAGCTACCCTCATCTATCTGTCCTTTTTTGTATACCTCCAAGCCCAACAAAAGTCACATACTTCTTGTTTTCTCTTTAAAGTATGTCTTCAATTTCAGGCCAGCCAGTCAGGCCTTCAGTCAGCACATCTGAAGACTTCAACATCTCATATAAATAATACTTGATCACTATTTTTCTAATTGTCAGAAATCCAGAAAAGTACTTTCGTTGTTAAAAAAACCTGAAGGGAAAAATTAAATCCCTGTTTCTAGTGATTTTTGCCAATTAACAAAGCTGGGGGCTAAAACTGTCCTGCTAGCCATAGCAACATTAGAGTATCACATGTAACACTATCTCAGTAAACAAGGGTAGCTTTTACTTGTGATGCACTGGGCATCACTAGTCAGACGAAGTAAATCTGAGGAGTATTTTTTCATTGGTTTCATTATCATCAGTCCTTAGGGTAGAGAAAGTATATTTTGTGCCCAGACTGAATATGATACAGCGCTGAACAAATGGATATCATGCATGTAACTCCCTATTTGATGTGGGTTTTATATGTGTGTATATACATATATGGATATGCTTCCCACTTTTGCTCAGTACAACATTGACAGAATCTAGAAATAAACAGCAAGCATCTATAATTTAAATGTGTGCTTTTAAATAAAGCAAAGCTTCAGGTTTGTTTTTTGAGGTGTTTTTGCTCTTTAATAACTGGCAGGTAGAACTTGGCTTAAAAATAGTCATGACAATTTATTTTTAATTACCATTAACCTCAGCAAATCTGTTTTCCTTTGTGTCCATCTCCAGCAGCACGGCGAAAGCTCCCACTCCGACGTGACACACTGGCCATCACAGAGCCCAGATGCCAAGCTGCTGAGAATATTCATCCAGCAGCAGCAGCCAGCCCCTTGGTGGGCTCTACAGGCAGTGAAGCTGACAGCTCTGAAGTTGCCTGTGGGTCTGTCATGTAGTTAGATGGCTAGCTGAGCTGACTTATTCTACTCAGTGCCATTTCTCTTTGACTTACCTTTGATCCTGAGGTATTTGCATATCGTTACGTGCTTGAGAAAAAGTTCCTCTGTAAATCTCTTACAAGCCCTCTGTGTTTGTGCATTCTTAAAGTAAGAGGTGATATCACATGAACACAGTCATAATGTGCATTACTTGTGACGTTGCCACGAGGTAACCTCTCTCACTGCTGACATAACACATCCTATGGTTAAGACAAATTGATACGCGATATCCTGAGGAACCACGCAAGATCTAATAGCAGTCCTACAAATGACACAAGACATGACTGTAGGTACCTTTCAAGCTACACATTAATGCATTCATGTGCTAGTCTCTTAAGAAGGCTGATTTTACTTTTCCTTTCTACCCTGATTACCATACCCATTAGCAAAGGTCTACAGCACAGTCAAATCCCAAGCAAGCAGAGAGTTCGCGCTCTGGGAGGCTGGAAGGAGAGAACGAGAACAAATAAGAGAAAGGATGCAAGCTAGCCAGCACAGCAGGAACAGGGACTGGGGGAAAAACAGAAAGGACCAAATGATGATGAATCAAGTTCAAGGAGCATTATTGACAAGACCAGTCTTAAGAATTCATCTAGCATCCACAATCCATTCATTTCTAGGTAGGGGGCAGCTCCTATTACCTTTAAGAAAAATGTGTATTTTTGTTTCCGACTCCCCGCTTCTTTCATGGAAGTTACTTGTCCCTAAGCATCTCCTATTATAATGTATTTTGTGACAATAAAACAATTACTATCTTTTTCCTCCCTAAATATATCTGTTTATAACTTCCAAATGTTATCAAGGTCTACAGTAATTTTTACTGTGATGTTCACTTCCATTTTTTAATGCCAGAAGGTGTAACATACCGATTTACTCAGAAAATCAAATGTAATTCTTGTTAAATCTGGAAGTAATTACCCTTAAAAGACAAAGCTGTTTTGATCTTTAACTGTTTTGGCATATAAAATATTATAGGCTCTGTTACGAATTCTAGCATAGGTTCAAAAGTGAGAAATTTTCTAGATTCTTCAATTCAGCAGTACCAAAGTTAGTCCCAGGACAGACCTAACAAAATCTTCTGGGAGCACAATTTTAGGTAAGGTTTGTCTGACAATTAATTGCAAGCCATAAAGTGTCTCCTTTCTAGTGACTCTAAAGCAAATGCTGGGGTGATTCGTCGAATCTGGCCCTACAGAGATAATGATAAACTACACCTATGTCAAAATAAATCCTGCTGAGTATGTAAATACACAGATTTCTATGGGAAGACAGCACAGAAACTGAAAATTGCAGAGTTCACCTTGTACAAGCTGCCAAAACCTTGATTCACCTACTCCAGTATTTCTAGACGCTGTCCTCTAGCTCTTCTGCCACATGAGCCTGAGCCAAAGGAAAGCAGCAGCCTGTTGTTCCTGCAGCCCTGGTGAGCTTTGCCTACTATAATAGTCTGGTTGGGATGCTGGAAGGTAATATATAGTAAAAATTCATGCATGTACATATGGTGTGGGACATGGAATAACAGTGATTGACTTGCTTCCTTATTTGGACTAAGTATTAATTGTCCAGAATGAAAAATTTGGATGAAATCTTTGGACAGACTTTTCATTTTCCTATGATTTGAGAGTCATTTTATGGAATGACCCACCTGCTTAGATTTCTGGCTCTAATATGTCAACGCTTGCTTAGAGCCTGGCAAAATCAATCCAGGATTGCTTTAACTGCATGTTATAAGGTGCAACCGAAAATTTTCATATCCTGCACCTGAAACTCCTGGGACTGACAATTTTATGCATAGTTGAAAGTATTATAAAAAAAAAAAGTTCAGCAACCTGTAAACCTTACTTGTTTTTTCTTAAGTATGCTACAGCCAAAAGGACTGCTACCTCTACATGGCACTGAAGCTACAAAAGAAAAATTTTAAAAACCCCCAACCATTTATGGTCTTTAAATTACACACAGTTTATTATACCAGCTTTTACTGTAAAATATGTGTCCTTCATAAAAGGCAGTAAAAGTCTCTTCCTATAACTTTCATACAATAGCTGAAATTTTACAACTCAATATATGTTGAATATCATGGGCAATTTTCACAAGTGACATCTCATTTTGTAATCCAACCCTGTTCAGCCCAGAAAACAGAAGTGCAGGCCTTAATACTGGATCACTTAATAATATAAAGTTTGCAGATCAGATATGAATTTATAATTTAATTTCTGTTTAATTAACTAACACACATTACTTTGCTTCTGTAGGCTGCACGGGCTTTTTTGTTTTTCTGACGTTCTGACAGCTGCAAAGAAAAGAAAGTAATCTGATCATACAAAGTTAGATGAGAAAAATTTGATTCAGCATAAGGTTTACCTTGGACAAAGCTAACCATTCAAAATTATATGCTCAACTTGAACCAGCACAGTAAGTGATACCAATTCATGACTTCATATCACGTACATGTTCGCTTCATTTTTTAGTATTAAGTACTCAGAACTAGACTTTCTATGTGGTTGAAATTAAGCTCTGAATTTTGGGTTTACTATGCAGACAGCATCCAATCCAACTTTGCAAGCAAGTAAACACAGGTTACATGAAATGTGAAACTACTGAGCCTCTTTCAAAAATCCAGCCTATAGTGTAAAAGATTTCAACTACATCATAAACTATCTGAGCTACAGCCTCCCCTGCAAGTGTAAGCAGAATCTGGCTTATTAAGTGAAGAACTTACGTCAGCATATATTAGTATTTTCACTAGTAATTCACTTCCCTGAATACTGAATTAGTCTCAGTAATTTAGCAGCTATTTTGAAAAATCTTTTGAATAACAGTAGCAAAATCTAATACAATGGTATCACCCAAAGATGTGGCATTTCCTATCTTCTGAAATTAGAATTAAGTTTTAAAAGACAGTTATTATCACTTTCAAGTAATACTTCGATTTTCTCTGCCCTTGTTGGAAAACCACGAAAAACAAGATTCCAGCTTCTAATGCCTTAAGGTCTGATTTGGCATGCATTGCTAAATTTTCAAAAGAGCATATTGATGAATATGCCTAACAGTCAATGAGTCACAAGCTCTCCTGAAAATCTGGCCTTGTTTTTGTGTTATTACCCCTTTTTGCACCATGAAAGAAAAGAGCAGGTTCAGTGACGAGACTACTGCACTGCAAGGTTAGCAAACAGCAATTTTTAAGTACAAAATTTCACACAGGTGAAAAAAAAATATAAAACATAACAGATTCCACAGTCATAACACGTAACAGAACTTCCCATCACAAAGTGTCAGAGTCTTAAGGTATGGTATTAAAATCAGTGCTATAAAGCCAACCATAAAAAATACTTGACATGTTTTACAAGTATTTGATAGTTTTTTCAGTGTTGTTGAATCAAAGAATATTGAATAATTGACCAAATCTACTACGTGATCAAAGGAGGTGCCTTTCGACTTCTCTCTTTACCCTACAATACTCTTTTTCCCAACTAGGCCATTTTCTTCCTTCTTTTCTGTAGCTACTTTTTCCCTTCCTCACTCCCAAGCTCTCCTGCCTCTTTCCTTCTCCCTCCCTTCCTCTCTCCCTCCTTCTCTTTACTCTTTTCTTCTTTCTACCCTCCCTCTTTCTACTCTCGTTCCATCCTTTTTTTCCCTCCTTTATGTCCTTTCCTCCATCTCCTTTATTTCATTTCTTCGTTCTCCTTTAAGCCTTTGCCCTCCCCATCTTCCTTCCGGTGGGTTCACTCACTCTCTGCCTGCCTGGCTCCTCATGCTCTTTCAGGCAGATCTGTCTGATTTAGGTCCCACTTTTGCTCCAAGGAATTGGTATCAACTACCACAGGTCTCCCCATCTCCTCCAAGTTCTCCCCTCCTGAACCTGCAAATTTCTGTGTGTCACATCTTGACCAGTTCTGTCACTGCAGTTTTGCTTCCTGGAGCAAGTTCCCCTTACCAGCAACTTACTCCTTTGCTTTTTTTTTTTTTCTTCTCGTCATGCCTGTCTGATCTAGTTAGACTGGCCGGAGGGAACAAGATCTGTCAGTCAACACCCTTTCACACATCCTACTCCAAAAGCCACCCTTAAACAGACAGCATTTCCAAGGAATTCTACCTGTGAATAGCTTACTGCCATCCAAAATTTATGTCCCACTAATTCCACTGACTTGTACTTTTTCCATAATGGGGGCGTCCCAATGCCCAAAGACAATATATAGCTGCTGGTGTAATACAAACAAAGCTGATGTTTGGTTATATTACAGTAGCAAACTGATGACTAGCGAAAACGCGGGGATGTTCCTGAACAAGGTGGGTGTCCTGGTGACGGAGGATACAGAGAAGGCAGAGTTACTGAATGCCTTCTTTGCTTCAGTCTTTACCACTAAGGCTGGCCCCCCGGCATCTCAGGCTCTGCAGGTAAGAGAGGACGCCTGACAAAAGGAAGACCTGCCCTTGGCTGAGGAGGATTGTGTAAGAGATCATTTAAGCAATCT
>Ga0181612_100015_pt1 | contig 12702 bp, 4 predicted proteins | sample HoacroProtozoa21_FD_119630 | JGI IMG/M metagenome (GOLD analysis project Ga0181612, IMG submission 119630) | Hoatzin crop microbial communities from Cojedes, Venezuel. Combined Assembly of Gp0051906, Gp0051904, Gp0051908 | reverse complement strand
CATTTAGTACAGTTTGTCGGACTAGAGAAATGGGATTGAATTTCAAAGCCACAGGCAAGCTGGCAGAAATCTGTAGTTATGCAGTTGATAGGGGGTTTTTTTTTCCCTTTTTTTCCCTTTTTTTTTTTTTTTCCCTTATTTACAACTCTTTTGATAAGCCTTCAGCAAGTTACATAGGTTGTTCTAGTTGTATCTCCTTTGACTGGATTAGAATACTTGATGACAGTTTGGATAAGTTTGAGGCAGATGGTTCTTGACATTTTTCATGCCATCAGTTACAAACCATGCAAGGAAACTCTTTCATCCTTTGTTTATCCTTCACTTAGAAGCCACTATAGTAGATCGTTAAACTTTCATTTTTCACAGTGCTGATTAAGGCGTACTACAAGGCAGATGTTATGCAGCACCATTTTTAACAATTTCCATTTAGCACCAAAGCTGGCTTTGTACTTGTTCCAGTGGATCAATTCACATTTCAAAAACTTCAAGGTCAGCCTCTAAGCATTGCTACTCTGTTGAACAACTAAATGTTTCATAAAGTTTTCCCTATGACTGTAGCACTTGAAAATATGTGCTGGCCACCCTGTTTACATGTTTATATCTACCAAAACGAATACAAGAATCTATTGTTCATCTCTGCCTCAATTAAATGGCAGATACAGTTCTATAAAATCCAAAGACTTAAACTAAATTGAACAACAGATTACTATTTCAACACATAGTATGCCAAAAAAATTCCTCATTTATTTTCAGTATCAGCATTTCAAAATAACAAATAATTACTATGCGGTTGGCAGTTGGCCTTAATTTACATCAGGTCAGGCAGTAACATTTCATGGATAAAAATGTTTACTGTTTTACTTCACATCTTTATGTGCATTCTTTATTTTATGATTATGTAAATTATGTACTTCCTAGCACAAACTCTAATAATAGCTGTATGTAAACAAAAATGGGTAAAGGCACCTTTAGAGAATAGCCAGAATAATGACAATAATGACAATACACAATAATCTAAAAGTAATTCATGACAACTTCATTTTTAGAGGACTTCGTGCTCTATAGAAAAATTTGAGTATTTACAAATACTTGAGCTCATCTGTAGGTGATATAAGACCATTTTTTACTGAAAATTATGAAATTATATGTCCATTTTAAGTGGAGTTTAGCCAATCATAGCAGTGGGGTAGAAGGTTTTGTGCTAGTGACAATATTACCAATGGGAAAATGAACTTTTGGTAACTGAAGGCTCCTTTTAATTCAGACTCTTCAAATAATCAACATAAAATGGAAAAAAGAGTATATGTAACATTTAAAAGCATATTTTCTTGAATGGCATGACAGATGACCAACATGAATTTTCAAGATTCTTATTTTTTTTTAAATGGGGGATTTTCTATGCTTTTGTGTCTTTTTTTTTTAATTAAGCTGTAGCAGTATGTCTTTTAATTATTGTTGTTGTGAAGTTCTGCAGCAAAGATTAGCAGACTGAATTATAATTTCATCCTCCAATACCTCCTGATCTTCATCACACCCTTTTCTTATGCTCGATTTATTCTATTTTTTTTACCCTGAATCTGTGCCATAAGGACTTTTCTATCCTAGTCCCAACTCCCTCAAGATTTCCCATCTGTTACTACTACTTCACCTTTTACATCTAAAACTATTTCATATCTGTATGTCTACCCATTATTCTATTAAATTAATGTTCATGCTTTTCTCAAATTAAAAATGGGTTTCACCTGTGTAGTTCACTTGAGTAATGACCAGAAGTCAATTAAACCTTGTTCTTGGATAAACATCTATGCCACGGAAAAAATACTAGATACAAATCTATCATGAAAAATATTTTCTGGTCTGATCCTATGAAATCTTAATTTCAGTATTACCTGGGAACATCTTCATTTCACCTGAAGAATTACAAATGCTGTAACTGTCAGTCATGCTAATGAAAACATGGGGAATACACAGATAGCACATGGTCACAACTCTGCTGCAAAAACCGTCCTGGAAATCTCATAAAGAAAAGGCTACTTAATCTCACAAAAAGGTTTGAAATGGTGCTGACTTGAGTTATGTATCTGTCTTAGATTTGATACTTCTCACCTAAAGCCATACATCAATCTATATTTATAAAACCTTGAGCAAATAAGGCTCAGAGTAATGATGACTCTGTCGTTCAGGAATGTGTAATGGCCTTGCAAAAGCACTGCCACAGACATTGTCTTCCTTTTCAATAGCTGTATCAGCAAAAATAAATATAGAAGATGGATACAAGTGGGAAAGGGTGGATTTCATCTTATTTTTTTTGTTATATTATTATCCTGGCTTACAACAGTATTTATCATCCCACAGTTTAATTTGCTATAATTTATGTTTACCTTTCATCTTAGAAGAAAAGAGTATCAGCCTTCCAAGGATATGGAGAAGCGATATTATTTAATTATTCCAAACCATCTTGTGCTTTGGTACACAGAAGATAACAGTCAACATACTGCTACAAGTTCGCTGATATGCAAGCTGTGGTCAAGATAAAATATTTAACAGCAGAAAAATACACTTTGTAGTGCAGCTGCTATAATGGGATTTTAAATAAGGAAAAACAATTCTGTTTACTCTCAGTTTTGAAAATACATATGAAGGTAACTACAATCATCCATAAATTAACGTGATAACAACTGAAGATAGGTGGATAATGGAACTTGATCAGTTAATATATACACACCAAACAGGTAAAGGAGATAGAGAAAGCCTGTGCAGGTAGCTGTAAGCAGCGACACTATCAACACATTAAAAAAGAACTGATGTTATCATGGAAACTGAAAATAAAGCTTAAAGAGATTGCACTATCATAGTGCCCTGAGGTTCATCTTCAGGCTCAGCATAGCTGCCTATGTAAAGTTACATGTATTTCAATGTCTGGGAACAGAAAAAGAATAAGGAAAAAACAACAAAAAACCCAAAACAAATAACACAGGCCAGATCCATGTAAACTGGCATTACTCCACGGAAACAAATGCAGCAGTGCCAGCTTGTGCCAGCTGAGAGTCTGATATTACATGGAAAAATCCTGAGGCACCTGCAGTTCTGTGAGGGTGAATAATTTATGAATACACGAAATGTTCCGAGTAACATCTCTCTCAATATTTTTCCATTATTCACTCCATCCTAATTCTTTCACAGACCATATTCTTTAAAACCATTTATTACAAGCTCACAGTAGAATTGTAACAATGAAAATTATCTGGCCAACCCCCACCTATTTCAGTTTCTTTGCCTGCTACAGTTTTACTGGAGGTGAAGAGAGGTGACTATTTTAGTATTCTAAAACCTTTAGTATTCTTCTTCTGATGGTTCTTAGAAAGTGATAGACAAAGGACAGACAGGTAATTCTTCTTGATTAAGAGGACAGATATAGTCTCTCCTGGCTTCTCTAATTGCTTTGGCTGCACTATAAATGTTATTTCAGCCTTTTCTCAAATCCACATTCCACTTTAGACCTAGCATCCATTAAATACTAGATAAGTTTCTCAACTCTACTGACAAGTCAGATAAGGTGAAGATAGAAGGCCAAGTATAACGTCTCTAACTGACCACCTCACTAAAATCCTTCTCTTAGGATCCCACATCCAAGCCCAGAAATCAATAACAGAAAAAAACATACCCAGCAGTACTCCAAAATTGATGTTTTTTAGAGAGAAGGTCTACCTGCTGTCTGTGCTAAGGAGCTGGCTCGCTCTGTGCCAGGGAGCTCATCACACATCCAGACTGGCCTTCACCAGATGAGAAGTTCACACCCCAAGTCCACAGCTCATCAGCTATGGAATTTCTCAGCACTGGCTGAAATTCTGGCAAAGCCTGGACATTCATCCGCTCCAGGTACAAATCTTCAACAAGAATACTGCTCGGGGTGATCTTAGCTGAAAAACATCCAAGAAACTCACTATAGAGCAGAAATAGCTCATTGCATTTCCAGATGCACAGAGATAAAACACAGTGTGCTTCCAGACGTGAATGCATATATGCAAAACTCTACTGCAGCAAAAACATTCTGGTAGCAACATTTTCATACAGTTGCTACACATAAATATCTTTGTGCGTGTCTGCAATAGAGATGAAATGTGATGTGAAGCTTCTTGAGACAGCCAGTGTCCAAACTGATGCCTCCTGTAGTGGATTTACTGTGTCTAATCCAAAACTGAGCAGCTTCCTAGACTCCTCCTGTCTCGCTCTCGCCTAGAGCAGAAGGTCCCTGCTGAGCTTGTCAGTGTGAGAAGAGTTCATGTTGGTACCGGCACCTCTACCATAAACATCCTGTGTGATTTGCATGTTGGAGACATATGCAAACATGTGGCAGGACCAAAAGTTTACATGGGCCTTGTGAATCCTAATCCAGCCCCTTAAACTGAAACCTTAATTCCCGTTGCCTACTTTTCATCAGGAAATTCTGTCATACGTACACCTTTACCAACGATGCTCGCAGAGCTGTGCTGCCCCTTGCTTGTGCGCCATTTCCCATTAGCCTTGCTGAGATTTATGCATGCATCCAAAGAGGAGAATAGCCCTCTACGAACATTTTAACAATCAGAACAATGAAGCATTGTGCATCAGACTGTTAAAAATGTTTCTAAACACTGTGTTCAATACACACTACTTGATTTCCAAAGCTACTTTGGACAGAAATGATTTAGAAAACAACTCACAAGTAAACTAAAGCTCTTCTAATAAAACAAATATTTCACAGTTCATTTAATCTAAGATATTGAAAAGAACTGCCAGTACTCAGGTACGTGACCTGAAGCACAGAACTTTATTGCTTTCTCCACCAGGGATTAGAAATGTTTGGTGTAAAACAGATGCTGCTAGGCAGGGCTTTCTTTAACCTAACAGTTATATCCCAGGACCACTGATCTTTTCCGAAGAAGTAGAGAAAGCAGCAGGGAAATTGAGGTCAAGAAGATTTCACATGGTTTTTGGCTTTCATCTGCCATGTTAGAGAATAATTTCAAAATTCACAACTAAATAAGTAAAATAATTTAAAGCATTTGCATTTGGTAGTACGCATGAAGAGCTTTACATTTTGTCACCATATTTTTTTCCTACGGCAAGTGTTTTATTCTACAAGACACTTTGCCTTGTTGGTGCGCAGCGGTCTCTCCCCTTCCTTACAAAAACTTTTCTCTCTCACTATTTGTCCTCAGATATCACTCTACCACCCCTTCTTTTCTGTTCTGTGAAAGGCTTGTTCAAAAGGTGACAAAGAATGTAGCTAGGGTGGTCAGGCTGCAGACACATGCATAATATTCGCAAGAGATGAAGTTCACATCGCGTGGACAGCACACTCAAGGCCTATAACCAGGACATTTTGTGCTGTGTAGCTGGTTAGTACTAAATAGAGATTACAAGTGTCAGACTAACCAGCTGTGTAGATTTGCTTTCAACAAACAGATTTTTTCATGGAGTAGTGGCTAGGGGGTCTTACTGCATGCTATAATCTGTTTCACATTCTAGCATGTTAATAAAAATAAATTATATTCAAGGAGCTACATCTCTTCTATATTAATCTTAACAAGCCAACGATTTGCCAGATTTCTCCAACTCTAATCTCTGCATGAACTGACACTTTTGCAATCTGAAACAACTAATACATTGCCAAGGAATAGAAAGATAGTCAAATTAAGTATCACTCAAATAGTCTAAACTGATTCTAATTACCAGCATCTCTGTTGTTTAAATACATAAACTGCAGAAGGTCAGCCCCAGCCAAACATGACGCCTGTTTTCCTACCTAAAGAGGAAGAGATCCACAGTGGTACCTTTTGGTTATATTGTTCTCCGGGGACTGCTTGGAACACTCCTGGTGAAGGCCAGAGGACAGGTGTTCTTGTGGAAAACACAGCAGCATATTCCAAAAATAGTTGTAATAATGGTGAAACTTCTGAGGCGCTCACCATCTCCAAATAAAAGATTAAGAGCAAAACCACGCCTCTCCCACTATTCTTCAACAGCACTAAGCCTGGCTACAGAATTAACTCCGTCTGAAGGAGATTCAGTGCCTGTTGCTGTTACTTGTTCATTGTCTTCTAATCAAAGATAATTTGACAAATTAAATTATATTAAAAATATCCAATAAAACCTAGTTCTCTGAACTCATGGAGAAATTTAATTCCAATTGAGATCAATGGGATTTATGGGCCTAAGTGCCTTTGGGACTCTAAATCTTAGTATATATTTTACTACCATGTAATAATTAATAGTTCTCAAGGCGGCAGGACTAGTAACGCTCCAGATCCCTTTTGAAGATGAGGGTGCTTTTTAACAGATATCTGTAAGAGACTGAAAATGATATTTGCTTTCTTATAGATCATCAGAAAATTATTAAAAATTAAATCAGTTTAACTTTTAATAAATACATGCGAACAAGTATCATCAAAGTGACAGCCGTTGATTTATTTGTCTGTTTATCAGATACAGTGATTGAGCAAATCTGTTTTGCTAGAAGATTCACAGGTAAAACAGACATCCATTGCCAGCATATACTATCATGAAGATAAGACTGCATTAGCTCTTGTGCTGAGAAAATACAGTGGAAATTCCATAAGACATTAATAATGCATGGTCCTAAGAAAAGAATCAAGTAAAATTGGCATTCTTTTCACATTATTTGAAGTACATATTTCTAGGTATAAAAACTAAAAAAAAAACCAAAAAAAAAACATAAAATCAAATTTGGCACAAGTATAAAGTTTTTCTTTACATAGACTTTGCATATAATTTTCTAGCTTTTATTATATGGTATAATTGCATGAGCATATGTGTAAGATAGTAGCATATCTCAGTAATTAATGTAATGTAAACCAAGAATAATAGAAGAGCTTGGAGTTGCTAGCTCAGTAGCTTGCTTTTTGCAAACTTTACAATGTTCTTGTATTGTCTTGATTAAAAGAATAAAAAAATTATTTAATTGAGCAAGTCCTTCATTTTTCTAGACAGATTTTACCTTATTATTTGCACTGAACTCTAAGTACTCAAAAGCTCGGGGCTAGGTTTTCCAGTACTCAGTATCAGGAGTTCACTTTCTGACAAATACGGCAACTTTAAGTGACAGTTCAGCTCTTTTGAAAATCAGGCCTTAACCTACTTAAACTTCTGAGTATTTCTTTTGTTGATTTTTCCACAAAGTCATTTCAGTTTGAGTACCAGCCCCCCACATTATTTTGACAGCAGTGAGTTGGCAAATTTCTCTTTCATACACACAAACACTGCATTGCCTTTAGAGAGGGTTCTGGTCAGTTATCAGTCAGAAGTTACATACATCTGTCACTAGCAGAACATCTAAACATAAAGAAATCAAACAAAAAGAGCAGACTGCGTAGGAAAATCTTAAGAATGTAACTGGAGCTTCTGCCCAGCCAGGCTGGCAGAAGAGATCTAGGTCAGGCATGTTCGTAAATACCAGCTTTTAAAAGAAATTTATTTTCCCTACAGTAAAATTAATTTGAAGAAAAAGTCTATCTCAAAATAAAAAATCAACTTGGGTTTCTATTTTGCAAAAGCTTTGGAGAGAAGGAATTTATTGTATTGAGCAAAAAGCAAAAGCAACTACCACATCATACAGTCAACTTCTGATAAAGCAGCTTGCTTACAAAATAGCCCATAAACGCAGTATCTAAGTAGGTATATAATATTCACAAGTTTGTAAATAATGGATAGGGCAGACTAACTTAAAGCAAATTTGGTGAAAGAAAACCAGTAAGCCTTGGACTTCACTTAAATATATCCACCTAAGAGGAGTAATTCATTCCAGTTTGCTCCACTAGTAAGGTGATGAGAAGAAATGGTAGACACCAACATGACAGGAGTTCTTTTATAGTGTCCGTTTCTGAAGAAACCAAACTGAAATTCTGTCTTCAGTTAAAAAATGAAAAAGCAAGTTCAGACATCAAAGTGTTCAGCTTTTTCTAGAAAAAGGACAGAAGAAAGCAATCATTTTTATGCTAACAAAGGTAGAAATAATGCCTTTTTTCTCTCATCTTTACATAAAGATACAGCTGTTGTTGGTCCTATTGTGGATTTAACCTGCATTTTGAGAGCTGAACCAGTTCCATACTTACAAATAACCACTGCTCTTATCCCAAAAATCTGCACCACAGTTTTGTCTCTGCATAGCTCTTGGCGTGAGCCGTTCGTGGAAAGAAAGAGCATTACCTTCCTTCTTCCCGCAGTAGCCCTTGACTAACCTGCTTGACAAAGCTATTCAGTATTTCTAAGTTACCTACTTTTTCTTCCTCCTATACTGCAAGAGCCATGGTTACAATAGGGAGCATTATTTTTACACAGCTTGCCTGATTTTCTCTTTTATTAGTTTGCAAAGAATAAAACAGAGCTGTGGTGAGGAAAATCTGTTCTTTTTCAAATACCTGCCTTCTTGAACTTCATGTGCGTGTGGCTTTGCAGTATTCTTAGTGCTCTGTGTTGAGTTGGGCAATGTTGGGGGAAGTGTAATCATAAATTTTCTTGAGATCATATAAATGCCTTTCTACATGACTGTTGTTCCTTAGCAATTGTCTTTGCTAATCAATATTTTGCAGTCTTTGGATGCAAGGCTCACATGAAGTTCTAGTTGTCATATTGTAGGCTTAAGATGCTTTCATTGGTAATCAGCAAGACCCAGCAGTATGTCTTAAAGGAAAACAGAGACAGGTCAGGAGTTCTTAGTATGTTCTGATGTGACCTGAGTTCAACGTGTGGAGAGGGTAGCTGATTTACATTGACTTCCCACACACTGAATATCACAACAATTCACAGTTAAACCAAGCACCATTGCTTAAAAAGCTGTCATCTAAATTGTGATCAAGCTATGTGAATAAAGTTAAATGTCTGCAGATTGCCAAACTCTAGCTATGTAGACTGCGATTTCCAAGTAATTTCCTGTTTTACGATAGTTTCTAAAATGCCATGTTTGATGGACGCGTACAGTGATCTTGCACAGATCTGAAGAATACAGACCACTTTTTAATAGTTCTAATGTGAATACAGTCCAATATCCTGTCTCCATCCTGTCTTGATCTGTGCCAGAAGCTACATTAAAAGCAGGACTCCATGACATGTCTCCTGAGGAGATGCCTATTTTAACAGAAGATGAGAAAACAAGAGAGGCAGCCACGGTACTGTATTTTCCAAAGTTCTGCAGTAGTAAAGGCTTTTAGAGATTTGCAGGAATTACAAGCCTTTTTGTCAGCCAGATGAAGTATGTACCCAGTGGAGGATTAGGCCTGTTGACAGCTGCTCACAGGATGGAAAAATAAAATTATACTAGGTGGATCTATGCTTAGGCAATGAGGAAGACATTTCTCTCACCTTCTTCTCTGAACTACTTCTGTTCCCAGCTTTGGTAATTTGGAATAGCTCCAAATTCCAAACCTCATTGGAACAGCACTACATTATACCATCTACCTATTACTTAAGAACTCCAGCATTAGGTATTGATAAATCCAGGGTAAATAGCTAGCTTGTCTATGTGTCTTCTCTCCATGGGTGGATGACTAACATAAAATACGCAAGCTATTTAAGATGGAAACAGCTATTTGTAAATTGTTTGTTGAAAATATAAGCATAAGTTTTGAAACTTAGCGTCTGACACTTGATGCTCCATATTCTGCAAATCGGTTAGGCACATATCTCATATACGTATTCCATGAATCCTGTTTAAGTAGCATCTCTGACCATTTCTTACCATTACCATAAAATGCTCCAAACTGCTTGTCAGTTTCTAAAGTATTTAAAATATTCAGTAAACAACTAGCAAATTGTTACTAATGCTATATGTCAAATAAAATTGCACTATGAAACAGGAAAAAATGTTATGCTTTAGCTACCAAATGTTTCAAACGTAGGTATGAACTTTCTTTTACCTTTTTCATTTTAGCAGAAAGAACTGTCCATCTCATACAAAAAATTTAGAGCTCTTTATTTCATTATAGTACAGCAGCTTTTATCAGTAATTGGACTAGGTTCTGTAAATGACAGGGCCAATAATAGGGCAAATTAAGTTCTCATATTACTAGACAGGTTAGGCACCTCCCAGTTACATCTTTGGGTTAATCTTTCCTATATTGTACCAAGGGATAGGACTAAGACATAGCTCGTGTAATTTCAATTTGTAATTTTCTTTGAATGGATATTTAAATATGTTTTTCTCCTGCTAAGAACATTTGCATTAGGAGTTCCTTCCAATTACTCATAAAAACTTGATATACCTTTTTACAAAAAAAATTAGAAGCTGCTGAATTTTCAGTGGAGTTACAGGGCCAAATCTGTCTCTGATGTAAACCTGGATAAATGGATTTACTGCAACAACAGTGGACCACAGTGATGTTTTACTTAGCCCTAGATATACTTTGCTTCTCAATTGTATTCAGCTTTTTATGGAACACTGCTAATAAAGGTACCACTTTTTTAATGTTGTAAAGGTATTTGAAGGTCTTCCAGAAAGAAGGTGCAATTTTAATTCCTATTAATATTCCATTGCTACTAGTGACTATATTTAGAAATGTATAATCATATGAACACACCTACTGTGTGTGTATAGAGACAGGAAATATCACAAGACTAAGTAAAACCTTGCAAAGTACACAAATTAGCATAATTATACAAAGTTGCAGTATAGAGCAATTTAAGTCATGGCCAATAGTCAGGGCTAATGCTAATAAACAAGAGTTGGTTAAAAAAAAACAGCAAGTAATGAATATGAATATGCAACTATTACTCAAATGGAAGTAATAAAAGATCCATTTTGAAGGATGCTTTGATATAAACATTCTGGGATTTCGCTTAAACGAGATCTTACCTTCTCCTTTCCTTTAATTATATTTGGGATAGAGTGAGACAGCCTTCATATAATAATCTGCTGCCAGCTTTACACATAGTTGTAGTCACACCTACCCAGCTCAGCCATCAGTACCACTGAAGACAGTGGCACCAGTCTCAACACAGACTATATAAACTCATTGCACATTGAGCATTTACTTATTACATCAAAACAGATTTTTCCATAGCAATTTCAGTTAAAAACTCATGTACTACTTGGAGGGAAAACCAAAAACCAATCATGTAGTTCATCAGTATATTGACTTGTGTTTAGGGTGCTGCACAGGGATACACATCAGCTGCTCTTGCTATGGACTTTCTAGTGACATTAGTAGCTTAAACAATTCCCCTGCATCTTATTCTCCATAAGTAGAGAGAGATGTGTCTGATTTCATTCTTTTTCTGAGTTACCTCTGTTTCAGAGCAGGAAAAAAAGATGTGTCAAAACCATAGATTTCAGCCAATGTTAGTCTGTCAGGTATATATAAAAGATTATTCATAATCAAAGTATTTATAGACAGTCTGATATTTAAGTGTATTAGAAAGACTTCTCAGTTCTAAAGTGATTAAAAGAAGGACAAAACAGCACCCATAAAATTCTAATTAAAGAATAACTGACTTTAAGAGGGATTTTCAAAAGAGCTGGAAGAAACATGACACTCTTAATAAAGAGATTTTTTTTTCCCCCAAACAATACTAGCATGAAAATGGAACTAGCTTGCCCCCCACTTCCAAATAATTCTCATTTTGCAACCTACTGGCTATTGCCATCTTGCCTTATTTACACTGCATACTGAGTATTAGAAAACCGTACAAAAAAGGTCATATTCCAATTTCAGCCAACAGTAATGGAAAGTGTAACCTAAATTGCCTTCCAAATCCTTCTTGTGTCTGAAGGTAAATTGAATGAAACTTCCCAAGAATCTCTCTCTTGAATGCTATTGTTCAGAGTATGAAGTAGATCTGAGGCAGGAGCAGGGATGGGGTATATCACATTTGCATAAGGAAGATAACTCCTTTGTAAACATTGATACAGAATGGCAAGTCTAGCAATGACTTTTTCCCCCCTAAACTCTCTCGTCTCTGACTTACACATCCTTGTAATATATACTGCTGTTTTGACTTGAGCTATGCACCCAAATAGACTATTTGTGGAGTATTTGTGATGCACAGATCTATTATGCGGAGCTATCAGAGGTCAAACACAGAGCAATTCTATACCTCTGATGTCAGCCTGAACAGAAGCATTGTTCTTGGCAGTGACAGGAAAAAGGCACCACATCCAAATCACTGAAAGCCTTCTCACGGCAGAAGAAAAAGCTGTCAGTTTAACAGCTGAACACAGAAGGCTCAACCAGTATATATCCTTCTCATTCATGTAACATGAAACCCTGGAAAAAAAAGAGAAAGAAAAGAAAGAAAGAAAAAAACTGGGACTGTGTCAGATTTTTTAAGTTGGAAAAGCTCTTGTCAATGCTGAACAAAGAAAACCAGGCATTTGTGTTGCCAAGACAGAGCTACCGAATTACAAAATAAAAGAGAAAGAGGGAGCCTCGGTATAAATACATAACACATGTCTGTATATATGTGTACCAACAGAGAAAATATTCTAAATTTACTATAGTTTCATATCTACACTGCATAGCAGGATGTGAACTATGTAAATATATATTAACATGCACACTCATACGTAGGTATATGCTGATCTATAGTAAATCTATAAAATTTGTCCTCTAGGTAGATTTCCCTCTTCTGTGTTTCATTACAATTACTCAAAACAAAAACAGTTCTGTCTAATTACCAGACTCATACCTTATTCATGCTCAGGGTATT
>Ga0181612_144480_pt1 | contig 12704 bp, 5 predicted proteins | sample HoacroProtozoa21_FD_119630 | JGI IMG/M metagenome (GOLD analysis project Ga0181612, IMG submission 119630) | Hoatzin crop microbial communities from Cojedes, Venezuel. Combined Assembly of Gp0051906, Gp0051904, Gp0051908 | reverse complement strand
TTTTCCTCCACTTGCTTGATGATGACCTCTAGAATGAGCTGCTCCATCATCTTTCCTGGCATTTAGCACAGTCAAGAATGTTAGGCAAGGCAGGATGCAGGAAGCAGTCAATATTACTTTACTTTTGTTACCCACTTTGCACAATACTATGTTTGCTGGATGTGTCTAAAGAATTTGAAACTTGACTGGAATCCGAACTGGATGCTCTGTGTATAACTATACCCGTTCAACTCAAAATGGTGAGATCATCTTCAGATAAGCAGTGCTTTGGGATTTGCTGTTCTTCAAATAATTACAACAAAGTAGAACACATTTTTCTTAAGGAAAAATGTTCGAGTAAGCTCTTTACTGAACTTTTATCCCTTTTGTGTCTGCTGCCTTTCTGAAAGCATTAAATGCAAAGCCAGGGCATTAGCCGAATGAGACAATGGTACATCACCAGTACAGTCAAACAAGGCTGTGTTTACCATCCCAGTTTCTTAGTCCAGGCACTTACCTTGCATATATCTCCCCCACCCCTCATCCATAAATTTGAGAGACCGGTCTTCACCAGCCCCTTTTCCTCCCATGACTTGTTTTACACACAAAAGGCATCTATGTGCTTCCCTCTAAGAGAAATGTATTCTTGGTAGGTTTGGATCAGGGGAAGCAGAACCCTGGGCTCTCCGTGGAGTACGGGAGATGTCAGTAGACATATAAGATAGTAAGCTGGAGAGAAAGTGTTGAGTCTCTAACGCTCAAGTCTAGGTGTTTGGATTCAGGGATCAACACCCAAACAAAAGACTGCCTGAGTCTGGGGGTCTGTCCTAAAACTGTTTGTCTCAGTGAATTGTTACGTCAAATGCTTAATTAAAATTTCAACATCATCTTCAATGTCATTTCAATTTCTTGTGTTAAAAAGGAGAGGAATGATCACTGATTTAGTATACTCCTGTGAGGTATGCTTGACCTTGGTTCCAGAAGTGAGAGGTCTTTGCATTATATGCATATATTTTTTTCTTAGTGGAAAATGTGGCAATCATCATAATTAGCTATAGACATAAACCATGGAAACAAGACAGATCAAAACATGTATAAATAGAATTCTATGTTGAATAGCTACATGATATATTTTTGAATAGCGTTTAATTTCTGTCAACTTGTGGGCCAAATTAAGTTTGCATGTCCACAAAGGAAGAGAGACACCATCCCTTTACACTCCTCCATCTTTCTAATCTGACTTTAAATCAAAATGTTTGAAGTAGAACTCCCTAGTTGCTCACAAAGTAAAGGCAAGATGATAACTATGGTGCTATGATATTGACATTTGCAATTTCATTGATAGCAGGAAAATGAAAACAGCATAATGTTAAAATACACTATTCTTAGGAAAATGCTGAGGCTACTGTCAAACAACACCTTTAGAGTTGGTCGTGGTGGTAAAAAACCTGTTACATTTTCCAGAAGGATGTAAATTTGAAGAACTAGTAATACAGTTACACTTGCCTAGATTATATATTACAATCACTATCCAGGAGAGATCTAAGGCATATTTTAAATTTGTATATTAGGAAACAAGTGTTTATTAAACACATGTTTATTAAAGCCGTGAATAGGTTTTAAAACTGGTTTTCCAAAAGAAACACATCAGTGGGATGTGTCGATGACTTACAGTTTTCTGAATCCTTTATGGAGTCCTAGGGCATTTTTGTCATCCTGTTCATTGTCATGTTCTCTTTACATGTACTTTCTTCATTTCCTTGGCCCTTCAGGGAAGAGTGGGAAATTCTTTTCTTCCCCACTGAGTCCAGAGAGATGCCTGATTCTTATCTCATTGCAATTTAGATGGTAGACTTGCTGACAGGTGTCTCAGAAATTCCTTGTGTGAATCACGCTATTGTTGGCATACAGTTGCTTTAGAGGACAGCTGAGCTGTTGCCACTGCATCAAAATGTTACCCAGCATTCAGTCTGAATCAGTGATGATTCTCCCTGAAGTTTTTGATGCTGCAAGGCCCCTTCATACTTGTCCCTGTCCTAGACATTGCTTTGAATAGAGAAGAGAGCCCAGGGCTATATCATACTTTTGCTATGTCCCTCTGCCCTGTTAAAGAGATTAAAGAGATGTGTCAGATCAACTTTGAGCTTTTGGAAAGCTGAGGCTCAACACAGAAGGTTGAAGAAAGACCTCGTTCATGGATGTGTACAGCCCACCTATCACTCTACTGCCAAGAGTGCTGCAGCTGAAACTGAGTGGACATTTCTCGAGCGAAAATGCATTGCATTGTTTGGTTGTTTTTTATAAACTACTCATAATGAAAGTACCCGTTCGACCACCTATTTTAGAATCTCCAGCTTAAGTAGCTTGTCTTTTCCTGCAGTGCTGGGATAGGTAAAGAGGCAGAGGAAAAGACTGGGGATTGTGCATCCCAAAGCAATCACTATCTTATAAATGGCAGGAAGGCACATTTCAAGAGATTCTGATGAATATGTGCATATGTGTAACTTTGTGTTTGTGTGGCAGGAAGGTGAAGGGGTTGAATGGATAAGGGACTCTTTTGAAGCCCCTCAGTAGACAGATACCTTTCCCAAGTGTAGTCACTGCAGGGAAACAGAATCAGAATAAGACTCTAAATTGGATTCTCTAAAGTGCACACCAGAGATTTATTTTCTTCTGCTTCAACCAGGAAAGCCAAATTTCCAATTTCAGTGCCTAAAATTAGGCTATCTAAATCCCAACTTCAGACACTAAACTCTCAATTTTTAGAAGCACAATATTTTGCAAGACATTAGACTTGAAATATTAGCTACACTCGGCATATTCACAAATGAGACTAACTCAATTGTACAAATCCCTGGGTGTTAGTGGAGCCAGGAATAAATAGATTTTCCCATTAAAAAGCCTCTTTTTCTTTTCTTTTTTGCACATACCTTTAATGGGTGACTTTGTTCATGTATACACACAAAAAGTCACTCACAGACTGAATACTTGTGTAGAATTTCGTAGCTAAAAATACTTCTTCCACAGAGTTATGAATATTTGAAAAAGTATCTCTATCACAGAGGTGAACTTTTATTCTATGCATTGCCCTGATGAACGGCAATCACTGCAGTGCGGTGGAAATAGCATTTTTCCCCTGCAGTGCTACCGAACAGAAATAATTCAACATATTATAAAGTGACGGAGCTACTGCAGACACTTGGAGATGTTTTCCAGGAATCACTTCTGTTTTACAGCAGTTGTGATGTCATTTCCAGAAGCAATTTTCCCTGTGAGCACAGGGACTGCAAGTACAGACACTGAACAATTAAGATCAGCAGCTGATGAATAGATGCATACATACATGTTCCCCTACACCACTGTGAATCGAGGTATCCAAAGAAGACCCCAAACTGATCCACTACTAAAATAGCACTTCCAGCACTGAACATTACCTTCTCATCTGTTTTCATAGAAGCGAAGTTGTTACAGAACCAAAAGGCTCATTAAGTCAAGCAGTCCATCTTCCTGCCAGTACAGGAGTAGTCTCCAGAGTATTCTCTGTGGTACATATTCTGGTGTTTGAAGAAAAGAAATCTGAGTTAAACCACAAGTTCTTAGCTTTTTAAAAAAATAGTTACTTTTTACTTCTTTATATGAGATCATTCTACCGGATGCCTGCCACTCTTTTCTGTTATCAGGATTCTTCTCAGGTTTGTGTTTCAGTGCAGGACAAATTACATTCAGCTGGCATTGACATATTTTAGCTCCACTTTTTTTACTGTCCTTGTTATTTTCCTTCTGTTTCAGAGGAGTCTTTGCTGAATTATGACATATGACTGGATTCCTCTGTCTTTTGTTGTGATTATATTCATAATTTCATAACTTTGTATCAAAACAGTAGTTGTACAATATTTATAATTTTCTGTTCTACTGACAATTCTGCACAGTTCAGGTCTCCTTTGGAAACAGTTGAACAAATGCCTTGCAGGAAACACAGTAGAGCAGTTCACCTCAACCAACCTAAGTGCAGCAGCTTCAATTAGTACTGAAACTAAGGCAAAATGGAATTAGAACAGTTTCAGAAGTGGAATTTGGCAGGTTGGCTAAACTGGTAATTGAGCTTAAAGGTGAACTGTGAGAGGAAAAAAAAACACTCCATAACAAAAAAAAGTGGTACTCTTTAGTGCTTATTTTTTATGCTAAAAAACCCCACCAAACCCTCGAACTTTCATCATGCCTCCATTTCCTCCTCTCTCAGGTAACAGAATTACTTCTCACTACTTCCTTGGGGATAGCAGAAGAAATCCTTGGAGGATTTATACAGTGCTAGCTGATGAAGCTTCACGAAGCTGTAATGTGAACATTGAAATTCTGGTCAGTGGAAATATTAAACCTGCTTTCTGCAAATGAATTGCTACACATTGGCAGTCAGTCCCACTGTGCTACTGTCTGTGACCCATGCTGATCTTGCTCAGATGAGCAACAGTGACGTAATTCAGGTGGCTTAACAAATTACTGTCCCCGTGCAAAAGCCACCACCCTGAGCTGAAGGCTTTGAGTGTTCTTGCTCTATTTCAATGCCAGGTGTAATAGGTTATTATAAACTACCTTTGCCCTTTGAAATGATTTCCCTAGATGTGATTCAGCTGTAATGATAATGTCTGACATGTTATTGAGTTACAGTCCAGGCACAGTATAATTATGGTGTGACTATTCACTCTGCTGTGCAAGTGGGTACAATATAAAAACTCTGAGAATACTTTGCAGGATTATCTTCCTTTAGCATTGACTCTGCTTAAAATCATCTGAATAATCCACATTCACAGCCATGGATACTCACAGAGAGAATATTTTAAGTTGTTGTGCCTGAGAGTACTTGTGGGCATTTTATACACTTTTTTGTGACAAGGAAGATTTATTCATTTCCGTGTATGTAGTTTGAATGTCATGTCAAAAAATGAAGTATCAAATCAACTCCTTGCACTAAAATCTTAGCTATAGGACATTTAATAGGGTCCATACTTAAGAAGTAGTCTTATTGACCCAGGAGACGACAAGATACAGTTTTCTAAGGTTCCCTAATCCTCCGTGTCTAGTACCTCTGCTTAAACTGCTGCTTTTCTCCCCTTGTGTTTATGAGAACAGAAGTGCCATTGACTATGTAAGCTATCATCTTCATGGTTGTAAGAGTGACATTTATTTAAATAGAGGGAAGAAATTGTATCAAGAGGGCAATCCTAGCTTGATTAAAGTAGCTTACATTTCAAATGTGACATGTCAAAACTTGGTACAGTCCAAACAATAAACACAGTCAAACAAGTTACTGTCATTTTTGAAACAGTCCACCAAAAAAAGCACAGTAAAAAAGCAGAGTTCACGAATGTTGCCTGCTGAATTGTCTGCTCCTTGGTTGTGGATGCAGGTACTTCCTAAGAACCCCAATACCTGTAAGACTCGTGGTAGCCTGTGATCAATAGTTTTCAATGCTGCCTTTGGCACAGACTATTGATTCAGTAGGACAATCAAAAGTTATGGCATATGCATAAAGAAAGGTCAGTTTTATGCTAATTTTGCTACCGCTCACTGTCATTCTGGAAACTGTTCAGGGTGGAGGCCTTCAGGTGCTAATAGAAGAGAGAAGAGGCAATTTCAGTGTCTGGTGGGTCACCTGCTTTATGGTGATCTTTACTTGAACTCATAGATTTTCACATTCAAAATAAATAGCTTTTTTGATAGAAGGCTGCACAGCCATGCAGAAATGTCAGCAGTTTTGCTGTGGCTTTTGCTATCCATTCAGTTCCACACATTATGAGGAAACAAACCTGTTGAATTACTTATGAAAAAAAATATTTGCAGAAATAGAGCTCTAATGACACTATCCTGTTGCTGGTGCCAGGGCCCTGGGGGCACTGATGGATGGGCCTGACTGTCCGTACCCACCCCCGGGGCTCCCCCACCCTGCCCATGACCCAGGACCTCATGTCACCCCTGGGCCCGTCAGCCCCTGCCCCAGGGACGCCAGCACATGGCTGGGCTTCAGGTCCCCACAGCCCTGCCCTGCCCAACCATGGGCCCTGCCGAGCTGCGCCCACCCACAGGACCATATCCCAGCCTGGCCTTGGCTTTTCTCCATCTCCAGGGAGGTGCCTGATGCCCAGGGCTGGGGCTGCCCTGGTGCCCTCCAGCTGCCCTGCTCCTGGCTGGGGCTGTGGAATGGGACAGACTGCCAGGCCCTGCCCCGATGGGCAATCCCCATGCAGAACCTCCATAGCCAGGGAGACCGTGGTCCGTGCTGCGCCTTGACAGTTGGATGCTTCCACTGTCACACCTACCCAGTACTAAGAAATAAGCTTACAGGATACATTGTTCTAACAAATAACGCACTCTGGGGACAGTTTGCTGCTTCTGAGGGCAAATGTTGTAGCCCTGCTGAGGTCTAAATGATTCAGCTGCCTCATCTCCTGAAATGAGGCAGTTATACCTAATCTGCCTGTTTAGGAATACTGCCCTTGTTTCTGCTACCACCAAACCATGCATTGGTGCCATCTGGGAAAACACTAGCTAGCTCAGACCAAAGCTGCATGAGGAAATCTGCTGCACATCAACAACAGAGTTGAACACTTTTTTTTTGTAGGCGTTAACATCAATGTTGTAGTGTAGTTCTTGCTGGATATTAGAGATGGAAGCTGCTGAAGAAAGCAATTAAAACAAAAATAAAGCCCACTAGTAACAAATTGCTAATGCAGTGATGTAATTTTCAGTTTCAGAAGAAATCAACTGGTGAGTTCTCCAGTAATGGTGTTAAAAGAGAATTATGAGCTGCAGCTTATGACTGTCTTCTAAGGGCAATAAAATAAACAAACAACAGGGTCAAAGAGAAATTTGTATCTCTCTCCAGAAAAATTCACCAGTTGATTTGTACAATCCGCTACCGGTCTCCCAGCATGCTCTGTTCAGACTTATGTTTGAATGGGCTAACTAGTTTTTAGCTAAATGCTTTCCTTCCCTTCCAGTCCTCAGCTTCAGCACTTCGAAAGCTTTCCTTTATCTACCATTACTCCTGTCATGATCTGCTTCGAGAACAAAAGACTACAGAAGCAACCAGAGAAAGGGTGATCAATGGAAAGACACGTGTCTGGGCAGAGCTATAGGTAACACTTCTATGTCTGTGCATTAGAGTTCTGCTGCCTCCATTTCTGTGAGAAATTTATGCTACATGCTGAAAGGAAAACCGCAGAGAAGTACTGGATAGGGAAATCCAGCTTTCCAGAGATTTTCTGAAGCCAGTATTTCTGTTAAAAATATGTCCTCCTTTTCCTTTTGCTTAAAAGAGCCCCTCCCCAAAAGCTACTTGTAACTGCAGCTCCATCTTCCGTGTGGTAAGCCGGGAAAGTCCATTGGGCAGGCTCTTGATAATTTGGTGGTTGAAATGCAATCAGTATTTGGCACTCAGAGAGAGAGTCTGTCATCTGATATGTCAGTTTTCATTTGTAAGCAAGCGTTTTGATGCTTAACTTGTTGATAATCTTCCTTGACATTTTGGCTCAACAGGCAAAGATTAAAGACAGACTTCTGTCCAGACGGGCAGAATATTTGTGTTAAAAATTTTTAGAGAGGTTTAAAACTCTGTTGTGAGTCTTCATGGTTCAGTTTAGCAGGTTATGGACATTGCTGATCTCCAGACTGTTCTCAAGGAACCAGCATAAGGTGATTCTTTCTGTCTTTCAAAGAAGAGAAAAGATGCAAACTTTATTTTCACTATAACATATGAAATTACAAACAGAATCATAAGGCTATACGGCATCAATATGCAATATCTGTTTTGATTCTTGGCAATTTGTCAATGTTTGAAAGATGAAGTATGGAAGAAACATTAGGCATCACATGGATGTATTTGAAAATAACTACATTCTTTGTGGGAGTGTTCTTGCTCTTTTAATGCAAAACTACAGCATTCAAAGGTGAGATCTAAGAGCCTACCAAAGTCAAGCACTTGACAAGTGAGACACTCTGCCAATATGCCAGAACCTATAAATATAGCTAATAAGATTATCATGCATACAGATTTTATGGAGGTTTGTAGATATTTTCATGTTTTCACATAAGGTTCTGATCATACACAATTATGTTGATTAGTAGGATATGCTAACTGTTCACCAAAACATTATTAAAACTAAACACAGGAGTGTTGTAGACATTCAGACACTTTCTGCTTGGCTTTTAAATTTAATCTCTTTTCACTTTTTAATTTAATAGGAAGGAGGAAAATGGAAGCTGTTGTGAACAGGAACGTGCTTAGTGTGAGGAGATATTTATATGTATATAAATGAATGAGGTAGGTTACAACTGGAAATGTGATGAGCCACCTATGGGTGGGGACTCTTATCCTGAGCTTGCTTGACCTGTTAAGCAGGCTGGACTACCACCCTTTACAGTGCGTGAGGTTTGAAAATTTATTTTCCAAAGCAAACTGCTTCTGATACAGCTGATATTTTATGTCACAATTTCATAGCATTCTGCCAGGAAAAATTCAACTGCTAAAGTGATAATAAGTCTTTGGGTACTATCTTCTACTTCCTTGCAACTGAAAAAAAAAAAATGTAGTTCATTCATCTGGATCAAAAAAACCCCTATTTTCTGTGTAGGACTCAGGAAGAAGTCTACCTGAGCTGGAAAGTAAGAAAGGTAAATGGGTTTCCTTCCCCCAAGACTGTTTTCAATAAGTTAAGAAAAAGACCACAACCATTACCTTACCTACCATTTGACTACAGGGAGGCACAGATTTTGAAAAGCCTGGAGATTTAACTCTTTCCCTGAGCTGAAGCACAATCTGTTCACATAATTTTAAGCAGTGCAGTGATCCACAATAACATTTTCCTACTGTGGTTGTATTTTAGGATTATGATTAGCATTTTGTTATACACACATCCAGTGTAAGAATGGATGACTATTACAACTTTAAAATTTCCACAGCTATCTAAAACTTTGTCTTTGTGAGGCTTCTAGTGTAAATTGTAAAAGCTACTATAACCATGGAGCTATGATCTTCTATATTAGCCAAGGGCTACTGCTTGGATAAAACTTAGAGTGAGGGAAAAACACACTTCCAGTAAATTTCTTTAATATTCCTGTCACAGAGGGACAAACTATTTATTAAGAAATGAAATAACAAATATATAACAGAGCTCTGAATTCTACAAAGATGCATGTTTCCACTTTTTAATACTTTTGATTGTTTCTTAATATCTGGAAAAGTATTCCTATAAATAATGTTAATTGTTTATGTGTAAATCACTCTAGCTTAGAATCTAGTCATACTGGTAGTTATTTAAGTGTGGCTTTCAACCTTTGATTCTCTCCTGAGTTGATGTTTATGTTACATGTTAGACAATGGCATTGCAGATTTCAGAATGAAATTGATAAAGATAGTAAAGTTTTGATCTGTATTTCTTTTCACTCTGAAACACTCTGCAACATTAAGGAAACCAATCCTAGCCCTCAGGAGGTGGACTGCAAAAATAAAATTTCTAGTAGTAACTTTATTTTTTTTGTGTTGAAGAGATGAGTGATTGTATAGGTAGCTGCTCACGGGGAAATTCGGGGTCTAATGCTCATCAGTTAGATGACCGATGGGATGGAGTGCACCATTGTCAAGTTCACACATGACACTACATTAGTGCGAGTAGTCTACACTGCAACACAGGGCTATCATTCTGAGGCACTCTGAGAAGCTGGAGGAATGGGCTGACAGAAGCCTCATGAAGGTCAGTAAAGACATACATTAATTGTTGCTTGATATGTAACTACTTGTGGCCTAATTCTAGTGCGAGATGCATTTCTCCATTTCATTTCACTGGAAATTCAATGGATATGTGTACATATCCCACCTGTCTCAGACTTTTGTAAGGGCAAATTTAGAGCTGTGTAAGAGCTTGACCTCTTTCATTTCTAAAACATTAATTTTTTTAAAGATCTATAGATGTGAACTTTTTCCTTTTTTTCCCCCCCCCCCAGTTATTTATCCCATGGATTTCATTAGCAACTTTTAGGCAACCATAGTGACTCCTGTGCCTAAAATGATAACTCCAAAGATTTCTTTATAATTAGAAGTATATAAATCAATTTTCAGCTAGGGTGAGTCATCATTTCTGCATTCACATGAACTGACTTGAGGTGAATTTTACCCTGTACATATTTCAAGGTTAAGGAATTGGATTTTTTTATGTTCATAAATTTAAGGTCATATACCGATACATCTATGGTAATCCTATTATTTGAACCTGCTTCAAACCTTTCTGTGGTAAATCTCTAAAGATCTTAAAATCTGAGAGTGCCTACTTTCTTAATTTGCAATGCAATTCACAGGAACAGCTGTCCTCGGAGACTTATACTATTTTGACTCTTGGCAACAGCTGCCCTGTTAGTCTAATTAATTTTTCTAAAAGATAACCATAAGCAATACGCAGCTTGATTTGTAAAGAATAGATCTTAGCAGGCTCACTTTATTCGCTTTGTATTTCATGGAATTTTTGACTTTGTGAGTGAAGGGAAATGGCAGCTGCGCTATAGTTTGATTTTAGTAAAGCTTTCAAATCTCTTGCAAAATCTCACCCTCAGATTAATTTTTAGAGGCTTGAGTATGAATACTGATACATGGACTGAAAAGGGGCTGAAGAACCTTGAGTGGAGATTTTTGATAAGCAGCAAGTAATAGAGCACAAAGGTCGATTCTAAGAGGCTACCCAGAAGACCTCCTGGGTCTGCATAACTTCAATAGTTCAGAGGTGGAAATCAGCTGCAGACAGTGCAATGCCCATGTAACATTTAACCAAGACAGGCTGTGAAAGGTAAGGAGTTATGTTATTTTGGCAGTCTGTGGACAGAAAAGTGTAAGATGATAACACAAATGAACAGTAAATACATAAATCAGGCTAAATTAATTTCAAGATGCGTGTTCCTTTTTCAGCTCAGGAAGGTAAGAATAGTCTGTGTATAGATAGTCTAATGCTATTCATGTAGAACATTGCCTAGAGGTCTGGACGTTGCATTGACAAAAACACATTCACAAGCTGAAGGATATGCAAAGAGAGACAACAACAATTAGGACAAGGTGACAGGAACTGATTTATAATGAAACATTAATGGAGTTATATAGTGTAGTTTTCATCAATGTAAGTCATAGAAGAAGATTAATAAACTACAAATATTTGAACGGGAACCATAATCCTGAAATAGGAACTTTTTAAAAATATAGAGTTTTATAGCTAATTTATTTTCTAAAGTTTGTAAGTTTGTGACTTATTCTTTCTCTAGTCCAAGGAGGAACACAGGACTGAGAATTATGATTTATGGGGGATTTCTAGTTCTCTTCATTTTTTGCAAACAAACTCTTTTAAATTTATATTTATGAACATAGGACTAAGAGGATGTAAAAAAAAATAATAATATGAGGTGAATTAGAGGGAAGTACAAATTGAATTATATGGATTCAAAAATGTAATCTTTGTTAGTTACAGTTGTGAGCACAAACAAATTGCTTAGAAATGTAGAAGGTGAAATCTTGTTTTTCATTTACATAAGCAAACACTTCAGAAGATTGCCTTCACCAGATGTGTGAAATTTAGTCTTCCCCAAGATTAAATAAAATGCAAATATAGCCAGCTTTCATCACATTCTGTAAACATTAAAATTAAGATAGCAGGAGCAGAAAAAATAGAATATTTATATTCTGAGTCCCTTCACTTTCAACCTGAGCCTAGAATGAGTGATATCATGCCATCATGTTTCCCGCTTAAAAGACTTTTAAATACAAAGAAGTAAGGTAACTCTCAAGTTTAACAGAAATACATTCTCTCTTGAGGATTCAATCACCAGTTGATTTAATGTTGCCTGTTTAATCATATTATAAAGTACTTCAACAAGATGCTTGTGTAATTGCCTTCTTAGCAGAAGAGGATAAAAAGCATACCTTGCAATTTTGGTTGCATTAAACAGGATATTACAGTCCTATGAACACCAAAAGGTTTGTCAGCATTTCCATTATCAACCCCTATTTTCAAGAATTAAAAACACATCCATAAAAGTATTCCACTGGCTGAAAATTCTTATATAAAATCTCAGCTTAGAAACAAGCTTCCTCTCCTCCTCTTCCTCCCCAGGTATTTCTTTTAATTTAGAATGCAATTTTTTTTATTTGTGGGAAAAATCCAGATTTTCCTGTTCATCCCTATCTGCTCTTTATTGCATAGCAGCTCAGAGACACAAAATTTTGTCTTTATAGATATCGCTATGTGTATGTGTGAAGCCTGATACTATTCATTTTTCTTATAAAGAAGCTGATAAATTCAAGGGCATTTAGGAAAAGGTGAGATGATTATGAGTGGAGATCAATTGATTTAGAGTGTTGTTCAATAAGTCTAGCTTCCTTAACCGGTAAAGACAAAGCAAGTTATTCTTACTTGAAAAAGGAAAACTATGGGGGGCCAAAATCTCATCTAATTCCACATTTATTGGCTTATTGGTCCCAAATTCTCTTTTGCCTGGTAGAATAGTGTAAAGAATGCCTGCTTTTGCTTGCTTCAGGTATGTGAAATGGGTAAGATGATGATTACTGGTACTTTTTTTATTAGAACACAATGTTTTGTATTGCTGTATTTATTTATTTAATTTCATTCATAATTTATTTCAATTATGTTCCTTTGGGGAAATAGGAGGAGGAGTGAGGTAGCAGTGAAGTGAGGAGA
>Ga0181612_122752_pt1 | contig 12704 bp, 9 predicted proteins | sample HoacroProtozoa21_FD_119630 | JGI IMG/M metagenome (GOLD analysis project Ga0181612, IMG submission 119630) | Hoatzin crop microbial communities from Cojedes, Venezuel. Combined Assembly of Gp0051906, Gp0051904, Gp0051908 | reverse complement strand
GCTGAAAGTACCAGTGACGTATCGTCATGTTATTCTTTACTTTTAATGAGTAAAATATGCTGTGAGTGACCTGCCCTTTCAGGCTGCAAGGGAACATCCATCCAATTGTCTGCAGATGATAATTGCGGATGGTTATCTGTCCTGTACTCAAAATAGCTGTCTGACCCAAATGAGAACACTTTCCATGTGGTTGAAAATGTCTTATTTTCTCCTTCAGAAGAACATGAATATGGAAAAATTCAATTTTCTTTTTAAGCAAAATGCTCAAGTATTAGTTTTGAAATGCTATAAATATTTACAGTAAGATTGAACTTTTTTTAACCACAAAATAAACATTTCAAAACCTGGGAGTGCAAGGAGAAGACAGGTTTTCAATTTTTCAGTTTTGTGGGGGAAAACCTATCACAAAAATTTTGGTTTTAAAAAGAAAATTCAAACAATTCCATGCAAATGAAGGAATACGTGCCTGGGCTTTAACAATAAGGAACAACATGCCCAGAGGAAAGGAAAGCGAAGACAAGGATTGTTCCAAGCAAATGCAAGTTTGCTTTGGCTTCTCCAAGCAGCCTGTGACACTGCTGCGGCTGCAACGTGCTGGCAGCCATGCGTGAATCGAGGTGCTGGGTTTGCCAGGATCGCACCACGCTTCGCAGCCCATAGTGTTTACCCTATGGTGGGCTTTATCTGCCAGTTCTGCTCCCACAGCTGCTGCCCGTCCAGATGCCTCCCAGGCAGCTGTGCCTCGGATGTTCACACCTCCAGCTTTGTCCCTGTTCCCCTGTGCTGGCACTCCTGGCTGTATTTTCGGCCGTGATGCTCTCTGCTGAGCTCCTGTCCAAGCCTTGCTCTTGCAACGGCTGAGCTCTCCCCCTGCACCCAACCCACGCACAGCATGACGTGCCCCACCTTTGCAGCCCGAACTGGGTCTGTTGCAGGTGTGCAGAGTACAGTGCCAAGTGTCGTTTGGGAAGCTGTGCATGGCCTCACACGGTGCAAAATGAGCGGTTAAATGGAGGAATTGAAGGTTAAATGCTGGCCTGATCAGCATCTGCCTGGGAGTTGACAGGGTTTCCTCCACGTGGAGGGAGAATGAGAGAGGGAGATGAACATGCAAAGGCAGTTATTATTTACATTTTTTTATCTCTTGAAGAGTACTTCAATGCTTGGCAAGCTTTTTCTGACACTACTTGACAAACACCAGAGAGTTAGGGGTGAAAGAAGAGAATTATTTTGCACTGCTCCTGCAAGATGTCTGTGTACAATCGTGTGTTACTAGGTGCTCTCTGCTACATACGCCTAATCTCAAGCTTTCAAAGGCTGGCGTAGCTTCGTGAGCACCTGGGACTCCGGGGCATCCAGCAGTGCAATGCCCATGGAGAACAACCTGCCTGACTGAGGGGCAGCCGGGAGCCGAGTGTGCTGGAAGAACAGTCAGACACTCCTGTGCACCAGTGGGACTAATGCAGCCCCTTCGGCCCTTTTCCACTGGCACTATGTTATTTCTGGGGACCACAACATTTTATCATGGTAGCTGTGGTTTCTAGATACCATATAGATTTCTATCTATTTGATTTCACTGGAGGAATCTTATCAGTTGCTGATTGATTAAAAATCATAGAAATGCAAATACCCTGAGGAGCACATCTAGAGGAAAACTATCTCAGAGATAACTTCTTATTTTGTTTCACACCCAGTCAGCTGGCAGCTCTGCACTGTTCCTTTTACTGACTTGGAACTTCTTCACAGGGCTTCAGTTGTACTTTTATCCAGAGATGCATATATTTTATACCCATATCTCTGATGGTAATTGCTGCATTACTGTTGTAGGTGGCAGAGGATGACCATGAAGGATGAACTGTAAGCTCTGGAGGTGGATCTGATGGAAAGATTCAGGTTTGGAATACAGCAGAAGAATTCTGGTGGCATCTGGTGTTGCAATGCCTGGCAGCTGCTGGCTGTTTCTTTCATAGCATTTGCCTGCTCAGTAGAAACGGCCATCTACTGTGGCTCTGTGCCTGGCGTAGTCCAGACACAACACAAACTGAGGTCTCTAAGGAATAATAGTGAAATAGTATTAATATCAAGCATGCTTTTTACTGCTGTTGCAGATGGGTCTGGCGACACTCCAAATTATCCACAGTTACCTTAAGAATTTAGCCTATGAAATCACACTGAAGTAAGGGATGTGATGGTGGTAGCAGCCTTTTTTTAGATATGAAGCGGATACAGCTCTGTATTAGGGGCAACCATACATGTGCTTTAAATGTCTTCATCCAGATGTTCAACATAATAAAGCAAAGCTGCTGAAACTGTGCTGGGGCCATATTCTGTCCCAGCGGAGATAACATTAAGCTGCTGGGCCTCCCCTGTGACAGCATCACAGTGATGACCGGGAAATGGTTAATGACATTTTTTTTTTTAACACACTGAGGCTGAAATTGCCTCTTCATTAGAAGGAGTGAGAGGGGTGGGCTCCTGGCTGCATTTGAGCACATGCAACCACAGAGGAAAGTTGGTGTGACTCCACCTGGAGCAGGAAAGGGGGTAAATTGGGTTTTTTCCCCAAGATATTATGTCCTTGAAGGATGTTACCCATAGCTGGAAAGCGTTTGGCCATGACTGCTGTGCACATACTGCATGACATAGCAGAGTGGTACAGCAGAGCAGAAATGGAGAGCATCTGTGGAAACAGAACTGGCAGACCGAGGGCAGTGCTGGGCCAAAAATAATGTTTATTTCTGCATAGACACCATGGAAAAGTTAAGGATGATCGTGCATATCTGTAACTAAAGTTAAAGCACATCATGGAGTGCAGCAATTATTGCACAAATAAGCATTAGAAACTCAGGAGTGAAGTTTAAATGTAAGGAAAATAGAAAATTATGTCACATCTTGATTATTAAGGACCGCAGTGCTTGAGAATTTCCTTGTATTGGGGCACACAATTTTATTAGATCATGGTGATATTTATTCCTACAGACTGAACTAAGATAATTGTAAAGAAGCCATAGTTAATTTTGTTTCTGTTTTCACATTTTACTAATTCACTCTCAGGTGGTAGGTGGACAGATATACGACTACTGCGAATGCAGTGAAGAAGAAACCCACGTGTTCAGTTTTCAGTCCTGGTTTTGTGTTTCTTCCCTTTCCATTACTAGCCTGGGGGATGCTTACAACAGCTCAGAAATCATTTTCAGCTTGAAATGATTCAGTTCAAAATTAACGCAGTTGTAACTAACTTTGAAAGGATTAAGATGTAAGCACTGTGCAGGAAATGTAAAGCCAGTGCATGCCTATAAGAATATGATGGGAGATGTTATATTCTTAAATCAACTTTTTTTATTTAATTTACCTTTCTTTTTTTTTTTTTTATTTAGCTTCTAGAGTATTCTCTAGCAGTTTTACTCTGCTGTGGAGGAACAGAGGGAAGCTAGAGGAAACAAACCAGCTATCGTACATAAACACGCACATCACCCTACTGCATTTTTCCTGTTGGATAGCTTTAGTCCACTGGGTAGTCTTTTCAAATGTGCTGGACGTTCATCCTTACAGACATAATACAGCAATAAAATATCCTCTTTCAAAATGGTTGCCACTACTCCAGGTGCTGGGGTCAGCCCTTGATGAGGTCAGTTCCCCCTCCCCAGCTCAGCTGCTCCCTATGAGCACGATGGCTCCTGCTAGCAGCTACGCTTTATTGCTTACCAGCTTTTGCCAAATGCAGATCATTCTAGGGATACAGAGTGATGCTAGAAAATATTACTAAAGCTAGAAACAAAGGAAAAATGCCAACTGAACTGTTTATAAGGTACTGGTGAAATTTCACATGCAGGACAGCTGAAGAGTCAGCACCATTGAAAGGCTGTTAGCAAGTTTCTTCAAGTCCCCAACCATGTTAGCACAGGATGCTCATTAAGGAGTTAACAGACAGACTTATAAATTCCCAGAAATTGCAGCTGTGTCTTCAGGAGGCAAGCAGTAACTTGGGAGATGGTATCTTTATCCTTTCTGTAAAACGAGCTTCTCCTTGGCTGTGGAGCAGAGGACAGCTTTTACAAGGTACGGGATGGGACATGCGGAGGAGAGAGTGGTGAGGGAACAGGTATGAGCTGCTGGGATGGGGAGGTGAGGTGTGGACTATATCTGTTGAGGTGCAGTGTGGAGCAATGTGGTGTAGCCTGGGGCTCAACAGTGTGTGAATGTGCTTTGGAGCCAGCAGAAAGGGGGACCCTGGGGGCTTGTCCTGCTCTTTCTGTGCATTGGGACACTTGAAATTCTCTTCTGTTAGAAGGTAGAAGCTGCAGAGCATGGGAAAAATCAGCCTTAAAGCACACAGCGGGGGGATCATCTGTGTGTATGAAGATGAGTTCTGCCTGGCCAGTTTCTGTAGGATAATACCAACCATGTAACCCATGAGCTGCTTGGATGAGTGGGACAGGGAGTATAGGGCAAATACTCCTAAACTGCAGATGGTCAGTGATTTGTGAGGCTGGTCTGCAGGATGATAAAGCACTAGAGTTTGGGGGGTGTCTTCTATCTTGAATGCAAGTATGTTGTTTCTGTGAGTAACTCTGAGGGCTGACTGTGGCTGGCCTCCTCCCTTTCCCTCCAGGATTTTCTGTGTACCCTGCTCCAAGAGTCTTGTTGGTTCTTCTCCCTTTCATTCCACACACACTGTTTCTTTTCTTGTCTCTCTAAATTACCCAAGCGAACACTTTGTATGCAGGCTCAGGGTCCTCTGAGCAGACTGAATGCGGCTCCATTGTGCTCTAGGAGAAGGTAATTCACTCCACCAAAGGGCAATGCACGTCTGCTGGAGCACCAGTGTAGCTGGGACACTTCATATTTCATACCTGCTGGACTAGAAGCCAGACTTCAGGGATTTCCCATCTGCTCTCAGTTTATAAGGAGTGGAAAAGAGATGCGTATTGGTTCAATGACACTCCCCCACCCCCTGAAAATGTCTTGCTATGGCCCTGTGTACTCTAGCTGTCCCACATCTCCATGAACCGCTGCAGATCCATCAGTGAAACACATCAAACAGCAGCAGTTTTCCCAGGATCAGTGTGCAGAGTGGGTCTTTCTCTACACAGAGAGTGCCACAGACACCTTCCATAAACATTTCATCTTCCATTGCTCTCATTTTGTTTTCCCTACCTCCTCTCCTGAGTCGTTCTTGGAGTGGGTCAGAGCCGCAGCCTGGTGTGCTTAAGCAGCTATTCAGAAAGCTTGTTCAGGTCAGCTGTACCCTCTGGACCGTTGCTCCATGCAGGCAGCTCGCGGTAATTTGGTATTGCAGTCGCGGCCCATCTCTAACTCTGAATTCTAGGAAGCAAGTTTTGCCCAATAAAGGGAATCAATAAGCTTCCCTGTGCATGTTCTCACCGCTGTTAACAAAACCATCACATAAGCAGTTCTTCAAATCTCTTCTCAGATATTGCTCCTAAAATATCAGCTGCACAGCGCTCGATGAAATCGGCACAAAGAGGCCTTTAGTGGTATAACTAGCTGGCCCCTTTCACCTCTCCTGGAGATCCTGCACAGAACTTTGCTTTGCCCAAAGCTCTGGGGATGTGCGAGGTGGGGGGAGCAATTGGAGAGCAGAGCATGTGGCTTGCAAACTCGTAGGAGAGCAGGCTGCTGCTTCTGCACTGGCTGCATTAGAAATTCATAAGCAGAGAGAGAACGAGGAATTTGGCTGGTGAAATGAGAGGATCAGCTTGCCATGGGGTAACTTGGCACCTGGTAGCAGGAAAATAAGGGTCTGGGTAGGACTGTGCAGAGCTTGGAAGGGGCAGGCTGGGAAACAGTCTGTTTTGTACCTCTGTTGCATATTGAAATAAGCAGAACTGAATGACTGTGCTCCATGCGTCTGCCTCCAGAAAATGCGAACTTCAGCTTCCCAAAAGCAGATTTTCTGTAGATGAACTACTTTGATAGCTTTTTGGTTGGAAACAGTAGCTTAATGTAAGAATAATTCCAGAAAAGAAACCAAAGTCTAGTTTGTTGCACGCTGCAGTAAAGAAGACCGATAGAGGATGTCACAAAAAAAATCAAAAAAAGGGGAAACACTTCTAAAAAGCCAATAGTTTTTCATAAAATCTTTCATGTTCTACTAAAGGCCATTTTTCAACCAAATGATTCTTTGCCTTGTCCTAGGCTTGAAAAATGCTAAGCAGCATCTGTCAAGGCCGTGCTAGAGAGACTGGGAGGGAAGGGGAGCGACTGAATTTCTCTGTAGGTGCTCCCAACCACAGTGGCTGTGCCTGGGATGACTTTCTAGGTATTTCATGCTCTCAGTCCTTGTCTTTAAGTTCAGTTTTAGCTCTGAATTTTTTCATGCTACACTACTTTTTTCTCTGGTGTTCTTATGAGGTGGGTAGTTATGCTGGAAGGACCCTTGACTCAGTGGTACTGGCATCTCTCCAGATGGGCATCCCATGTTGGCTTCTGCTACAGCAGGTTGTGCCAGGGTGATTAAGTCAGACAGGCAACTGTAGCCCCTGTGCAAATGGGTATCACACAGCTCAAGGTCTGGTTTTGGCACGCAGAGCTGGGTAGGGGGTAACGCTTGTAGATGCTGTGATTGAAGAGAAATGAGAGTGAAACTGCTCATCCATGAATCTCACAGCAAGTCTGCTTCCAGAGGGGTGTTTACTGGTACAACCCCAAGGTGGGCTGTATCCATGTTACCACACAGTACGAGTTGAGCGTTGGTTTATCGATGGAGCTGTGTTCATGCTAGGGATAAATGCAGTCATAAAGCTCTTCTGCAGCTTCCATGCACTAGCATCTCCACTTCTTCTTATTGAGTACTAAGGCTGGGAGACTGCCTGGGCTTTAGGAGCAGAATGAACAACCTGGAGCTGAGCACCCACTGGCTGTAGCTGCGCTTGTGTGCTATTATGCTCAGTGCTGCATTGCACTGCCAGCATCCCCAAGTGCCTGGCCCGGCTGTTTTCACAGAAACCTGGATCCGTGTTCCGGCAGGTCAAGTCTGGATGATGGTGCTGCGTTTGCTTTCTCCACTTACTTGCCCTTGTAACTGCTGCTGCCCTTCAGAGGAAGCTGAACTGTCTTGCCAGGCTTCTGGGAAATGTGCTTCTGTGCAATGCCAGCTTGTTTACACTTCTAACCAGTGCCAAACATCGTGTGCGTTTTAGTCTGCCTATCTAGAGAGATCTGCAGTGAAGTAGGGAATTGTTCCATTACTGAAACTGTGGTTGAAAAGAAATTAATTTTGCTAATGGGCCAAATATATACACCAAAATATTACGGAAAAGACCAAACAACTGCAGTCTAAAATGACTTGGCAAGATCTATTGATGCATTTGCTTGCCACCTGATTTATTGCCAATGTGGGTTTTATTGCTAGAATGAAAGACCTGTAGCCAAACGTCTGCTATTTCCCTGCTGGCTCCTGTCCTGCCTGCTGCCATACACCTCAGCTGGACCTGGGAGAAGGGATGGACCAGCCTTCAAGGAAATACTGGGTTTGCAACTTCCGTGCTCATTTTGTCTTGGCCTCTTTGAGATGCCTGTTGGACAGGGTGATGACAAATTGCTTCAGTGGTGGTACTTTTTTGTGTGGTAGACAATGGGCACTGTGTAAAGGAAGGATGATGTGATCAATGGCCTCTTTGTATACTCACAGGCATGCACACATATTGCATACTATTTTGTTGAGGATTTTGTTCTCCAGCTGGATGTTTGAGTTTGCAGAGTATTTTCACTTGATAATTTCAATGTGATTCAGGGATTTCTCTTGTCTTCCTCAGCACTCTAAACATTTGTGACTTGGGTTTGGAGGCCAGGCTGTCCCTCTGCCACCAGCAGCCCATCCCAGGGTGCTGCACATGCAATCCCTCACTTTCCTTTCTTCCCAGCCTGCCCTTCCTAAAGATCCTGTGTCTGTCCATGGGCACTGCAGTGATATGAGCTATCCCACCATGTGTCTCTGATCTCAGTGAGCTCATAGCTCTGTGGCTGCATGCAGACCTCAAATTCCTCCTGGCTGGATTAGACTGAAGGAAGAAGCAAGGTTCATTTTGCAAAATATGGAGTATAATAATCAAACTTACTGTTAATATCTAGCTGTAATTTAGCTCAGATGTCAGCTGTCACTTGGAATGTCCATGTAGGACACTTCACAGCTGGAATTTCTGTGAGAAGAGCCTTTCTCCCCTGCTGCAGAACCAGCTCTTTCCCTCAGTCCTTCCTCATCACTGGTGGCTCCTGACACCCTGTGGGTCTTTGTTCTCTTTTTGTACTCAGTGACTTTTTCCACACACAGCTTTGCACTAGCAAAAATGAAGTACAGACACTTTTTTCAGGTCTCTCAAGCAGAAACTACTAACTTTTGAAATCTACCACTGCTAATTGCTTTTCCCTTTGGATAGCCATGTTTCTCCTGACACCTGTGCTTTCATGGAAATGTGGCTCAAGAAAATCAGGTTTCATGTTTATGACTTCTGTTGTGTATTCAACAGTCGCTCTCTTACTGGAAAAGACTTTCTCCTCTCAGCTAGCTGATGTCTCGCATGCCTGCAGAAATAATGGTTAGACAAACACATCCTGAGCACTGGAGTTACCTACCTACTGATGGCGTTTTGCAATGACTGTCTGACATCTTGATACAAGAAGCAGAGAAAGTGAGACGCTCTCCCTGTCTTTCAGACAGGGCGAAACATACTCTGTTTCAGGGAATTCTGTCACTGATCTTTTAGTGGGACTCCCGAATTTCCTGGAAGATGCTTTATGTAGTGGTGTGGATATATGGAGTGGAAGATCTCTGAATCTGGTGGAAGTAGTGGTCAATGCCATGATTGCTTGGGATTACTGTACCAGATGACCCAGCTGGGTCTTTCCAAACTTGTCAATCTCTGTTATCCATTGGCTTGGTCTTTATATTTGTGGCTTTCCACTTTTATCTATGTTCTTCAGAGATAAATGCAGTGACAAGCAGGGTCTTGTCATGGACATGACTGAAGTCATTTTAACTATGATTGGCAATGATCACTGTCAAGCAAACATGGAGGTTAGAGAACACTATCTGTCTTCTAGATGTTGCCAACCTGGACTAAGCCAAAGATATCTATGAACCATCTACATGTTTCAAACAAGTGTTTCCTTTATATTCATCAGTCAATTAGCTTTACAAATTGCTGTGATGATGCTGACATATTTGATGAGCTGAGCAAAATGAGATGATTTGAGGTGTCATTTTATGAAAGACCTCAAACTTTTGACAGGCACGTGAAAAGCAAGAAACAATTTTTTTCCCACCAAACCTCCTCAAGCTGAGATTTGGCATGAAGACCCAGTTAACTTTTGAGTACGGGGTGATGGCTTCAGCTGCCATCAGGTACTGTCTACCAGTGTCTGTTTGTTTTCCCATCAACTAAATCTGAGGAACATCCTAGAGAATAAAGTATAAGAGCAAGTCTGAATTAAGGGCATAAGTAACCAGTCACTTCTGTAGAAAAGCAAGGCTGGGAAACTAGATCAATCCCCAAGCGCGCTCAACCTCAAGTTTGAACCTCTAAGAGAAACAGCAGGCTGCATGTGAAATTGCCGGGCTGTGCTACAGTGGTGGCACTGCTCGATTCCGTTTTAATAGAGCTGAACAAAATGGGACATGCTTCTCTTAAGAAAGTCTGAATAGCTATATTTTGGGGAGTCTGAGTGATTCAAATATAATTTGTTTGAACAGAACTTCCTCTCACCACTTCCCTTCTCTAATGTGCTCAGAATCAACTTCCTACAGAGCAAAGTGTGTGGATACAGAAGTCAGCCCAAGTGTTGTCTACAGTGTTTGACCCAGATGTTTTTCAAGGGACTTAGCTATACACATGTACAAAAATCTAAATACGGCAAAGTGTCTAGCTTGCATGAATGACTGTGCTGGTAAATCAAAAAAACACTAATGCAAATGGACAAAGACTTTTTTTTTACACAATTCCTGACTGGTACGTGGCAGTGCAGAGAGTATACTTACAAATAGAACATGCAGGTAAACATGCATTTTTCACAACTAAACTCCCTTGGAAAATATTAGTCCAGCATACTAATTGGAGATCAGAATCTAAATTGATCCTAGAAAATATGCTTGTTCAGCCAAAAGTAGGAAAATGGTTGTAGGTACTCATATGCATATATTTCTGTTTTGCATGTACAGTTAACTCTAAATGCATGTTTCGGAACAGCATCTAGATACTAGCTTTTCAATTAGGCTGGTGGCCTTATGGAACATCTCCAGTTGCAATGAAGTGCTAAGTAGGGAAAGAGAAAGAAGTCATCTGGAGAACAAAATGCATTTTTTTTTTTTGCGGGGGGGGCTTGTCAGGAGTCTGCAGGCAGAATATGTGCCCATAGGAATCATCTGCATAGAGAAAGGTCCCCCATGTACAAACTTTACAAGAGCTGACATGAATGTGTATCTGAGTTAGAGAGATGTCAGTCTGGCTTTCAAGCACTGCCATACTTGCTAAGTTAAGGGTTGGACAGACTGTGGCTTTGTTCCAGATGAGCGAACTGGATTGCAGATCCTGGTGTGTGAACCATTAGGGGCTCTGCCTGGAGAACCCAAAGATGACAGCAAGAAATGGGATGGTGAGCTATATAATCTGTCAGAGAACAAGGAGCACATCTTCATGGCAGGCATTTATGCAAATGGCTCCAATTTGAAACATTTAGAGGCTTTTGTTGGCAAAAGCTCTGTCACAGCTCTCATGATAACCCTGACTCTTATGACCAAAGGGAAAACTCTGTGGGTATGAACATTGCATCCCACACTGTTGTCAACCTGTATTGTTGCCTTTACCATACTCTGGACTTGTCCAAAGCTTCAGAGAACCATTATCTTGCTGTCAGAGGTGTTCTGCTTCCAGTGTCTGAGCCAGCCTCAATTATTCTAAAATAAACGGGGCAGCGAAATTCTGTGTTGTGGTGGGAGCTTTCCTCAGCAGTGTTCTGCTCAAGCTCAGGTTGCTGAGAACATTTGAACTCCTTTGCTGCTTGCAGTGCTTTTCAGCCCTAATGGACGCTGCCTCTTCTCATCCCCACTGACTCATGGTCATCATGGACAAGCATACATACAGACTCTAGGACAACACATTCTACTTGGCCAGCTTCTAAGGAGTGGGTGGGAACTAGAAATAGGAGACCACTTTTGACATGTTCCCTTTCCTTAGTAACAAGGAGGCAAATGTAGACTGAGTTTGAGCATGCAGGGAGTAGGTTTATGCCCCTTTGCTTTTGAGAGCTTGGTGCTTGGAGGACCTACTTCACCTAGTTTCCTGCCACACTCCTCTTGCCTTCCACACCTGGCTGCTGACATGGGTGCCTGCATTCTCTGCTCAGACCCAAAACATTCATTAGGGACCTAATGAACATTGTTGTAGCTATAAAACAGTAGGAACAGGGAAAATTAAATCCATTAAAAGTACAGCTTGGGACTGTTAGTACTTCTCTTGACCTGAGGGGCCACAGACATGGGTCTGGTGTTCTTATTATGTCGCACCTTATACAAATAAGGGATAAAATAGCTGTTCCTGCCCCAGTGAGCAAGAAGAAATAAGGGAGACAGATGAGTAAAAACAAGAGTTAGAACTTCTGACAGCAAAATGCTGCAGCAGAAGGTTATTTTAGAACTTGCTGCCTCAAGGGAGTTTGGACTTTCTTGCCTTGCAGTCCACTAAAGATGTTGATGCCAATTTAGTAAGAATTAGATGTATTCTTTCAACTTCAGGCGTTTCTCTTAAGTCGCTGTAAGGAAGATCTATGTTTCTTTTTTCCTTCAACTTTCCCTGGATGCATGGCTTTTGATACAGCATAAAAAGCAGAAGGTTCAAATCAGACTTACAGACATAGCTGTCATTTAGCGCTCTCCTTGGCAAAAGCTGTATTAATATATACTGAAGTATCTCAGCTAGCGATCAAAATTTTTCTTACATTGCCATGGCAATGCAAAGGAAACTGACTTCCAATATGACAAAATACCTCATCTCTTTATGCAGTCATTATCACTGACATTGTACAAACATAGAACACTGGAAATAATTAGGTGTCTAGCAACACTGAATGGGGCAGGTGAGGGTACCTGGCTCTTCTGAAGAGTGCTGGAGATTATTCCACTCCCACATCCTATGATGGTTTTTGTTAGTTGGTAATTTGGAATTCTCAGCTCTTGGACATGGTTTTGTTTTTCTTTTTTCCCCCCTCCCTCCTTGCATCTTAGATTTTACTTAGCAATAATGTGCTTGTGGCTGTTGTGGTTATAGAGAAAATGCAGCAAGGGTACACGCTGCAAGAGAGTGTCCATCTCATCTCACGTGTTCTCTCTGTTCCCACCCTGCATTATGTACCCTCTTTCTTTTGCATTAGCCCAGGGAACTCTTTCATGTCTCTTCCCTTGCCCCAGACAATCATTGCTTTTCCAGAGTCGCCTAATCCTCACTGGGCTCCTTGTTTACCTGTGGGTTGAACAGGAGGCAGTATGTGCTGCTTAGTGGCCAAACAACACGCTTTGCCTGGCTGACTTGAAAACTTGGGAACAGTTTTGCAGGCTGTGCTTTTTGCAGGTCTCATTTTTAAATTCATAATAGAAAGATTCAAATAGAAAAACACTTTCACAACAAGATAAATTCCATGGTTCTAGCTCCAAACTTTTTAGGGCTGCTGTTTTTTCAGTGTTTGTTTTTTGG
>Ga0181612_143494_pt1 | contig 12705 bp, 10 predicted proteins | sample HoacroProtozoa21_FD_119630 | JGI IMG/M metagenome (GOLD analysis project Ga0181612, IMG submission 119630) | Hoatzin crop microbial communities from Cojedes, Venezuel. Combined Assembly of Gp0051906, Gp0051904, Gp0051908 | reverse complement strand
TGTCTCCGGAAAGGAGGTAGATGTTCCTTGAGTCGTAGAAATACCCCATCGACCCGTCCTTGTCAAGTGGAAGCAGAGATCGGGTGACCTCTCCGTTACCCGAAAAGGCCAGGGGAGTGAATACGCCGCTTTCGGGATCGTACCGGTAGGGGGTTCCGCAAAGGAGCAGCACGTTACCCGTCCCGTTTACGTTGGAAAGGTACACCGAGAGTCCGTTGCGGCAAACTTCCTGATTGGTCTTTTCGTCAACCACCGTTATGGGGGTGATTTCCCCTGAAGTCTTTCCGAGGCGGTAAAGCCCTTTTCCGAACACCGATATTATGAGGAAGTCCTTCCCCCCTTCCGCGATTGAGGAGACCTTCATCCCACGGGTGGAGGTTATGTGCTTGAAAGTGTTTTTCTTAGCGTCGAAAAGATCCACCCCGCCCCCGTCGGTACCTATCCAAACCCTGCCGTCCCCTTCTTCCCTTATGCAGTTCACTGTCTTTTCGGATATCCCGTAGGACACCCCGTAGGGAACTTCGGTGTAGAACCTTGCGAAGGCTTTTTTTATCCTGACGATCCCGCCCCTTACGCTTCCGGCCCAAAGGCATCCCTTGGAGTCCTCCCCGAGACAAAGAATTGAGTTGGCGGGAAGGGAATTGGGATTGCCCTCTTCGTGGCGGATGTTCTCGATTTCCCCGCTTTTGGGGTCTATGAGGTAGATGCCTTCACCGTCGGAACCCGCCGCTATCCTTCCGCCTATTTCCAGCAGGGACACTATTATGTTCGTGGAAAGGGATGAGTTGGATGTGTTGAAGGAATGCAGGAGGTTCCCCTTTTTGTCGTAGCACTTCACTCCTCCGTTGTAGGGGGCCATCCAGAGGTTGCCCTCCGAATCGAATGCCATGGCCCTTATCCTGTTCTCTTCGAATGGGGTGGGGGAGATTTCCCCTGTGGAGGAATTTATGAGCACCGGCTTTTGCCAGCGGTTGGCGCAAATGAAAACGTCCCCTTCCCAAGGGAGCATCTGCGCTATGTTGGGCCTTTCCTTTGACACTCCGCACCTGCGTACCTCTCCATCCCCCGGGGAATACCTGTACATGCAGTTCTTTCCTGCGAATACGAGCCCGTTCTCAGTCCGGCACATCGAGGTGGCTTTGACGGGAAGACCTTCGGAGTCGCTTACCGGCAGGAAATCTTCCTTCTCATCGTCAAAGCGGTACAGCCCCGAAGGGGATATGCACCAAAGCCCCCCTTCCTTGTCTATTTCTATGGAGGAAACGGCACCTAAGCGGAAAGTCCTGGCTTGGTAACCGTTGAAGCGGCTTATGCCGACATCGGTCCCTACCCACACGAGCACCCTTCCCCTGTCAAGTCCCATGCACTGGACGTAGGAGGAGATGCCGTCCGCCTGGCCTATAGGTTGGAAGACGTAATCGTTTGGCGTGGCGAAAAGGATGGCGCCCGCCATAAGCGACAATATGGAAAGGAAAAGTTTTCTCATTTTTCGGTTGGGTACTGCGCGTCACATTTTTTAAGGAGGCGGAACATCTTACGTTTCATTTTCATGGCCCTTTTGCGGTTGGAGGCGTAAAGGTCCGTCGTTTCGCCTATGTCTTCGCGGACATTGTAAAGTCGGGTTTCACCCGTTGAGTAACTGTGTATGAGGTGCCAATCTCCCTGCATTAGGGCCGAATACGCCCCATATCCTTCTAAAGGATCCTGGCTCTCTCCCCACAGGTTGGGAAAGTGCCAAAGTATGTGGGAGCGTGTCTTTCGGGAAGGGGCCCTTAGTGTGGGCACGAAACTCACCCCGTCCACATGTTGCACGGTGGAATAGCCCCTTATCCCCGCCATTTCAAGGATTGAAGGGAAAAAATCCTCTATCATCACGAGGTTGGAGTTCTCGCAGGCGGGTGCGGTGACGCCCGGCCAACATACTATCATGGGCTCGTGCACCCCTCCTTCGAAAGCGCTGCCCTTACCGCCCCTGGCGGGATAATTCTGATCCCTGTTCTTCCTCCCTTGCCTCGGGCCCACGGCCTGCCCCCCGTTGTCGGACATGAAGATGATTATGGTATTGGCTGCAAGTGAAGGGTCTTTCTCCAGGAAATCCATGATGTCCCCCAGGCTCTTGTCCATACCTTCCACAAGGGCGGCATGGTTGACTTCCTTTTCGCTGAGCTTTTCCCCGAGCATCGGATCCACCCCTTGGTAATTACCCGTGAAACGGGAGTCGGGATTGTAGGGGGAGTGGATAGCGTAGTGGGACATGTAAAGGAAAAAGGGACGGCCTTCGCTTATGGGCTCTTTCATCGCCGAAATCGCCTCAAGTGTCAGGGCTTCGGTAAGGAAAGTCCCGGTTCCGTAGTATTTTTCCAGACCTTTTACGTGGAAAAGGCCTTCTCCGTACTCGTTCTCGGCAAGATAACTCCCAGGGGCCCCGTTGGCTCCTCCCGCAATGTTTACGTCGAATCCGAAATTCAGGGGATCCGCACCCGAGGTGCCTTCCGAAGCGAAATGGGCCTTGCCGCAGTGGATGGTGTAGTACCCTCCGTCATGAAGGAGACGGGGTAGGGCGGTCACAAGTGTGGAATGGGGCTTGTCGTGTGCGGTGGCCTTGTCGGCGGGTTGTATCCCGTTGTAGTTCCATTCGGGAATCACCAGCTCATCCGAAGGCTTGTCGGTCTTGGTGTCGTAGCGAAGAGTCCAGTTCGTCACCCTGTGGCGGGCCGCGTTCATGCCTGTCATGAGGCTGCACCTGGAAGGGCTTGAAATCGCACAGGCATAAGCCCTTGTGAACTTCATTCCCATGGAAGCCAACCTCTCCATGTTGGGGGTGCGGTAGCGGTCGTTAAGGGGTGTGCGCTCACTGTAGAACGGTACGCTCGTCTCCTGCCATCCCATGTCATCGACAAGGAACAGTATTATGTTGGGACGGGAGTTTTGCCCCTGCGCTGAAGCGGTTGCCGTCCCCAGGGAGAGGAGAGCCGCTGCGGCGGTCAGGGCGTAGGGTCTATTTTCCATGGTTTCTGATTTTTGCCCAGTACATCACATATGCGGGTGACTGGCCGTTTTCCAGGTACTCTTTCATCTTTTCCATGTAGGGGGCTATGTGGGAGTAGAACATCTGTAGGCCTGTGCAAAGGGTGTTGAGTCCCGTTTCTCCCTTTTCGGTCTTTGAGAACCTGTGTTTGGGACACTCCCCGTTGCATGCGAAAAGCCACTTGCATTTGCGGCACTTGGCGGGAAGGGTGTTCCTCTTGTCTATCCCGAAGCGCCCCATTACCGGATCGGAGAACATCTCCCGGATGGACCTTTCCCTAATGTTCCCCAATTTGTATTCGGGGTACACGAAATGGTCGCAGGGGTAGAAGTCCCCGTTGTGCTCGATTACCGCATTCCCTCCGCAGGTGGGTGCGAAAACGCAGATTCCCGGTTGGGCGGAACACCAGCAGGCGAGCGCGGCATCGAAATAGTTCACGAAATAATTGCCGACATCCCCTTCCAACCACTTGTCGAATATCTCAATCATGAACTTACCGAATGCGATGTCGCTTATGCTCCAGGGGGCTATGACGGCGTCAGGGGTGGTGGGTGACACTATGTATGGCCTCGCACCCTTGTCGGGTTTGCCGTCCTTCAAGGGATACTTTACGTGTTCCACAACCGGCATGAACTGCATGTAACGGCTCCCAAGGCTTTTCAGGAACTCGTACACCTGCACCCCTTTCCCTTCGCTTTTCCTGTTTACCGTGGACATGGTGTTGAACTGCACGCCGCCCCTTTGCAGGATCCTTATCCCGGATACCACCTTATCGAAGGTGGGGGCTCCTCCCTTGTCCTTACGGAAAGCGTCATGGATTTCGCGGGGTCCGTCGATGGATATGCCTATCAGGAAATCACCTTTTGCGAAAAGCTCCGCCCACTCCCCGTCAAGCAGGGTGCCGTTTGTCTGGAGGGTGTTGTGGATTATCTTCCCGTCAGCATATTCCTTCTGGAAGGAAAGGGCCTTACGGTAAAAGTCCTTCCCGAGAACCAGAGGTTCCCCGCCGTGCCAATTGAAGGTCACTTCGGGGACGTCGTTGGCCGCTATGTATTCTTTCACGACTGTCCTCAGCATGTCCTCACTCATCTTCGGCTCCTTGCCCCCGTAGATTTCCGCCTTGTCCAGGTAGTAGCAATATTTGCAGTCCAGGTTGCAGAGACTTCCCGCGGGTTTGAGCATGATGTTGAACGCCTTCGGGCCCGTCAGGCGGGCGGCGTCCTCGAGAGTCAGGGTATTTTTGAAGATATCGGCCATTTTCAGGGCGGAATTTAGCAAAAAATCGGTGGATTGTCACTATATTTAGGGGACAAACACAAACCATCGATGGACAAGAGACTCTTATTGCCCGCTTCACTGCTGGCCATTTGCGGCTGCTCCCAGCAAAAAGCCGTTTCCCAACCCAATGTGGTTCTAATAGTGGCTGACGATTTGGGACTGGGGGACGTCAGTTGCTACGGTTCCCGCACGATCATGACCCCGAACCTTGACACGCTCTCGCGCGGCGGAGTGCTTTTCAACAGGGCATACGCCACAAGCGCGACCTCCACCCCGAGCCGCTATGCGATGTTCACGGGAATGTACCCCTGGAGGGAGAACATGGCGATACTTGAGGGGGACGCGCCCCTTGTGATATCACAGGACACTCCCACCATGCCGAAAATGTTCCAGAAGGCGGGATACCGCACTGCCGCCATAGGGAAATGGCACCTTGGGATGGGAGCGGGAAAGACGGACTGGAACAAGCCTCTCGATCCTCCCGCCAATACGGTGGGTTTCGATTACACTAACCTCATTCCCGCCACCGTAGACAGGGTGCCTTGCGTGTATGTGGAAAACGGTAAGGTCGTGAACCTTGATCCGAACGATCCGATAAAGGTCACATACAAGGACGAGAAATTCCCCGGTGAAGTTACCGGAAAGGACAATCCCGAACTCATGACGATGCCTTACCACCACGGACACGACGGAACCATCATAAACGGAATTCCAAGGATCGGGCATATGACAGGTGGCAAATCGGCCCTTTGGGACGACAGCACCATGCCTTACTACTTCCTTTCCAAGGCTAAGGCTTTCGTGGATACTGTGAAGGGTCCCTTCTTCCTCTACTACGGTCTTCACGAACCCCATGTACCCCGCACTCCGGCTGACGAGTTCAAGGGAAAAACCAAATACGGCGTCAGGGGAGATGTCGTCGTTGAGGCAGATCACCTGGTCGGTGAAATTGTCCGCCACCTGAAAAAGAAAGGCCTTTTGGAGAATACGATAATAATATTCACTTCAGACAACGGCGCGGTCGTGCAGGACGGGTACAAGGACCAGAGCGACTCCCTCCTTGCGGACCGTGACCCCCACGGGGGACTCAGGGGTGGCAAATATTCCCTCTTCGACGGTGGAACCCACATCCCTTTCATAGTCTATTGGAAGGGCCACATGAAACATATGGTGTCCGACGCGTACGTTTGCCAAATGGACTTCTTCGCTTCGTTTGCGAAGATGCTCGGAGTGACTCCTCCGGACGGGTTGGATTCGGAAGAACACCTGGATGCTCTTCTCGGAAAGGGCACAAAGGGTAGGGAAGAGCAGGTGCTGGAGGCCGGCGGAAGGCTCGCCATCCGCAAAGGCGATTGGGTCATGATACCTCCCTACAAGGGCAAACCCCGCAACGTAACGGGTAACGAGCTTGGAAACCTTCCCGAAGTGGGGCTGTTCAACATAAGGGACGACCGTCACCAGGATGAGAATGTGGCTTCATCCCACGGGGATATCGTAAAGGAACTCCAGCAAGACCTTGAGGCGATAAAGAAAAAGTAAGTCTATCGATTTCAGAGACTCTTGGCTGCGCTCTGACCCGAGAGGTAGCCGCTTGAGAATGCGCACTGGAGGTTATAGCCTCCGGTGTCCGCATCAATGTCGAGCACTTCTCCGCAGAAATACAGTCCCCTGACCTTTTTGGATTCGAGAGTCTTGGCCACCACATCGGATGTGGATACGCCTCCAGCGGTGACAACCGCCCTTTCGTAACCCACGAACCCGTCTATGTCGAACTTCCAGTCCTGGAGTGCTTTGCAAAGGGCTTTGAGGTCGATGCGGGTTTTGGGGCCTTTCCCCTTTATTATGGTGGGATTGCACTGAAGGAAAGCCTGTACCATTTCCCTTGGAAGGAGTTTTCCCAGAAGGACTTCCGTCATCCTGCGCACTTGCAGTCTCCTGCTCCTTGGATCATCCCTCACTTCGTCCCAAAGCCTGTCCACCCTTTGGGAAAGTTCTTCTGAAGGTACCCCGTACTTCAAGTTTATCGAAACGGAGGCCTTGGCCCCCGAGAGGATGGCCTTTACGCAAGCCCTGCTTATGTGGAACCCTATGGGTCCTTCGATCCCGCCGTCCGTGAAATCCAGATCCCCGAACTCATCCTGCACATCTTCCCCGTCCACAAAAAGGGGGAGCCCCACGTTTTTTAGGGAATTGCCGCAGAGGGCCTTGCCCGTTTCGGAGAGGGGAACGCTCCTGTCTATGTGACCTTTGAGCAGGGGATCCTTACCGCTTTGCGTCTTGTAACCCTTGGGGACAAGGGCCGTGAGGGAAGGAAAAGTCTGTTTGACGGAATGACCGGTATCTTTGGCGAAGGCGTAACCGTCCCCGGTACTCCCCGTTGTGGGGTAGGAGAGTCCTCCGGTCGCAATGATCAGTCTTCGGCAGAGATAAGAGGAAGAGTTAGTCTTTACTGTGAAATGAGGTTCTTCGGGGGTGCCGTCTGCCTTTATGGAAGACACTTCCTGACCTGTCAATATGGTAATGGCCCTTTTCCGGCAGGCTTCCACAAGGGTGTCGACCACATCCACGGCCCTGTGCGATTCCGGGAAAACCCTGTCGCCCCTTTCGGTTACGGTCTTAAGCCCTTCACCCTCAAAAAAACTTATCAAATCCTCAGGGGTGAAGTTGCGGAATGCGGGGGACAGGAATGCGGCTCCTGACTTCATGTGGGGGGAGAATTCTTCCCAACCTTTGCGGTTAGTCATGTTGCAGCGTCCTTTTCCCGTGAGGAGCATTTTCCTTGCGGGACGCGGCATCTTTTCAAGTACGGCGATTTTCTTCCCTGTGTGGACAGATGCGGCTCCAAGTGAGGACATCAGTCCAGACGCCCCTCCTCCTATTATGATGATATCGAAATTATCCACTTTGCCTTTTCAAAAAAATGTGTATATTTGCAGTCCTTTCAAAGGCCGCTTTAGCTCAGTGGTAGAGCAGCTCATTCGTAATGAGCAGGTCGCGGGTTCGAATCCCGCTTGCGGCTCTTTTTCTTTCATTCACTTCCTTAGGAACTTCCCTTTGGAAGTGATTTTCTTTTGTGCGGGAGGTGCCGATCCGGAAAGTTTTGCATCGGCAGCTCCTTTTCCCATGGCGAAGATAAGGATTTTAGTGATAAAGGCATACTTTCCCCCGTCCCTTATGAGTTACAGTGACGCTCGGAAACGAATTGCGAAAAAAGTGCTGCGAAATTTTCGCAAAATGATGAACTTGCATCCACTGAAATCGAATGCCATCCGTATGAAAATATTAAATCCTTTTGTTACAGGAGGTTACTGCGGAAAGATTACTTTTGCGACAGGGAAGAGGAAAGCAAGAACCTTATCAGCGCAGTGTTGAACGGCAGGAATGTCTACCTATACGGATTGAGGCGCATGGGTAAGACTTCCCTCATAGAAAATGTCTTTTCTCTCTTGGGAGAAAGGGAACCGTCCATAAGGACATATCGTATCGACATAAACGGAACCTGTAACCTTTCTGGGTTTGTCAGTAGGTTTGCAGCTGTGGTGTACGGACAGGGGGAACCCCTCACCGGTCCATCCACCTTTCCGTATCCTTCCGAAGGGGTAGACCCCGGATATCAGCTTAAGGAAATTTTCTCATACCTTGAAAAGAAAGGACAAAGGTGCGTCATCGCATTGGATGAATTCCAACAGATTACGGAGTATCCCGAAAAAGGTGTGGAAGCGCTTCTCCGCTCTTACATACAGTTCCTTCCGAATGTCTCCTTCATTTTCTCGGGGAGCCGCCGCCATCTCATGATTGAGATGTTCTCATCCCCGAAAAGACCTTTTTATCAATCCACCCAGCCCATGTCCCTTTTACCGATCGGTGAGGAAAAATATTATCTTTTCGCTTCATCCCTTTTCTCCAAGGCGGGAAAGGAACTTCCCGAGGAATGTTTCGGGTATGTGTATGGGGGAGTCATGGGACACACCCGTTATGTCCAGTGTTGGCTGAATAAGGTGTATGAGTTTACTGAAGGGACCGTAACAAAGGAAACGGTGCGGCAGGCACTTTACTCCATATTGCTGCACGAGGAAGACTCTTTCTGTTCTTTCGAACGGTTTCTCACCTCAAGCCAGAAGAACGTCCTAAGGGCGATAGCATGTGAGGGTACCGTATCTGAACCTTATGCCGTGAATTTCTTACGCAAATACTCTCTTCCGGCCACATCTACCGTAAGGATCTGCATAAAAACACTTGTGGAAAAGGAGTTCCTTGTGGAATACAGGGGTGAGTATTCAGTCTACAACAAATTCTTTATGTATTGGCTAAGGATGCGGTCTTGAATCTACGCCTTTTTGGCTCCCACGCTCTTTTCATCAAGTGAGCGGATTATCGTGCGAACCGTCTCATGGGCCTTTTTCGATTGGGCGATGAGGATCCTTCCCGACGCGAGCAATCCCGCCACTATGAGTATCCATCCCCATTTGGGAACGGCTAAAACTGCAAGTATGCAAAGGACAGCTACGCAAACGGCTATGACCGTTATCCTTAAGGGGGTGTTACCGTCACCCTGGTTGAATACCGCGGCATACCTGTAAAGGGGAACGCTGCCCGGTGTGGGCTCGGTTGTGATGCGGGAATCGGCTCCCAGGTAAGAGCAAACCTCCCCGTCGCTTTCCAGTCTGCATGAAATGTACCTCCTTCTCCAAGGGGTGCTGTAATCCAGGAAGAAATCGCAAGGGTAGACACCTTTTGGGAGATCCTCTTGGGAAGGATTCCCGTACACTTTCCCGTACAGGGACAATTCGTCCTTGAGCGCACCTATGGCCGAGCCATACGGTAAGGTGGAAAGGAAAATGGACGTCCCCGCATCCAGCATCTGTATTTTCTTGTCGAAGGAATGCATCTGAAAAAGTGTTTCTTCTTGGGGCAAAGTTACCTTTTTTGCGCTCGAAGGCCAAATGGGTGGAGTATTTTTGCACATCGCCCAAAAAATCCCTATCTTTGGTTTGCCGTTACCCCTTCCTGCGGATTGGGCAAAAAGGTGCGAAAAGGCGGGAACGGATTAGAAAAACGGCTTTCATTCTTATGCAGTTCATTAAGGAAAACAAGTGGGGCCTCATATTCCAACCTGAAGACGAATTCCGTGAGGACAGTAAGAAATATTACATTTTCCGCGCCCTTCTGGGGCTCTGCCTCATATGCGTAGTGCTTTCAAGTCCGTGGGTGTCCTTGGGTGCCAAACAGACATGGAGGATAATCGACCTCGTCCTTGGGGCCGCGGCCTTCCTAATCCTTATCTCCGACATGATCCATGATGCGAAGGACGGTAAGGTGAACGTAGGGTCGCTTGTTGCGCTGGGCATGAACCTCCTGCTGATTTTCCTGCCTTTCCTTTTCAAATAGCGCGTAAATGCGTAGGGTCCGCCCCGGAAAGTTCCTCTTGGCCATCCTTATGGTCTTGGCGGTGGTGTCGTGTTCCCGCAGGGGAGGGCAAGGCGACGTTTCTTCAACCGATCCGCTTTTTTTCAAGATTCTGGACAATCCCTTAAGGGTGGTTTCCGTTTCTCCTGCAGACGGGAAATCCGATACCCTCTTGGTAGACCGTCCCATGGGGAAGATGGTCTGCATGTCCTCTTCCCATATAGGGTATCTTGAGGCTTTGGGGAGCGAAGATGCGGTATGTGCGGTGTCGGGTGTGGGGTACATCACCAATCCATCCATCCGCTCCAGGTACGATTCCACCCTTAAAGATACCGCCGTGAATCCCCTTTATGACGTCGGTTACGAATCCGCCCTCGACTATGAGAGGATACTCTCCCTTTCTCCAGACCTTTTCATAACGTACAGTGTGGGAGGGAGCGTCCCCCCGTACATTTCGAAACTCAGGAGCCTTGGGGTGAGGGTGTTCGTCATTTATGAAAACATGGAGGAGCATCCCCTTGCACGCAGCGGGTACGTGAAACTTTTCGGTGCCCTTGTCGGTAAGAGGGAAAAGGCCGATTCCCTTTTCGAGGGTGTCCGTTCACGCTACGAAGAGATACGCTCCACAGTCTCTGAGAAAGGAGGGGAGCCGAAGAAAGTGCTGATGAACATCCCTTATGCGGGAGAGTGGTTCATTCCGGGCGGTAACGGTTACGCAAGCCGTCTTGTAAGGGATGCGGGTGGAGAGGTCCTCGGGGCCGGGAAGGACAGGAGCGAGTCTTCGGTTGTGAGTCTTGAAAAGGCACTTCTGCTGTCCCGTGATGCGGACATTTGGCTTAATCCGGGAGGATGCCGGACAAAAGAGGAACTGCTTTCCTTGAATCCCCTTTTTTCATCCTTTGATATTCCCAAAATCTACAATAACATAAAGAGGTCCACTCCCCAGGGTGGCAACGATTTTTGGGAGAGCGGTGCTTTCAGGGCCGATCTCGCCCTCAAGGATTTGGCGGGGATATTCCAAGGGGACGATTCTTCCCTTTATTATTATATAAAGGTAGAATAAGACAAAAGCCGAACAGGGTCTGTCCGGCTACTTTTCCATTTGGGCAAACTCAGCCCGTTATCACTTCGAAATCGAAGGCCTTCCCACCCGGGGTGATCCCTTCGACCCTTACGTTCCCTTCACCTTTTTTCATTATAGGGATGAAAGGGGAAATCTCGGCACACAACAAATCGCCGTTACGCAGTAGCGTGGTGGATGTGGCTTCTACGAGAGCCTTTGCGATTATGGGTTCGGAAGGTGCCCCGTGAGTGAATACTTCCTTCCCTTCAATCCTAAGTTCAAGGGATTCGGTTGAAGAATCGCTTGGGAGAGTCAGTACCGAAGTGTGGTCCATGCACAGGGCCTGGGCGTAGGATTCCGCTTGCAGGGGGAGTCCGCTTTGGGGATACAGGAGAAGGCCGTACCCCAAAGAATCGTAATACCTTTTTGCGAACTTCTCACCGACGCATTTGCCCGGGCGGCTGATGTGGGCGAAAAGCACAACGCTGCCGCTTAAGGCCTCCACGCTTTCGGGAGGGTAGAAGTCACGCGAGTACCTCTCCCATGTCGTGTCCGGGCGGAATACGGTAGCCCCGCCTAAGGTCCTTACGATTATGTTCATGTGGCCTATTTGGAACCGAAATGGCTTTTCAGAAGGTCGGCTGCGAACTGCTCGTGCAGTATGCGGAACTGCCTTTTGGTGTCCATGGGGAAGTCCCCCTTCTGGATCCAGTCGTAGTAACCCCTGTCCGTTTCGAACACTTCCTTTACGCTCTTGTCCTTGTGTTTTCCGAAACTTACGGTGGGGACCCCGTCCTTCAGGATTATCCTTCCGGCGTAGTCCACTCCCTTGGGCCTTCCGCCAAGGTTCGCCAGGAACTCGACGTCGTTCTTCAGGGTGACGTCATGCCATTTGTCGGTCTGCTGGTACATGTCCAGCTGCCCTTTCAGTACCTGTAGTGTGGCCAGGGTGTCTGCTTCGGCAGAGTGTGCGTTCTCGAAATCCTCACCTCCGCAGTAGAACCTGTAGGCCGCCTTGAGGTTGCGGGGTTCCATATAATGGTATATGGTCTGCACGTCCACCATGCGGGCGCTGTGAAGGTCTATGTCGATGTCTTCGAAACATTTTTTAGCCTTCGCCTTCTGCTCTGCAGAGGCCGAAGGGTCCGCCATGCGCTTTTCGCAGTAGGCCTTCACCCTCTCTATCTCTTCGGCCAGCATGGGAAGGTCGAATTTCGTGGAGTTGAACCCGGCGAGGTCCGCTCCCCTCAGCCATGAGACTATTTCAGGGGCGAGGCTTATGAATTTGGGGCAATCCTTGAGGTCTTCGTCCTTTATTCCGTTCACTTCGCTGGCCTGGGGATTCATCGGAATCTGCCTGTTGGCCTCCAGGTTCCAGGGTTTGATCCTCCAAGTCTTCACTTTCTGGGTCCCGTCGGTTTCCACTTTGACGAAGCTCAGTTCGACGATACCGTCGCTGACAATGTTAAGGCCCGTGCTTTCGATGTCGAACACCAGAAGGGGCCTCTCAAGATTGAGTTCCATATTTAGGGTAAAAGGTTGTTAACGGACCATTATGGGCATTACGATGCCGAAGACTTTCTCGGTTGCGGCTTCCTCTTCGCTTGGAAGTACGAGAACCGAGCGCTTCTTGTCGGCTAGCTTGAAGATTACTTCTTCGCAGGAGAGGTTGCTCAGTATCTCCACGAGGTGGGTTGATTTGAACCCCAGGGTCATTTCCTCACCGTCATATTGGCAGCTTACCTTGTCGCGTGCGGACATCTCATAACCGAGGTCCTGGGCGGAAAGCTCCACGGAGTCGGCATTGACGTCGAATTTGACATGGTTGGAAGCCTTGGGTGAGGAGACCGCAATCCTTCGGACCGTATTGAGAAGTGCCGTGCGGTTCACCCTCAGGATGTTGGAATTGTTCTGGGGGATGATGGTCTTG